>Ga0181563_10001607_pt1 | contig 22118 bp, 14 predicted proteins | sample 011ome_25_FD_133759 | JGI IMG/M metagenome (GOLD analysis project Ga0181563, IMG submission 133759) | Coastal salt marsh microbial communities from the Groves Creek Marsh, Skidaway Island, Georgia - 011512CT metaG (megahit assembly) | ecosystem: Environmental > Aquatic > Marine > Intertidal...
TGCATACACTCCCGTTCGATCGCCCAAAGATGCAAACTCTAGATCTCCAGCCGCCAAAGCAACCAAATAGGTTGGTATTGGTTGTTCCGTTTCAAAATGATACTTTCCTTCAGCATTTTTTTCCGTTGGATTATCAGCACTCATTACAGCCATTAAATCCGCAGGAACAGTAATATCAGCACTATACGTAATTCGATTACCCGGAGTATCCTGACATGGAATCCATGTTCTTGTCAAAACCGCTTCCCCTTGTGTAAAAACATATGGATGCTCTTTACCCGCGGTTTGTTGAGGGTTTAACCACAATAATGCTTTTGAATTAGGTTGTGTTGCATAATAAATAAATACTTTTTCGGTCTCTGCTTTTATTTTGACTGTAAGTGATTGCCCTAATAATTCATCGTATTCACCTAATTCAAAAGTCGTTTCTTCTCCGTTATCCAATTCAACCTTTTCAATGGTCAAATCGTGGATATCAAAAATCATTTCTTCTACTCCAGCCTTGTTATTCACATTATGAATAGCAACTCCAGATAGTACACGATTATCAAAATCAACATTCAAGTCAATATGCAAATGACTTGTGAAAATCTCATCTGTATTGGCATAAGAATGCTTGTCAACGGCAACAATAGAATCAGTAGTTACTTCAAATGCTGATCTTTGTTCATTTCCCTCAGTAGCTTCTGAACAAGCAAAAAAAGCAGACATAGAAAGGATTGAAAGTCCTAATATATATTTTATGGTCATGTGGTAATCTTGAGAATTATAATTGGCAAAGATAATGATTCTAGCACAAGACCCTATAATTCAGAAACAGAATCCAAATTAAACCCATTAAACATTCATTATGAAATGATTAATCAAATAATGTGAATTTAAATGATGAACGGTTAGTGTATTTATTAATAATTATTTAATTTCACGGGCTCAACCGAATCATGACAATATGAGCGCAAATACGGCTACAGCACCGGAGAAAACCATTTTTGGACATCCAGTTGGACTGTATGTTTTGTTTTTCACAGAAATGTGGGAGCGATTCTCATATTACGGGATGCGGGGATTGTTGACTATTTACATTGCTCGTTCAGCTTCTTCTCTAATTAACGAAGGACCTGGTTTAGGTTGGAACACGGGAGATGCATTATGGATTTATGGTTGGTATACCATGTTGGTTTATGTGATGTCCATTCCAGGTGGTATCATTGCAGATAAGTGGTTAGGACAAAAGAAAACTGTACTGATAGGAGGTTTACTTCTATGTGTAGGACACGGAACGTTAGCAATTCCATCTGAGACAGCTTTTTTCACAGGTTTAATTTTAATTATTTTAGGAGTTGGTTGTCTTAAACCAAATATTTCCACTATGGTTGGTGGATTGTATCCTAATGGAGACCCAAGAAGAGATAAAGGGTTTACAATATTTTATATTGGTATCAATGTTGGTGCATTTCTAGCCTCGATTTCAGTAGGTTTGGTAGCATACTATTATGGTTGGCATGCTGGCTTTGGTCTTGCTGGAATCGGAATGTTATTAGGCCAAATTGTATACATGGCTGGGCTGAAACATTTAAAGCATGTTGGAAACTTCATTGGTAAATCGGAAGATCCAAAAGTAATTGAGGCATCTAAAAAACCTCTTTCTAAAATTGAAAAGGACAGAGTAATTGTTTTGATCCTCTCGTTCTTAATTATCATTGTGTTTTGGTCTGCTTTTGAACAAGCGGGTGGTTTAATGAACTTATACACTGATGTTAAGGTGGATCGATTCATAGGCTCATGGGAAGTTCCGGCTGCAGTATTTCAAAGTCTTAATGCTGGGTATATTATCCTCCTCGGGATGGTAGTTGCTGGATTCTGGGTTTGGTGGAAAAAATCAGGAAAAGAGTCTTCTTCTTTGTTTAAGATGGCCCTCGGAACCATTATTATGGGATTAGGTTTTGTCTTTATGATGTTTGCCTCTAAAGAAGCTTCTGCAGAGCCTTTTGGAAAAGCAGCTATGATTTGGGTAATCTTAGCCTACTTATTGCATACACTTGGAGAATTGTGCGCGTCGCCAGTATCATTATCTTTTATTACAAAGCTAGCTCCATTAAAGTATGCGTCAATCATGATGGGGCTTTATTTTGCTGCGACTGGCTTTGGAAACAAACTTGCGGGTTCGATTGGTGAGGCATCTCAATTAGAAAAGTATAGTGGTGATTTAATTGCTGAAGTCCACACGGTAAATGAACTTACAGGTAAAGTTGATTATGAATATGTTTTAAACGGTGAAGAAGTTAAAATCAACGATTACCCAATCAATCATGATTTAAATATCGAATTCAAAACAGACGTATATCTTACAGCTAGCGAAGAATTTGTTTTCGAGTTGCACGAAGGGGAGAATGATATCGCTAACATCATATCTTTTGACGAAGAGAATAAGGAAAGTCTCAAAGCAGAATTAAAAGATTTTGAAGCGACAGCGGAAAACCCTATGCACGCAAAATTACTGTTTGAGAAAGATGAAGAAGCTATTAAATTAACTGAAAATAAAGGAGACGGACAAGATTATGCCGTAAGTTTTATAATGGACGAAACGCAGAACCAACAAGAATATAAAATATTCATGTGGATTGTTGTTTATACAGTAGCATTTGGCTTATTGCTACTGGTATTCTTAAAAAGATTAAAAAAATTAACACATGGTGCTGAAGATCAAGAAGGAACCATGCACGAAGAGGCTGAAGGATTTGAAATTGCAGATGTTGAATAAGAAGAGTTTATAGAAAATAATTTTTTATAATAGTTAAGAATTTGATTTTATCGTAAATATGCAAGGAACTAAAGAACAACGAGCAGACTTTTTCAAGTCCAAAGTATTAGGACATCCATCAGGATTGTTTGTACTCTTTTTCACGGAAATGTGGGAACGGTTTTCATTTTATGGAATGCGCGTGCTCCTAATTAATTTCCTTACCATGGCGGTCATTGGTGTCAACCCAGGTTGGGAATGGACAGCTGAGAACGCAGGAACATTATTCGCCACCTATGCAGGCTTATTATATATCACACCTATTTTAGGTGGTGTTATAGCTGATAAATTTCTAGGTTATAGAAATGCGGTGGCAGTTGGTGCACTTATTATGACTTTAGGTCACGGTTTAATGGCATTAGAGACAGAAGCTTCTCTTTATGGAGGTTTGGCCCTTTTGGTCATCGGTACTGGTTTCTTTAAACCGACCATGACCTCAATCATTTCTGAAATGTATGAAGATCTTCCTGAGAAAAAGGATGGAGCTTATACGATCTTCTACATGGGAGTAAACGCTGGTGCCTTCTTCGGTATGATGCTTTGTGGATACTTGGCTGAAAAAATCGGATGGTCTTGGGGATTTGGTCTAGCAGGTATTTTTATGTTACTTGGACTTCTTCAATTCTGGTTTGCAAAACCATTATTTGGTGATATCGGCGCTAAACCGGACAAAACAACAAAAGAGGTTATTGCTTCTACTTCAAAAGTTCAACCAACTGAGGCGGAAGAGCCAAAAGAAGGTATGAACAAGCGAAACCCGTTTACCTTGGTCGACAAAATACTTACGGTACTTTCTTCAATATTCGGATTGGTCTTTTTATTACATGGACCATTCGCTATTAACGGAATGCCGCTGATTCCTGAATTCTTTGCTATTGGCTCTGATGGAGAAGAGGTGCTTCCTGCTAAAATGACATTCATTATCATTGGATTGGTCGCATTCTTCCTTCCATTAGTTATCAGTAGGATTGCGCGATACGACAGAATTGTTAGAGACCGGATGATTACTGTGGTCATTTTTGCATTCTTTACCGTATTCTTTTGGATGTCTTTTGAACAAGGAGCGAGCTCACTAGTGATTTTTGCGCGAGACTTTACGGATCGAATCCTAGAAGGAGGAGCTGCAACGGCATTTTTGGTTGTTGACTTATTATTGACATTTGTTCCATTACTCATTATTACATGGGTATTGATTAGATTGTGGAAAGCTTCATCGCATATCATTAAAACTTCAAATATCATTTTAGCTTTTTGTTTCCTTGGTATATGGGGATTAGCGGTTTGGAAAACCAACCGTGATTTAAATACGAAGTCATACGAATTTACAATAGACTATGTCATTACACCTGAACTCAACGAAAGTGGAGAACAAGCTGTTGATGAAAAAACGGGAGAACTTGTATTCAATGAAACCCCACTTACACTCGGTTTAGCAGAAAATATGCCCGCAAACGCTACTGTTGAAACAAGAACATTGAAATTGGGAGAATACAAGCAATTCGAGCCAGGTACAGAGATCATGACGACCTTCGAATTAGACGCCTTTCGATATGTAGATGATAAAAAGAAAATGAAAATCGATGCGCAATTAAAAGAGCACATTGACAAACAGAATCCAATTGTTATGGGAACTGTAGGTGAGATAAAAGGCAACGAGGTTGAAATTACAACTTCTTGGTTCTCGATTCTTAACTCCTTCTTTATTATTGCTTTTGCTTCATTGTTTTCGAAATGGTGGGAAAGCAAATACAACCCGTCAGGCGCACTCAAATATGGTCTTGGTTTAATTATTATGGCCGTTGGTTTTGGTGTATTAGCATTCGGCTCAGAAGGTTTGGAAGAAGGATCAAGAGTTAGTTTGATCTGGTTAGTCTTGGCTTACCTATTCCACACATTAGGTGAGCTTTGCTCTTCTCCAGTTGGTCTTTCATACGTGAGTAAGTTAGTTCCTGCTCGTATGATTGGATTTATGTTCGGGATGTGGTATCTCGCGATTGCCATCGGTAACTATGCCGCTGGATCTTTGGGAGGAATGATTGAAACCATTCAAGAAGAATATTCTATGTCTACCTTCTTCTTAATATTCACGATAATTCCAGCAGCAGCGGGTGTATTAATCATCTTACTCAACCCGCTTATCAAAAAACTAATGCACGGCGTACGCTAAATCGCTTAGCATTAAATAAATATTTCAAAAACGATCGTTTCTTCTGAGACGATCGTTTTTTTTGCATACAATTTTCTTTGCTTATATTTGATACATTAATAAAATGCCTATGCACCCCATCTTAAGAAATATTCTAGCCGTACTTGCCGGATTAATTGCTGGCAACATTGTTAATATGGGGTTGATCGAATTGGGATCTATCGCTTTCCCATTAGAAGGTGCTGATCCGAATAATATGGAGGCTTTTGCGGCGGCCATGGTGAATGCGAAAGTAGAACATTACATATTTCCTTTTCTAGCGCACGCCTTGGGCACCTTAATTGGCGCCATCTTGGCTGCAAAACTCGGTGTTAAATACAAAATCACACTGGCGTTTGTCATCGGGTTCTTCTTCTTAGCAGGTGGTATAATGGTCAATTATTTGATACCAGGACCAACATGGTTTGCTGCATTGGATTTAGCTGTCGCCTACCTTCCGATGGCTTGGATCGGCGGCAAAATAGGAAGTCGCTTGAAAAAGTAAGAAGCACCTCTACTCTATAATAAAAGGTCGATCCTGATTCAGAACACTCAAATGGTAAACACCTGCAGCTAATTCAGAAATGTCAATGCTATTGACAGAACTATTAAACTGTCCTTCTAATACAATTTGACCAGCATCATTTAAGATCGTGTAGTTTGTATTCTGCAGTGATTCATTTAAACGAATATTCAATATATCACTCGCCGGATTTGGATAAATACCTATTTCAACATCTTGCTCGATTAAACTAGCGAGTTCCATATTTTCAACAACAAATCCATCTTGATTAATTATCCAATTATTCGGGTCAATATTGATGTCATCTACTTCTTCAGGGAATGTAAAAACAAATGTACCCTCACCTTCAATTAAATCGGATAATCTAAATGTTTCGGTATATCCCTCAACTCCTTCAACTTCTATTTCCAAATCGTTCGAAAAATACTCCGTTACTCCTGGCATAGAAACTAATTGGTTCAAAACAACCACAATCTCGTCTTCGACCATCGCATATTCAAGAGAATAAGTAGGATAGCCCTCACCATAATACCATTCATCAAAGAATGTTGAGAAATCCATACCTGATTCCGCCTCAGCTACATTCTTAAAATCCTCACCGGTAGCTGTTCTATCTATAAACTCTTCTTGAAAAGCTCGGAGCACTCCAAAAAACACTTCGTCATCATTTATAAGAAAACGGAAGGTATGAACGATGGCAGCACCCTTATCATAAGTTAAACGGCCACTAAATATGCGAGAAACATTTATGGTGTCATCTACATAAACAGAACCTCCTGATGAGCTCATGATATTATCGTGACGATCAGCCATGTGGCCGACCTCATCACCGGGATAAAATTCAGCCATCATTAATTCCTCCGAATAGGAAGCAAATCCTTCATTAATCCAAATATCTGCCCATGAAGCGCAAGTTACATTGTCTCCAAACCATTGGTGACCGAGTTCGTGCGCTGTTAACCAGTTTACAAAATAACCTTGCGTAGTCATTGTTTGATGTTCCATTCCGCCTCCGATTGGAGCCATACAATGCCCATATTTTTCCTCGTGAAAAGGGTACAAGCCATACACCTCTGAATAATATTCTAAATAGTCAGCCGTTTCATCGATGTCACTTTCAAAGTAAGGCAGACATCCGGGATTATCATAGATAAAATTCTGGATCATAATCGGATCCGCTCCATCTGGCTCTGCATAAATGGTATACTCTATATATTCGGCCACAGACACAGAGATTAAATAATAATCAATCGGATAATTCGATTTCCAATCAAATCGGTGTTTTCCTCCACCTACTTCCTCAACACTTTGCAATAAACCATTTGATCCTGCCATGTTTTCCATATCAGTTGTGACCATTACACGAACAGAATCAGCTTTATCAGTCAATAACTGTTTCACCGGAAACCATTCATAAGCTGCAAATGGCTCACTTAAACTCCAAGTCACTTGATTTCCCCAACTTGGTGAAGAGTCATTACTCATTCCACCTCCTCCAAAAGGCCCCCCTCCAGTTGGTGGTGTTCCTTCGTAATCAATTTCGAAATAGAATGACTCTCCTTCTGTAAAAGTAACTGGAACTATAACAGCCGATTCATCTCTTGAAAAAGCGACAGGATCCGTTCCATTTAGGCGAATTTCAGAGATCGTAAAATCATCCCATAATTCAAAAAGAAAGGTTTCCATATCCGCAATAGCCGTTGCGTAGATTGATCCTGTTCCTGAAATATCCGTTGAAGTACGCTCTAGATTGATATCTAAAACATAATAAGTCACGTCATACAATCTTGTTGTCAGGATATATTCATCACTTAACCTCGCTGAGCGGTTATGGTTCGTTTGATGCGATTTTAAGCGAGAGCAGGCATGTCTGTCCTGTGCAGTACTATAATTCGAAATAAAAAATGCGGATAATAATAAGAGGAAGTATTGTTTTTTCATGGTTGATTTTGATAATAAACAAATTGCCAGCTCTACTCCACTATGGGGTTTAAAAACTGACGTTTGAACACAATATACAAAGAGAAGACGGGATTTTGGGTAAATCGTCTCACTTAAAACTTAAACGGTAGGATTTGTTTATTGGAGGTTATAAAAACCGCTCCTTATCCATATCTAACCATGTTAGAATAGAATTACAGAACATGTTTTCGATATCCTTTTGCGGCAGGTCACTATCCTCAATGAATTTTCCGATTTCTAAATCACCCAAAGGGAAAGGATAATCTGTTCCTAAACAAACCTTTTCAGAACCTTGCACTTTGAGGATATATTTTAAAAGATCGATATCATGTGTAATGCAATCGGTCCAGAACTTACCTAAATACTCACGAGGATTACGTTTATTATCAATTGCAACCAAATCAGGTCGGCAATTAAACCCATGTTCTATTCGACCAATCGTCGGTATAAATGAACCTCCTGCATGCGACAGCAGCACTCTTAAATCTGACAAGCGCTCTATGACACCTCCGAAAATTAGTGAAGCCATCGCTCTTGATGTCTCAGCAGGCATACCAACCAACCAAGGTAGCCAATATTTTTCCATACTATGAAAGCCCATCATCTCCCATGGATGAATCATGACTGCCATACCTAATTCTTGACATGCTTCAAAAATCGGATAAAATTCTGGCTCACTTAAGTTCTTATCATTGACGTTTGAACCTATCTGAATTCCAGAGATATTGAGCTCCTTTTTTAATCGGTGTAATTCCTGTATAGCTAGTTCAGAATCTTGCATTGGAATCGTTCCTAAACCTATATAATTCTTCGGATATCGGGCCTGTAGATCTGCAATATGATCATTTAAAAATCGGCTTAATTCCAATGTATCCTTGCCTTTTGCCCAATATGAGAACATAACGGGCACGGTGCATACAACCTGCACCTGTGTATTATACTCTTCATATTCTTTGATTCTAACTTGCTCATCCCAACAATTTTCTTCAATTGTTCGGAAATAGTTATGCCCTTTCATCATATCTGCCAAGCCAGGCTTTTGTTGTTTGAGCCAGATAAAGTCGCCGTATCCGAATTTTTCCGTCCAATTTGGCATTTCAGGAGGAAGAATATGTGAATGCATGTCTATTTTCAACATAGTAGGTCAAGAAAGTTTAAGTGTTTTTCAAAGATAGAATTTACTTTTGTCTCAACTCGATAAATCCGTCCATTTTTTCATTTTCGATTAACACAGTGAGATTATAATGAGCTATTTTCCACTCTCCATTCACTTTGATAAGCACCCCACTACCCCGACATTCTTCCATCCACGTATCCAGCGACTCTTCGAACCAAGCTGTTTGTCCATCCGCAGAATAATACCAATTGCGCCAATTTGTTTTGAAGTCCCAAGCCTTTCCTTTATCAAAATATGGTTTACAAAAACCAGCGAACTCCACTTTTGTCCATCGTTCACCTGGATCAGTTCCCAAGAAGATAAAATCCTGATTCATGAATCCAAAATATTGATTGAAATTAGCATTCGCCGCAGCCAAATGCCACTGGTTCATCAATGAGTCTGGCGAAATTTCCGTTAATTTTGGTTCTTCAAATTCTGAACTATAAACCGAAGCAATTTTTAATTCACCTTTAATGGTTGTGTAGCATAAATGATCAACGCCGCTATGAGCATAAGAACCTTCAATGTAAAAATCAAAATACACATCCACATAACACAAACCCGATGCATATTTTTTGAGTTCCATCCTAGTGATTTCTTCGCTAAAAAAATCACTCTTAAACTTTGGTGCAACGCCTAAAAAATCGCTTAAGGACAGGGTAAAAGCATCTTCTTGGCCTACATGACTTATTGTTGCCGAGTGATGAAAATAAGTTGCAATTCCCAAAGAATCCCCCTTATTCAAAGCGGCATAAAAATGGCGCGTGTTTAACTCTAAAGAATCGATCTGACTCCAAGCGGCGCTGGATAATAAACCAATCCATATCAACCAAATACCTTTTAACTTCATATTCTACCAATTATCCTATCAAAACTAAGATTATTTCAAAACATGACTATTTTTGTAGCGATCAAAAAAATCATTTATGAAGTTACAACATTGGTTACTATCAGCAGCTGTTATTTTATCAGCGGTTGGTTTCGCACAAGAACGGCGAAAAATTGAATATGTAGAATATGATTTGGACAATGGAATCCATGTTATTTTACACGAAGATCATACCACACCAATTGTCGCAGTGACAATGATGTATAAAGTGGGGTCAAAAAACGAAAACCCAAATAGAACTGGATTTGCTCACTTCTTTGAACATCTTATGTTTGAAGGAACGGAAAACATCGATCGACATGAATATGATAAGTATGTTGAACGTGCTGGTGGAACACTCAATGCAAACACTTCTCATGACCGAACGTTTTATTATGAGTTATTGCCTTCGAACCAGCTAGAACTTGGTTTGTGGTTAGAGTCAGAACGTTTGTTACACGCCAAAGTAGATAATGTTGGAATCGAGACACAGCGCGAAGTTGTAAAAGAAGAAAAACGTCAGCGTATGGACAACCAACCTTATGGTTCGTTTATGTACGAGGTTTTTCGAAGAGCGTATAATGAGCATCCTTACCAATGGATTCCAATTGGAAGTATGGAGCATTTAGATGCTGCTCAAGAAGAAGATTATGTGAATTTTTATCGCACATTTTATGTGCCACATAACGTGACCTTATCCATAGCTGGCGATATTGACATTGCTCAAACCAAAAAATGGATTGATGCTTATTTTGCATCTATTCCAAACGGCGAAAAACTGAACATCTACCGTGACAAAGAGTTTTTAGATTTTTCATCGTTTATGGATAAATACGGAACTTACGTTGGGCCACAAGCGACTGCTTCAGAATTTGGAGAAGACTACCATGGTAAAATATCAACAGAAGCATTCATTAAAAAATACTTTGCAAAGGCAAGCAGTAAACCGATCGAAGTTCCGAGACCATCGGTTAATGAGGGGCTATTAAAAAAAGAAGTAAGAGATACCATCTACGATAATATTCAATTACCCGCAGTGATGATGGCGTATCGAACGCCTGAGCTAATGCACAAGGACAAACATGCTGTTGAATTATTAACGATGATTTTGGCTGATGGCAATAGTTCAAGATTAGTGAAAAATGTGGTAGATGATCAACAATTGGCCTTAGGAGCCTATTCTTTCCCTTTTCAACTAGAAGACCCTGGTTTGGCTATCAACTTCGCGATCGCAAATATGGGTGTTGATCCAGGCGAATTAGAAGCTGCAATTGAAAAAGAAGTGGAGAAGTTGCAGGCCGAATTGATAACCGATCGTGAAATGGAAAAATTGCGCAATATGATTGAAAGCCGTTTTGTTTCCTCATATTCAACAATGGCGGGAATCGCTGAAGCGCTCGCTGACTATCATGTATATGAAAACGATACGGAGTTAATCAATACAGAATTAGACAAATATTTGGCCGTCACCAAGGAAGATATTCAACGCGTTGCCAAAACTTATTTCACAAAAGAAAATAGAGTGGTTTTATATTACCTTCCAAACAAAGGAGAATAATCACAAACATTAAAGAAATTTTGCAAAAATGAAACAGTTAGTTATACTATTTAGTCTGATGTCCAGCGTACTTGTTGGTTACGGACAAATCGATAGAAGTGAGGCTCCAAAACCTCAGCCAAATCCAGAGATTAAAATCGAAATGCCTCAAGATATGCATTTCGAAAATGGATTGCGCGTCATTATTGTTGAAAACCATAAACTACCAAAAGTGTCTTTTCAATTATTTGTTGACTACCCCAATCCATTGGAGGGAGATAAGGCTGGAGTTAGCTCAATATTTGGAGAAATGCTCGGGTCAGGTACAAAGTCAACACCCAAAACAGAATTTGACGAACAAATGGACTATATGGGGGCGACATTCTTTAGTAACTCGCGCGGGTTCTATGCATCTTCACTCAAGAAGCATACACCAGATATACTAAAGATGTTAAATCAAGTGGTAACCGAACCTGCTTTTGCACAAGAAGATTTTGATCGCATTATGGCGCAAAACAAGTCAGGATTGGCATCATTAGCTTCAGATCCATCAGGCATGTCTTCTAATGTAGCCTCGGTTGTAAACTTTGGTCCAAACCACCCTTATGGAGAAGTGATGACGGAAGAAACATTGGATAATATCGAATTAAGTGATGTGAAAGATTATTACCATAAAAACTTCATACCGAATCATGCCTATCTAGTTGTTGTAGGAGATGTAACTTATAAAGAAGTAAAGGAGTATGTCTATGATTACTTTGTTCCGTGGCAGCGTAAAGAAGACTTAAAACCTGCAGACTATGCAACTCCACGTACGACTGGAAAGCAAGTCTATTTTGTAAATAAACCGGGAGCTGTTCAAAGCGTTATCAAAATTACGCACACCGTTGACTTAACTCCAGGGCATGAAGACGAGATTAAATTGAGACTTTTAAACCAGATTTTGGGTGGAGGAAGTTTTTCAGCAAGATTGATGTCAAACCTAAGAGAAGATAAAGCATACACTTATGGTTGTTACTCTCAGATGAGCAGTGATGAACTAAAAGGTAATTTTTCTGCTGGAGGAAGTTTCCGTAATGAAGTTACTGATAGCGCGATTGTGCAAATTCTAGACGAGATTAAAGGCATCGCTGATGAACCGGTCACAGATAAAGAACTTGATTTGGTTAAAAAATCAATGACTGGTGCTTTTGCAAGATCTTTAGAAAATCCACAGACAGTAGCGCGTTTTGCACTGAACATGTTCCGTTTTAACCTACCTGCTGATTATTATAGCACCTATCTAACAAAGCTAGAACGCATTACAAAAGAAGATCTTTTGATGGTTGCAGATAAATACCTTCAGCCTAACAATCTCAATATTGTGGTTGTTGGAAACGAGGAAATCGCTGAAAAGTTAAATGATTTTGATTTTGACGGTAAAGTAGATTTTAAAAACCAATACGGTGAGGATGAAGAGATGCTCAAAGCTGCTCCAGAAGGGGTTACTGCAGAAACCATCATCAATAAATATGCAATGGCAAAAATGAATGCTAAAACGCAAGCAGATTATGATGACAAACTGAAAAGCATCCAACAGATTGAAGTATACCGCTTAGCAGAAATGAAAGAGTATGGTGTTAAATTGTACATGTATACAGCACAAGCCTTTCCAAATAAATCAGGTAACGTTTTATACATGACCAGTGCAATGGGTGGTCAAGTGGCTGAATCAGCATGGTTTAATGGTGAAGAAGGGAGAGAAAAGGATGCAAGAGGAAAAGACGAAGCCTATGCAGGTGCAGATCTAGCACGGAAGAAATTGACATCGTATCCAGTTGGACAATTAGCAAATTTGGAAAATGATACCGTAGAGGTTGTTCTTATGGGCATTGCCACCTATAATGACAAACCTCATTACAAAGTGAAAGTGGTTGAAGGAGAGCAATTGAGTTTTGAATATTATGACGTCGTAACGAGTTTACTTAGCAAAGTTGAGTCTATCGTTAAAGATGAAAATGGTGATCCAATTGAGACTTTGGTGACATTTGCTGATTATGCTGAGAAAAATGGTGTCATGATTGCAACTAAACAAACGATTAATGCACAGGGTCAAGTGTTAGAGTTTAATCTGATTAAAGCGGAAACTAACAAAAAGGCTAAAGCTAAAATATTCAGTGGTAAGATGAAGGTGGCCCAAAAAGCATTAGTTGCATTATCACTTGGAAAATAAGCTGTTAAGAAAGCATTATGTTATCAACATAACTTGTCCTTTCTATCGAATTGAAGTACCTTTACAGTCTAGTTAAGACGGTGAAGGTACTTTTTTTTATATCCTGTTTATTCTTTGGTCAAAGCATATTGGCCCAAGTGGTGTTCTCTGAAACATTTGATGAGGCAGACGACGCTGTAGCAGGGTCTGATGCCATTGGTCCGACTGCTTGGACCGCAACTTGTCCGGGTTCTTTAGCCGCTACAGATTATTTAAAAGTTGTTGGTAATAAACTAGAAGCCAGAGATACCAATAGCCCTGCAGCAGTTTTTGAAACAGGCACGTTTGATATTTCAACCTGTACTGGACTAGAAATCGCAATAGACATAGAAGAGTCAGGGGATATGGAGGATTGTGCGGACTGCGGTGGTACCGGAACAACTTGTATCGACTGGGTAAAATTAGAGTATAATTTAGATGGCGGAGGATGGGTAGAAGTTGCCGGCGCATCTTGTCCATTAACCATGACTGAGGCCCCGGGTGAAATGATTCAAACAGGAGATATAGGTGGCCTTGGTGGACCTATTACTTACACTTCCCCTTGTATTGATTTTGGATCAACGCTGCAAATTAGAGTTTCATTCATGTCTTGGGCTGGTGATGAATATTGGATTTTTGACAATATTACCGTTTCTTGCAACGATTGTGTACTTCCCGTTGAATTGGTTGAATTTAATGTTGGTAAGGAAGATTACGGAACGGTATTAACCTGGGAAACTATTTCTGAAAATGACAATGACTATTTTGCAATTGAACGTTCGTACGATGGCAAATCATTCGAAGAAATCGCTTCCATTTCTGGTGCTGGAACATCCTCAGAGCATCTCTATTACCGCTATACTGATCCGACACCTCACAACAAAGAATGGGTTTATTATCGTATTCGACAGGTTGACTTTAACGGCGAAAATTGAAATCTATAATTTGACTGGTCAAGTCGTTCATCAAACGAATATTCAGGATGCAGGAGCACTTGACTTTCAAAAAACAGGATTCTATATAGTGGTTATTCCAACTCTCGATTATCGTGCAAAAGTTCAATTGCACTAGCAGAAGTTTTCCACATTTCATTTGCTCATAAACTGTTAACAAATAAATCTATGACTATTCGATCATGGCACCAACGCATTTTCTATCTTTGTTATAATGGAGGACAACAGAAATATCAAACCCAAGACAAAAAGAAGTCTCGTAACAACCTCAGTAAATGCGGTGAGTGAAGCGGGTAAATTACCCCCACAAGCACCGGACATTGAAGAGGCCGTATTGGGTGCTTTGTTACTGGAAAAAAATGCAGTTAATGATGCGATTGATATTTTGCAAGCAGAAAGCTTTTATAAACCAGAGCATCAAAAAATATTTGCCGCTATTCTCGAATTATTTGCGAACTCAGAAAGCATTGATATCCTTAGTGTTACTGAAAGATTGCGAAAAAATGGAGAACTCCAAATGGTCGGTGGACCAGGATATATCGCTAAATTAACGAATCGAGTAGCATCTGCTGCTCACGTTGAATACCATGCGCGGATCATTTCTGAGAAACACATTCTACGTTCACTGATAGAGGTTTCTTCAGATGTCATCAAAAACGCATATGATGAAACGCAAGATGTTTTTAGCGTATTAAACGAAGCGGAAGAAGGCCTTTTTAAAATTGCAGAAGGAAACCTAAAAAAGAGTTACGGTAAGGTTGGAGATCTTGTGCAAGAAGCTATCGGGGAAATTCAAAAAGCTTCTGAAAACACAGATGGCGTCAGTGGTGTTCCGACTGGTTTTACAGACCTTGATCGTTTAACGTCAGGTTGGCAAAAATCAGACATGATTGTTTTGGCAGCGCGACCTGGTATGGGTAAAACAGCTTTTGTATTATCCATGGCAAAAAATTCAGCCGTCCAGTTTGGTCAGGGTGTTGCCGTATTCTCTTTGGAGATGTCAAGCGTACAGCTTACGAAACGTTTAATGGCGATGGAAACTGGAATTTCATCCGAAAAACTGCGTAAAGGTTTTAAAGATCAAAGTGATTGGGATCAACTTCATAGTCGCGTTAATGCACTTGCGGAAGCACCCATTTTCATTGATGATACACCCGCATTGTCCATTTTTGAATTGCGCGCAAAATGTCGACGTTTGAAAATGCAACATGATATCAAATTGGTTATTATTGATTATTTGCAATTGATGACCGCCGGAACAAAAGGGGGGAATCGCGAACAAGAGATTTCAACTATTTCGCGATCAATCAAGGAAATTGCCAAAGAAATAAACGTACCGATTATAGCCCTATCACAGTTGAGCCGATCTGTAGAAACGAGAGGGGGCGATAAGCGACCAATGCTTTCTGACCTCCGTGAATCAGGAGCGATTGAGCAGGACGCAGATATGGTTGTATTTATATATAGACCAGAGTATTACGGGTTGGTTGAAGATGAAAATGGTATGCCGACTGACGGAATTGGCGAGATTATTGTAGCTAAGCATAGAAATGGTTCGTTGGATACCGTTCGATTGCGCTTTATCAAGCAATTGACAAAATTCGATAATTTGGATGCGTTTGACGAGATGGACTACGGTTCTGGCTTTGCGCCGAACAAAAGTTTTGAAGCGGGCAGCTCCGATACAATTACGGTCGCTAGCAAAATGAATGATGATGATGAAGACTTTTTAAGTAATACAAGTGAAGAGGTACCTTTCTAACATACTATTATTTCTACTCATAAGTATTAGCGCTGAGGCAAATGCCTCGACTATACTTGTTCCTATGGATGAATCGCAAAAAAATCATCTGAAAGCATATGGTGTTGCTTATTGGGCGCTCGAACGCGAAATGGTGATGGAATGGTTGTTAAATTATCGTGGAGGTAGTTTTCTTTTTCCACATCATTCCTTGATCGAAGAAGAACTAATTGTAAGAGGTATTTCCTACTCCGTATTACCGGATGTTAAAGTAAAAAAAATAAAATCTGATATTGCAAATCCAGAAGCAAATATGGAAGTTGTTCAATTGGAAAAAGCGCCTAAGATTGCCGTATACACACCAACTGGAAAACAACCTTGGGATGATGCCGTCACGCTGGTTCTAACTTATGCTGAAATTCCTTACGAGGAGATTTATGATTCGACCGTTGTCATGAATGGTTTGCCAGAATTTGATTGGCTGCATTTGCATCATGAAGACTTTACAGGACAGTACGGCAAATTTTACAGGGCCTATCATACTCAGTCTTGGTATCAGAAACAAGTGCGCGATAACGAAGCGACAGCGAAAAAACTAGGCTTCAAAAAAGTATCTGAATTGAAACTAAATGTTGCCATTCGTATTCGAGAATTTGTCGCAGGTGGTGGTTTTTTATTCACGATGTGTTCTGGAACAGACAGCTATGATATTGCCTTAAGCGCCATGAATACAGATATTTGTGAACACATGTATGATCATGATCCATCAACACCTTATTTTCAAAGCCAAATTGATTATACACAGACTTTAGCTTTTAAGGATTATACGGTTTCAAAAGATCCCATGGAATATGAGTATTCCGATATTGACGGAACCCGTGACCACACGCGAGTGGCCGAAAATCAGGATAAATTTTACCTTTTTGACTTTTCTGCAAAATGGGATATTGTTCCAACCATGCTTTGTCAAAATCATACGAAGGAGATTGATGGATTCATGGGACAAACCACGGATTTCCGCACTGAATTTATAAAACCTGATGTACTTGTCATGGGGGAAAACAAAGCAATTGGAACGGCACGCTATCTCCACGGTGAATTCGGACAGGGAACCTGGACTTTCTATGGTGGCCACGATCCAGAAGATTATCGTCACTTAGTAGGTGATCCACCAACAGACCTGAACCTTCATCCAAACTCCCCTGGTTATAGACTAATCTTAAATAATATCCTTTTTCCAGCCGCGAAAAAGAAAAAAAGAAAGACTTAATTTCGATAAAACGAAGGTTTTATTTGATAAACTGATTATAAAACGCTATCAATTAGCATTAATGTTTGATTCTAAAATTATTTGTTTTATTTTTGAATCTTTAGCAAGGAATGAATAACGAGACGATTAGTATTAACTTCATTCTCAAGTTGAAAAAGTAATAAATCCAACAATGTTAAAAGGAACTTGGTCCATATTTTTATTAATGCTCATCCTAATATCAGGACAAGGGCTGCACGCGCAACGAGAAATTAAGAGCTTATTGCATGATGCAAAAAAACTTAAAGGCTCTTTAGACTTTCCTCAGGCTATAAAAACATATAAGCAAGTTCTCGAACTTGACGTTGATAACGCTAGCGCCCAAGAGGGACTTATTGATATTTATTTGTATCGTTATGAAATCTTTGATTCTGCTGCTACTTATATCGATAAGCGATTAAATAATGTAGTCGCTGACACAAATGATTTGGTATTCTTTCATCAAGGGAATTGTCTTCGAATGCAAGAACGGCACTATGAAGCGATAGATGCCTATCTCGTTTACAAAAAAATAACAGCAAATAAAGGGAGGTTAAAATTAGTTCAACAAGAAATTGACGAAAATCTTGAGTCGTGTCGTTACGCCATTAAAAACCAACAAATTGTTAACGACAATACGACGTATACGGTTCAAAATATGGACTTCTTCATCAATTCAGTAGATTCAGAATATACACCAGTTTTTCTAGAAGGCGATAGCTTATTATTATACAATGCCCGTTACAAAGATTTTGAAACGGAAGAAATCACCATCGATAATAAGTACTACGAGAATATCTATTACTTCGATTTGGAAGAATCGGTTGCCTCAAGCTATAATCCAGGAATCAAACAAGATAACCATCACGCTGTAATCGGAACGCGTTATGACAATAATGATATCCTCGTCTTTTATAAGAATAAGATATGGCTATCGTCAATTGACAAGGATCGACTAAACGAAATAGAGCCTTTACCGAAGCCACTTTCCAATTTTTACTTTCAACCACATGGCGTTTTTGCTGATTCAGGTAAGACAATAATTTTCAGCGCAATGACTGTTCCTGAATTTGAAGGCGGTAATCTTGACTTATACATTAGTCATCTTGAAGACTCTTTATGGTCACAGCCAAAGCGTATCTCTCCGGTTATTAATTCGGAAAAAAATGAGGACAGTCCTTACCTATCTCCAGACGGGCAGACCTTATACTTTTCATCAAAAGGGCATAACAGTTCTGGCGGATATGATTTTTACAAATCTGAATTGGTCAATGGAGAATGGTCATACCCAGAAAACCTAGGCTACCCAATGAACTCAGCAGGTGATGACATTTACCTAAGCTTTACGCAAGATGGTAAGAGAGGATATTTTTCTTCTAATCGAAATGGAGGTTTTGGCGGTATGGATATTTATTCTTTTGCTGTCGATCAAAAAACAATTGAAGGTTTGGCCCATGATAAAAAAGGTAATCCATTGCCAGATGTTGTGATCACCCTTATGAATTTAACAGACGGCGGAGAAGAATATACAACAACAGATGAAAACGGTGTTTTTATGTACCAGGTGGATTCCGATAAGGAATTCAAATTACTCGGAGAAAAAGATGAATATTTCGATGGACACGGTAAAGTCAACACATTAACCGCTGAAAAAACCGTGAAAGCGGACCTTATGCTTGAAAAAGATCCTGGAATTTCGATCTATGCTCTAGTGACTGATAAAAAGTCTGGTCAACCTTTGGATAGCGTTAAAATGTCAATCACAGACAACATGAAAGGATCAACTGATAATCATATCACAGATGAATCTGGAAGTTATAGAAGAGCTGTTGCAGATAAAAAATTAGATGACCGCGGAAGTTATAACTTCACTTTCGAAAGGGAAGGTTACTTATACAAAACAATTACGTACAATCTCGTATTCGACAAAGAAGGCATTTATAACCTGCATACAGACATGGATATTACCTTAGAAAAAGTCGAGCTTGGACAAGATCTTTCAAAAATGATTGACATCAATCCCATCTATTTTGATGTAGGACGCTATAATATTCGTTCGGATGCTGCTATTGAACTGGATAAGATCGTTAAGGTAATGAATGAAAACCCAGAAATGGTGATCGAAATAGGTTCGCATACTGATTCACGTGGAAGCGCTGCTTCTAATATGAAATTGTCTCAAAAACGTGCCCTAGCATCTGCTAACTATATCAAGGAACGAATCACTAACCCAGATCGTATTACTGGTAAGGGTTACGGTGAATCACGTTTAGTAAACGAGTGTGCTGATGGCGTTAGATGTTCAAAAGAACAACATCAAGTAAATCGTCGTACAGAGTTTATCATTGTACGTTTAACATATACGATTGAAGACGGCGCGAATAATTAACACCATGTCACCTACTATAGCATAGCTTATCCAATCAAAAGGACATAGCTTATCCAATCAAAAGGAATAACTTTGTAATTCGCTCAAGCTCGCGCACATGTAGCCTAGCGTAATGCGTGTGCACCTTCCCTCTCCATTGCTCCATAAATGAAATTAGATCATAGACGAAAGACAAAAGATTTGCTCGCGCGCATTTAGCCTAGCGTAATGCGTGTGCATCTTCCCTCTCCATTGTTCCTTAAATGATATCAGATGATGGACGAAAGACAAAAGATTAGCTCGCGCGCATTTAACATGGCCTAATGCTCATGCACTTTCTCTTTCAACTCAAATTAAGATGAGATTAATTAATCTCCAAAGATTGCCTTATAAATGTCATTCCCATTGGCATATACCAAGAGCGAAAGGAGAAGAATAATACCAAAGAGTTGGGCATATTCCATTACCTTCTCATTCGGTTTTCTTCCTGATATCATTTCATATAACAAGAACATAATATGCCCTCCATCCAACGCTGGAATCGGTAAGAAATTCATAAAAGCCAACATGATTGAAATAAAGGCAGTCATACTCCAGAATACCTCCCAATCCCATGTGGGCGAGAATAAACTTCCGAAAGCCCCAAAACCGCCAATACTTGAAGCACCTTTTTCTGTGAACAAGAACTTCAACTGAGAAACATAATCTTTTAGGGTATTTACACCTAGCGCTAAACCACCTGGAATAGATTCTCCGAATGAATAATCATCATGTGATATGATAAACGATTGACTAAGTCGTTTTGGTGCTACGCCAATTCGTCCATTACTGTCTACTTGAACTTTGAGTGATTGTGGTAAATCATTTCGATAGAAATCAATAGCAACGACTTCATTCTCGCTTTCATTAATAATGGAAGTAAACTCATCCCAAAAAACGACCGGCTGATTGTTGACTGCAACAACACTATCACCATCTTCAAAACCTGCCAAAAATGCTGGTCGCATTTCGTCTTCAGCAGTCTCTTCTGATTCTGGCACCAAAACGGAGTCCATAACGGCATAATAACGAGGTGTAATACCTGACATTGCTCCTTGTTTAAAAGCCTCCATATCGACATCTTCAGGAAGTGCGATGGTGATGTTTTCTCCATTACGTTCTACGGTAATCTCTCTTGCTCCCCTTAATAGAATGAATTTGTTGATGTCAACAACATCCTTTGGCATTTCTCCATCAACCGCAATAACATTGTCTCCGTCCTGAAATCCTAAACCTTCATAATACTCATGAAAAGCATATCCATTATGAACATGCTCAGCAGCAATGTAATCTTCTCCCCAAGCAAATAGAACCAAAATATAGATCACTATTCCAACAATCATGTTCACCACTACCCCACCAATCATAATAATCAAGCGTTGCCAAGCTGGTTTCGAACGAAATTCCCACTCTTTAGGTGGTTGTTTCATTTGCTCTTTATCCATTGACTCGTCAATCATTCCTGAAATTTTGACATAACCACCTAAGGGAATCCATCCGATCCCCCATTCGGTTTCACCAATTTTCTTTTTGAATAATGAGAATTTATAATCGAAGAATAAATAAAACTTCTCAACACGGGTTTTAAACCAGCGTGCAGGCAAATAGTGTCCAAACTCGTGTAAAACAATCAAGATCGACAAGCTTAAAATTAACTGCCCTGCTTTAATAAGAAATTCCATTCATTCGATTTTAGCCCACAAAGATACATTTTTACTTGGAACAGTGTCTTAAAATATTAATCTCCTGATTCGTTTTCGACATATTTATTCTCTGTAAAATAGCTGATGACAGCCTCTTTTAAGAGGTGCTCCTGTTGTTGATTAGAAATTGGAGGCAAGTTTTTTACCTTCTCAAAGTGCGGCCAGCCATCATCATCATTCGCCACATATTTGTAAAAACCATAGGGTTCTAAGAGTGTGCAAATCGCAATATGCATTAGGTTCATCTTTTCATCTTTGCTAAACTCCCAATAGCCTTGACCAAGTTCCTGAACACCGATAAGTAACATAACCGTGTCCATTTCCAAACCGTCACCAAAACGCTTTTCTAATTTTTTGATTAATTCCTGAAATTGAATTTCAACCTTATAATCCATGATAATAAACAGTTTTCTGTTTGAAACAATTGCACGCATGTTTCAGCTTTTGCAAAATTCCGAATTATTTTTGGTTGTATGAACTATTTGGACATCTTAATCATAATTCCTTTAATCATTGGAGGCTGGCGAGGCTTTAAAAAAGGATTGATAATTGAGATCTTCACTTTACTGGCCTTGCTTGTTGGAATTTATGATGGCATCCATTTTTCAGATTTAATGGCCAATGTACTTCGAGAAAACCTCGGTCTCACATCTGAATATTTACCAGCTATCGCATTTACCGTAACACTATTGCTAGTGGGAGCCATGGTCTATTTTGCCGGGAAATTGATTGAGAAAGCAGTCAAAGTAGTTGCGCTAGGCA
>Ga0181563_10001611_pt1 | contig 22110 bp, 11 predicted proteins | sample 011ome_25_FD_133759 | JGI IMG/M metagenome (GOLD analysis project Ga0181563, IMG submission 133759) | Coastal salt marsh microbial communities from the Groves Creek Marsh, Skidaway Island, Georgia - 011512CT metaG (megahit assembly) | ecosystem: Environmental > Aquatic > Marine > Intertidal...
CAAAGCATCGATCGATTGCTCAATGTGCTGCGTGCCATCGTAAGATAGATCCTTACGGTTTTGGGTTGGAAAATTTTGATGTGATTGGTGGTTATCGGGAGAATTACCGTGCACTGGAGCCAACTGCTAATCCAAATCGCCCCAAATTAGTTGATGGTCCAAAAATCGACTGCTCCGGCAATATTCCGTTTCACGGCGATTTTGATGGATTTCGCGAATTCAGAGAAAGATTGCTCAGTGACATTGGTCAAGTGGAGCAGAATGTAGGACGACAATTAGCAACCTTCGCTTTGGGTCGCACGATCACCTATGCCGATACGAAATCGTTAAATCAGATCGTTCAACAGACAGCGTCAAAAGGCGGTGGTTTGAAAACAATGATCCGTACTCTGATTACAAGCGATCTTTTCAAGAAGCCGTGATAGAGTTATCAGGAAATCATTCATTCACCTAAATCATCAAAGCGGAAAAAGACAACTTTCGCTGTCGTACGACTCCAAGAGCTACTAATGATATTTAATCGCAGAGATTTTCTAGCTTCGGCGGGTTCTGTTGCCGCGCTGCCTTGGTTTGATTCGTTGGGAGGCTTTGCTCAATCCACCGAAATGAAAGTGTCACCACAACGCTTGTTGATGATTTGCTTACCGCTGGGGATTTATCGCGATGCACTCATTCCCAGTCAGGAAGGCAGCGATTACGAAGCCACTGATTATCTTCGGTTTCTTGATGAATTTCGTGATCAGATGACAGTGATTTCTGGACTTGATCATCCTGAAGTCAACGGTGGGCATTCGGCTGAGCCGAGAATTTTTACCGGTATCCCTTCGAACAAGAAAAATATTCGTTCTCTTGATCAGTACGTTGCTTCCAGAATCGGCGCTGATACTCGGTTTGATTCGTTGGTGTTGTCTTCCGGACGAAATGAATTCAGCTGGAACGATAGCGGCACCATGATTCCTGCTGAATCAAAAATGTCGCGAGTTTATGCAAAGCTTTTTGGTCAAGAAGACGAAGCTGGTACCGAAGAGTCTTTGCGTCAAATTGCACAGGGCAAAAGCCTTCTAGATTTGGTGCAGAGGCAAGCTGATCGTTTACGTCCAAAATTATCAGTCAAAGATCAAGAGAAACTGGACGAGTATTTTCAGTCTGTCAGCGAAACGGAAAGAAGGCTACGTAAATCTGAAAAATGGGTGCATACACCAAAACCTAAAGTACACACATCGGAACCGAGAGACCCGACGGACAATGCTGAGATCGTGACACAGCTTCGTAACGTTTGTGATGTCACGAAACTGGCATTTCAGACGGATTCAACGCGAGTGGTCACTTTTGGCTACTTTGAACAGAATAAAGTCAATGTGGCGGGTGTTAGTAACGCCTATCACGCATTGTCCCACCACGGAAAAGATCAGAGCAATATTGATCAATTGAAGCGAATCGAATCAGAATTCTTCAAAGAATTAGCTCGATTATGCAAGAGCTTGAAAGATACACAGGAGAGCGGTAAAACGCTCCTTGATCAAACCACGATTGTTGTCACTTCGAATCTTGGCAATGGATCAAATCACTCGAATAAAGATCTTCCAGTTCTTGTGATTGGTGGAAATTACAACCACGGGCAGCATTTGGCATTCGAGCCAAGTAGCATTCCCCTCTCTAATTTATACGTGACGATTCTCAATCAATTCGGATTGGCCGACCGTTCATTCGGCTTATCCAACGGTACTCTCCCCGGTCTAGAAATTGGTTAATTGATTGATTCGAAACAGTGAAGATTGGTTGAGGTTTGATAACGCGAAACGCATAAGCGTACTAAATTTGTGTTGACTCAAGCGGTCGTTGTAGTATTCGCGACGCAAGTTAGATCACGGAAAAACCTCGCTTCCGGGGCTCGATTGATTGCAAGGGAGCTGAGAAAGCTCATTTAGTAGCGATCGAATCCGGGTGGTCGTTGAGGTCGAGGGCGATTTCCGTTTGGCGACAGATTGTTGAGTTGATTCATTTGCTGTTGCGTCAGTATTTCTTTGATCCTTTTGTCGACGTCGCTTTGAAGCTTCTCGATTGCATCGAATTGTTCGTCTGTGAGACGAAGCGACTCCAGTAGGAAATTGGGAAAGATTTGGCCTGGGCGAGGTGGACCAAATCCACCAGGTTGTACGGGCCGTCCAAGCGGTAAGGGTCTTCCATTCGCCCGATTCATCGGTTGCGGTTCTTGTGGATTACCAGGTCGGAAACTTTCGCCATTCGCTTCAGTCACCCGGCTACCGCGCTGGACGACACCACGACGCATGAAATCTTCGGAAGGAGTGCCTCGCCACAATCTTGGAATCACCGGCCATTGCTCTGTCAGAAAGTAAGCATAGGTTCCGTTGGGGAATTCTGGTGTAATCGTTTTTCTTCCATTGCACTCGTCCAAGTCTCCACTCCCAGCGACAAACTCGTAATCTCGCACAAACGTGCCATCATATTCGCCGGTCGGTGCATTTCCGCCAGGACGGTTTCCGGCTTTCAGCTGGTAACTTGATTTCAATGCAATAATTTTAGATTTGGGATCCACTGGATTTTCATATCCATAGACGGCATAGATTGGAAACCCGTCGGCAGCCCACCCAATTAAAGATGAATGTTGTTTGGAGCTGAGGTTAACGGAATCAAGCAACCCGGAGGGCAGACCATGGTAGTGATACTTTCCATTTGGCTGCACATGTGCATGGGAGATATCAATTCCCAATGCAATTGCTCCCGACAGGGGTTCGTACTGCCAGCCCGGTTCTCCGTCATAAAACTCCCCTGCCCCGGGATCAAAAGGAACGCCGTTCACCGCCACTCCAAATTCTCCTTGAATCGCCGTTGTCTGTTTGGCAATCTCAGGATTGATAGGAATGCTGTACTGGTGAGCCTGTTCGCTAATTCGATTAGGATTGCCAGAATTAGGAAACGCACCTGTTCGATGATTTGGAATACCATTCGAGCGTATGACTCTCTTGGTGTCTTCAATCTTAATACTGACTTGGTTGTCCAGCAGTGGTGGATTCTCAGCTGGGATCAGATTGAGCGGTGCTTTTTTTGTTATGCGATGCAGCCTGATTGGAGGTGGTCGTTGAGCTAAAATCGCTGCAACCAATCCGATCAAAAGAATCGGTAATGTAATCAGCGTGAATCGGCCATACATGAGATTGACTCGATGTTAGTGAGTAGCTTTTAGGGACGAGTGTAGATGAACGGGTCTAATGCATTTTTGCAAGACTCAAAATAGATACACTAGGTTTTCTGCACGAAAGATAGATATGAGTTTCGCAGCTATTGAATTCCAGGCTCCGAGCCATGTGCATCATCACCTTCAATCGTTGTCATCAACTGTTTTAGCTCCGCGACTTTTTCAGGATAAATCAACGCGAGATTGTTTCTTTCTCCCAGATCTACTGACAAATCATACAATTCATCTGAGAGAACTCGGGCATCCTCGATTGCGTAACCGTAAAAGTGAGCATTAGCTTTGATGTACTTCCACTGCCCATTTCGTATCCCTGCGCGATTGAAATAGAAGTATCTTCTGCCTTCTTCCCTTTTACCAAGCAGCAGATCCGTCTGGTCAATTCCGTCTACTTTTCGATCAGTCGGTACCTTGAACCCTGCGAGTTTGGCGAAGGTCGGTAGAAAATCAATGGTAGCGAAGATTGCATCAGAGACTCGTCCTGCTTCAATTTTCCCGGGCCAACGAACAATGCATGGAAGGCGATAGCCACCCTCATAGGGAGAACCTTTGCCGTTGCGGAGAGGTCCTGCGTCGCCCCAAAAGACGGATCCGGGGGGGTGACCTTTTTTGTTTTGCGTATACTTGTCTTGATTCCACGGTCCATTGTCACTGGTGTAAATGACCAGCGTGTTATCTCGCAGTTGGAGAGCGTCAAGGGCGTCCAGTAAACGACCTGTTTCGGAATCAAATTCTTCGACAACATCACCATAGAGTCCACCAGCTGATTTACCTTTAAAGTTTGGCGAAGCATCAATGATTGTGTGCATCATGGTGTGAGCAACATACAACAGAAAAGGTTTAGTGGGATCTCTTTGCGACTGTAGGTATCCTATTGCTCGATCGGTATAGAGCTTTGTCAGGCTTGCCATGTCTCTAGTGCTTCCAGCCGGCTGATTGTTTTCATGAAAATTGACACGACCGCCGTCATTCGCGCCCAGAGCTCCGAAGTAGTATTCAAAGCCTTGTGCGTTTGGCATGCGATCTAAAATCGGCTTGCGATTTGATACATCCCATTTCCCGATGCACGCCGTCTGATAACCTGATTCCTTCATGAGCTCAGCAAAAGTCTCTTCTTCTGCTGGCATACTCCAACCCTTGCTGCGAATCGGTTGTCGACCAGTTAATAAAGCTGAACGAGACGGCCCACACACCGTTTGTGAATAAAAAGACGTGAAGCGTGTCCCCTCTGCTGCAAGCTGGTCGAGTCGAGGAGTATTATTCTTGATATTGCCGTAGCTTCCGATGTCTGCGTAACCCTGATCATCCGTGAATATGATCAGGATATTGGGTCGTTCCTCGCCATCGCACGTCGTGACTAAGATGTGAAGTAAGCTTGTAAAGCAGGCAATTAAAGTAAGGATTCGTGCAGACATAAAACGGACTTTGTCATGATGTTGGGTTACGGATTTTCAGGTGGCTAAATCGATCCGTGATCAGTAAGCGTCAATAGCAAATAAAGGTTGTGATAAGATGTTCGCAGGATGATGACATGTTTCATTAGATCGATCACTCATTCAGCCGAGCGAATAAGAGAATTCAGAAAAGACAAACGCTTTTTGAATCAAAGACTGACGAACAGATGATTACAAAAAACTTATGGTTGCGATTCTCGTCAATGGCAATGATTTTGATCTTTGCAGGAGATCAAAGTTTAGCGGATTGGCCACAAGCGGCGGGTCCCCACGGGAACTATCAAGTACGTGGCAATGCGACAACTCAATTCAGCGTTGCAGAGGGTGATTCAGTCCTTTGGCGTGTCTCCTTGCCAAATACAGGGGAAAGTACCCCGATCATTTCGTCTGGTCGGCTCTTCGTGACGTGTCATGCACCGATCAAGTCGGATTCCGAGGCGGGTGCCGAGATCCTTGGGATGTGTTTCGATATTGTAACTGGCAAAGAGCTTTGGCGGCGTTCGTTACCTGGGACACGTTCAACTGACATGGCAAGTGGATTTAGCGATAACACCGCTGCCTCGCCAGTCACCGACGGCCAATATGTTTGCTTTATTAATGTAGGTGGTTCGATACAGACCTATGACTACGACGGTCGTTTGATTTGGCAAAAGACTTGGGTGCCCTTCGGTCGTCATCATGCACGCCAGCAGGAACCGATTTTGCTTGATGGAAAAGTGATCTTTCTTCGAACAGTCGCCCAAGATCTACCCATTGCCGCCACGACCAAGGAGGGCGCCAAGCCACTTGGGAGAGACCCAAAATATTGGACCCGATTGCATGCATACGACCTAGCGACCGGAGATTTAGATTGGATAGCAGAATCAGCTTCGTCGGTCCACTCACTATCAATGCACGGTGTAATGGCTGACGGCGGACAAGCAATTTTGACGGGCCGCGGTGGCGGTCATCAACCACCCGAAGAACCTTACGGGCTTTCACTAATTGATGCGAATTCGGGTAAGACGCACTGGGATCTATCACTTAGTAACTATGCTGCGCACCAGAACGCTGTTTGGAACCAAAAGTACGCCGCGGCGTTTATTGGTATGGAGCATCACTTAATTGATATCTCCAGTGGAAAAATCTTGAATACAAGCTCGATTAATAAGTCAGTCACGTTGTGTCGTTACCAAGAAGAAACACGTTCCTACACCACCGAGGAAAAAGTGGAGCTGCAATTCATGAAGCTCCAGCGACCGATGACCTACCACACCAATTGCATGGTTGGTCAGTACCATTATTTTCGCTCCCATGAAAAATATCTGCTGGGTCGAGTCAATATGAATAGTGGTGATGTGGACTACCTGCAGGTTCCTGCGCAAGTGCTGAGGAAAGATTCAGGCGATGTATATTTGTGGGATAAAGCGATTCCGAATGACTGCATCAATCGAGACGGATTCATTGTTTATCAAGATAAAAGAGCAACGCTAGATGGTTGGGGGCATGTCTCTGCTGCGAGTCCGATTGTCATAGGCGATTTTTTGTATATGCCCACCATGCTGGGGACGGTCTATGTCATCCGTTGGAACGTACGAGATTTGAATGAAACTGCAATCGAATCCATTAGTGACCTCGGTCCGGCGGGAGAAACGTGGTCTCTTTCAAGTCTTTCTTATCATGATGGACGGCTATACGCCAGGACCATGAAAGAACTGATTTGCCTCGGTGCCTCGTCTAATTAGCTTTTGCAAATGGATTGGGTGAAAAGACCTTTGCCTTAGGATCAAGCTTTGCTGGGGCAAGCTTAACGATCGCTGGATACCGAACCTAAATTGAATGATTACGGCTTAGGAACCATTGAAGAATTCGTGTTCAATATCTCCACCACTTAGGAGATAAGCCAAGAGATCGACAATTTCATCTTTGGTCATTCGGTTGAACAAGCCTGACGGCATCGGCGACATCTTGGATACTACCAATTCTTCGATTGTATTTCGATCGATGCTTACTCTTTGATTTGGATCCGTTAAATCAGTATTGAGTACAAGCATATCTCCATTTCGCTGAACACCAAGATTGACAATCACACCTGTGTGGATGCGTCCATCATCGGTGAGGATTTGTACTGCAGAGAATTGATCATTGATCACTTTACTGGGGTGGATGACTTGGTCGAGTAAATCCTTCACTGAATACCTTCGTCCCGCTGTCGTTAGGTCTGGTCCGGTCATTCCGCCTTGGTTGTTGAATCGATGGCAAGCGTAGCAGCCCGATGCAGCAAACATTTTTCGACCATTTTCATAATTGCGGTGCTTCAGATTTTCGTTTGCAAAGGTTGCTAATTCGTCAAGCTTCCATTCCGTTTCTGGTCGTCCAGCGAAGACTTCGCCAAGGTTTTCCAAGACAGAACGTTTCGGGGGTTTCTGGTTGAGCACTTCGTTTAGTGCTTCCTTTTGTTCGGGTGTAAGTGTCGCAACGGCATCCTTTCGAATGAATTCAATAAACTTTTCGAAGCTGGCTCCACCCCGATAATTCGCAGCTTTCAAGAACCAGTTGAAATATTCGGTTTGTAGCTCGGTTGTCCACCCATTTGTTAAGAATCGAATCGATCTCGCGTATTGCATTTGCTCTTCTTGAGTCGGCGAATCCGCGATGAGCTTCATCGTTTTCTTCGCAACTTTGGGGGACTGCAGCCATGCGAGAGTCTCGCAAAGCAACCAATTGTGCTCAGGACTATTCGCAGGAAAGAAAGGATCAAGTTTTTGAACTAACGCTTCGCGTTCGGGTAAATTTGGTTGACCCATTCGATGCAAGATGATTTGCAGTGAGCGATAGGCAGTTAGTTTTTGTTCAGAGTTTAAATCGTTGAGGTTCATCCCTAAAAAAGCATTCAAGAGTCGACTTCGAGTCTTTTCATGCTGACTCACTTCCGTTTTTGTCGCATGTAAAGGACATTCGGCGGCTGATCTTGCCAATGCCAGTAGCAGTTCAACCTTGATAGCAGGATCCATTTCTGAAAGTGCGAGTTCTTTCCAAGACTCTAGTGGCTGGTGTTCAATCGCAATTCGAGCGGCGTGTCGGATGAATCGGTCCGAACTGGCGAGATGCGGCCACGCAGCATCAATGGCTGCGGGGTTTTGTTGGCCGTGAAATACCTCGAGAGAGCGTCTGGTAGCAGTTGCATCATTGATAATCGGCTCCTCATCGAGTTCAGCAATCGGCTCATTTCCGACATAGGTTACTCGATAAAGTCCAGACTGAACCTTGCGTCCACCGATGGTAAAGTACATTGCTCCGTCAACCGGATTGATCACGGCATCCGTGATTGGCAAAGGCGCGCCGGTAACGAATTCTTCTTTTACTCCGCTATAGGTTGAGCCATCTTCCACTAGATGCACGGCATAAAGTTTCCCCCAGCTCCAGTCTAGAACAAACAACGCTTTTTGGTACTTGATAGGAAACTTCGCTTCGTATCCGAACGTTACTCCCGTTGGAGATCCAGGCCCAATATCGAGAGTCGCTGGGAGATTGTCGGGATAAAAAGATGGTCTTTTTCCCGCACCATTTCGCCATCCAAATTCAGCACCGCTTGTGACATGATTGATTCGAGTTGGTCGATACCATGGAGTGTTAAAGTCGTATTCCATGTCTGCATCATAGGTAAACAGTTCACCACTGCTGTTAAAAGCAGCATCAAAAATGTTTCTGAAACCATTTGCGTATGCTTCAAAAGTTTTCCCTTCGAGATCGACTCGGTAGATGATTCCACCCGGTGCAAGCACGCCGCGATTGTGTCCACGGCCGTCGGGGAAGCTTGGTAGCAGGTGGTCCTCACCCCAATTCTGTGGAACCGGTGAGAGGTCACTGATGGTCGTCATGGTGGTGGTATTTCCAGTCACCAAAAATAATGATTTACCATCGGGACTTGGAACCACAGCGTGAACCCCATGGTCACCGCGTGCATCGAGTTCACGGAGTAATTCAACTTGCTCTAGTTCGTCATCTCCATCTTGATCTGTGACACGGTACAGTCCTGACGGAATCTTTTTCTCATAGTCATTGACACCGACGTAGAGAGAGTCGTTGATCCACGCCATTCCATTGACTGCACGGATGGATGCTGGGACTGGTTTGATGTCGTCCGCGTCAAGCTGCTGATTTTTTTGAGGTGGGGTTAGACGGTAAAGACCACCGAATTGGTCACTAACAATCAGTCGTCCTTGCTTGTCAGCGCAAAGATTCACCCAGGAACCTTGGGTTTCACTCGGCACCGAATAGATCAGTTCAACCTTGAAGCCATCCGCTACAGTGATCCGATTAACAGGGGTGGCGAGGTTACCCTCTCGCTGTGTGAATTGCTCAATGGTCGCGTCACCCTCTTCTGCATCTAAATGTCGTAGCTGAACGTCTTTGAACTCCACTTTCATGGGTGCACCTGCATGAAGTTGCAACGCCAGTATGCCGCTTTTTTTTGCATCGGGATGGTTGTCCAACAGATCGATGGTTGTAACGCCATTTATCTGATGAATCATTCGATTACCCACGGCGATAATCGTTAATTCATTCCAGTCGCTGTCGACAAGCTGCTGGTTTCGATCTCCGACTTCACCAACAATCTTCGCGACTCCTTCATGATTAACGACCAACTTTTCAAATCGTTTGGCGATAATGCCTCGCCATTTTTCTGCGTACATCATGCCAAAGTACTCTGTTTTGGGATGAAGGTCCGCTTGATATCCCCTCACCGAAAATTGATCGGTGTCACCAATGCGTTCGCTGCGGTATTGAACACCAGAGTTGTTACCTGAAAAACGAACTTTGGTTTTGAAGATGAAATTCTTGACCTCGCCACCGTCCCAAATGAGGAACGTGTTTCCGTTGGTTGGGTTTTCGGGGGTAGTTTGCCCTTGAATCGTTTCGTTGTTTACCGACCAGAAATTTTCATCCCCTGACCAGCCCGTGAGATCTTTCCCATTGAAGATTGATTCAAAATCCGCGCCTGAAGTGATAGTGATATCGCAGACGATTAAAATGAGTAAAAACGCTGTCAGTCGTATCATGGTCTTCGTTTTCTTGGTGGTTAGAGATCGTCGTCGTTATGATAAGCTGTCTAAGACTTGTTTGCACGTTTGATTTATTCGAGTTCATTTAGCCGGGAAACATTAATTTCGGTCTATCAACTGTGCTGATTTTTCGATGTATGATCTCTTTCATAAGTCGTGCGGAGAGATGGTGGTCATTTATTGCAGTCAATGGGAACTCGCTTTAGGGACGCGATAACCTTCGAGTCTTTGCGGCGTCACAAATATTCATCAAATAGTTAACGGACTTTATGTGGTGTTTTTATGGTCATGCGATATGTCACCTTGCTCTTTCTTGTCATTACGCATGGATTGTTGACGGCTGCGGAGCGTCCCAACGTGGTCTTAATTATGGCCGATGATGTGAGTTGGGAATGCTTTGGATGCTATGGAGGTCAAGACTATCAGACACCACGAATTGATCGGCTAGCATCGGAGGGGATTCGTTTTGAGCACTGCTACTCAACACCGATTTGCACCCCATCACGTGTAAAACTAATGACTGGGAAATATGGATTCAGAAACTACACGCATTTTGGTTACTTGAATCCTGCTGAGCGCACGTTCGGACACATGATGCAAGAAGTTGGCTACAAGACGGCGATTGCTGGAAAGTGGCAACTCAACGGTCTTTACAACGAGTTACCCGGTCATTTGGACTCTGGCCGACCGCAACAGGCTGGGTTTGATCAGTCGATGCTTTGGCAAGTGACTCGAGGCAAAGGGGGAGATGGAGGTGAGCGATTTTGGAATCCACCACTCGAACACAACGGAAAATTTCTCTCTAAGGATAGTAACGCTGGACGTTATGGTCCGGACATCATGACGGAGTTTGTGTGTGACTTCATCGAAGAGAATCAAGACGAGCCTTTTTTTGTCTACTATCCGATGGTGTTAGTTCACGATCCATTCGTGCCGACTCCACAAACAGTAGGTAATCAAGAGATTACACATGACTTGAACAATGCACCCAAGGGTTATGATGCTAAGAAGAGGAACTTTGTTGCGATGGTCCAATATATGGATTATCTGATTGGCAAAATTACTGACACCGTTGATCGACTAGGACTTGCAGAAGACACCATCATCCTATTTACCGCGGACAATGGAACGAACACGGGCATTAAATCTCAGTGGAACGCAAGAGAAATTAAAGGGGGAAAAGCAGGATTGAAAGATAATGGGACACACGTTCCGTTGATCGCTCGATGGAAAGGCCATGCACCGGCAGGCACCGTGTCGCAAGACCTAATTGATTTCACGGACTTTTATGCAACGCTTCTTGATGTTGCAGGTAAGACAGACGGTGAAGACGAACCCTTTGATGGACGAAGTTTTTTTCCACAGTTAAACGGTGAACGCGGAAATCCGAGGGATTGGGTTTTGTGTCATTACCAATGCTACTGGAACAAGCAACCCGGGCAATTTGTAAGAACCGCGAAATACAAGCTATACCGTGATGGAAGATTTTTTGATGTACCCGTCGATTTGGACGAAGCGAGGGATATTCGTCATGCGATGCCCAAGGACGCACTGCCGATAAAGCGTGAGCTTGAGCATCTGTTGAGGTTGTGCCCACCCGTCTTACCAGGTGCTCTCGGAAAAGATACCACGGAGCGACCTCTTTTTCCTGACATTCCAAATCTGTTGATGGATTAATGGTTTCGAGCATCAGATTGAATGGAAAAGCGTCTGGTAGACGCCTCAATCTTTCGAAAAATAAAATCTCTGCAATGCCTACGCTCGGGATTGTCCGGTAATCAAAAGCTTTGCCCACTGCATTATCAGTGGGAGCTTTTGGCTCAGCCCCCCCCCCTAGAGTCGTTGATACATGCAACGTCACTGTTGCGGGTCTGAGCAGGGTGATCAACGACGCTATTTGACCCTTCTCCAATAAACAACCCGTTCAAAACCGAGTGTAACACCTTTGCGATCTAAGTCTTGCTTGGAAAGACTTCGCTCTGGTTGTTGAAAAATTAACCACTTAGCTGGCGAGTCTTTTTCCTAAAAGACGGTGACCTTGTGTAAATACTGTAAGCAGGCATTTGCAAAGGTGAGTAAATTACGGGCGGTGGCACTTGCGACATCCATCACATGAGGTGAGTCTGCAAATTACCCTGGTTTCCGAGGTATTCCAGTTGTTTGATGAAGCGTCAAAGGTGATCTGAACTTAGGTCATGAGTGTCGGTGTTAAGATTCTGAATAGCACAAAAACATGTTAAAAGTATTTGTTTTAGGTGTCGTTAAGCTTATTCTGTTCTCTCTCGTTGTTGGGTGTTCGAATCCGCAACGAGAAGAGTGGAAGCAATTTGAAGACGCCAAGATGATCAATAATCTCGAGAGCCAAGATCGAGCACTGAGAATCCTCCGAAAAATTGAATCTCTCAATCCGGATGCGATCTACAAGGGAACGAGCGTCCAGTTATGGATCGAAGAATGGGAGTCCACTGTAAGGGTTTACAAGGAGAGAGAGAAATTGAAAAACGAGATGTGGGCTTATTGATTATTTTCTTTCGGCGTTCTAATGAAATCTTGTTGGATTTCCCTCACTTTTTTTAGTAAGTAGCCTGCAATTTACTGGCACTTATCTGATACCTTCTGATCGTAAACATGTGTTGAATCATTCTGGTTTCAGACGGCGTGCTTTATGCCCATCCGCATTGAAAAGATACGTACAAACTGTACAGATCAGCGTAGCGATTTATTGGCGACGATACGCTCAAGCGATGGAGAAGATCAAGTTGTCTTTCATCGCCATTCAAGTGTCGACGGTTTGGATGCATTTCCACCACGTCCCGACGCGTTCGTGGTGCTTCTCTTGATGCATGCGATGAAGACCCGACAAGATATTTGGGTTGATTCCCCGATGGATCCAAATTTGTTGTTTCATCTGCGGAGAGAGATTCAAGTCGTATTAAAGCTTTGCTTTCCAGAGTTGGAGTTGGTCAAAATCGAAGCTCCTACCCGCACTTTATCAGACGCTGTTGTGCCCAAGGAGTATGTCGCAACGGGATTTAGCGGAGGTGTCGATAGCATGCAATTAATTCATCGTAAGCTTCACGATGAATCGTTACCTTCTGATTATGTGGTGAACATGCTGATGCATCACAATGTTGGTAGCGTTGCAAATCTGGAACAATATTTAGTGAATTACCGCCACACTGCGCAGTTCGCTGCGGATTTCGATTTAGCAATAGCAGGTGCATCTTGTGAGACCGGTAGATTCTTCGATGGATATTCGTTCTTGGAAACGCATACGTTGAGGACAGTCGCTGCTACGCTGTCTTTGTCTCCCATTTACAAAAGATACCTATTCGCATCCGGAACTGACTTGAAAGTGGGGCTTCGTATATTTCCAACGCGAGCAATTGACGCTGGCAATCCTTTTCTTTTGCCTCTATTGGAAACGCTAGAATGCCAATTCCTTCAGTTCGGAGCAGAGTGCACGCGTCTTGAAAAAATGTTGGAGATTCTGGGTAATCAAAAACTGCTGCCTCATGTTAATCTTTGCGCTCGTGTGTCTCATGACAATTCAATTTTTCTTAACTGCGCTAGATGCTTCAAGTGCTTCCCTTTTTTGTTGATCGCTGAAGCTGTTGGAAGACTAGAAGATCTAGGTGACAACTTTGATCTCTCGTCTTTCTATCAACATAAATCACGCTGCTTCACAAATTTTTTTATCGATGCTCTGGGGCCAAGAAAGCAGCAAACCAATCGGCAAGTTGCGTGGTTTCTACGAAATCACTCGCCAGCGTTGCACCCTTGGGGTATCCGAGCGCTGCTGCAAGTGGTTCCGGATCCGATCTCTGACTCACACGTAGACGACCTTCTGAGTAAGATCGCCTAATTGAGACCTTATTCACGGATGTTTTACACTGGCGAAATTATCGCTGCCGTTGTGAAAGAATCGAATGGTCGGGATTTGTCGGTGGGAAACGTATGTGATGAAAAGGCGTTGGCAAGCAGTTTTCGAATCGCTGCGTGAGTTTTATCTGATTGGAGATACCAAGTCGGTGCGAAAAATCTCTTTCTTTTCGGAAGCTGGTGTACAATCAGTAGCCATGCCTGAAGAGATGATTGATCAACCATGATTGAGTGAGATAAGAATGGCCATGATGGATGGTATTCATTGCAATCGACATCGACAGCAAAGGACATTCCGTCGGCGAGATGCGTTACAGATCGGTGCGTTAGGCCTGCTTGGAATCGGAATGCATCAAGTAACTGGGTTGCGTGATATTTTTGCTTCGGGTGACAGTCCGAGTCAAAAGACCGGCAAGAATTGCATTTTTATTTTCTTGTCCGGTGGCTTATCGCAGCATGATAGTTTTGACATGAAGCCGCATGCGACGGATTCGATTCGTGGTGAGTTTCGACCGATAGCCACTAAGACGCCCGGACTACATATCTGTGAGCATCTTCCAAAGCTTTCGCAAAGAAGTGAGCAATGGTCGCTTTGTCGCACATTGACTCACGGATCAAATGAGCACTCGGCAGCACATCACATCATGCTAACCGGTCACTCTAGGTTGCCTGTCGGTTTTCAGCCTAATGCGCCCAATCGAGGAAATGATCCTTCCATTGCATCGGTAGCAAATGATGCCTTGCGATCCAAGGAACGTAGCCAACTTCCTCCGGTTGCAGTTTTGCCCGAACGGTTAGTTCATAACAGTGGACGTGTGATACCTGGGCAAGACGGAGGTAGCATGGGTTTTCGTCATGATCCTTGGTTTATTGAGGCATCTTCGTTTCATAACCAGTCTTATGGGGCATATCCAGAATTTTCATTTGACCATCAAAATCGTGGTAAGGTCGACGACCGTATTTTTCAATCGCCACAATTAACCCTTCCTCATGGCTTAGGGATGGCAACGGTACAAGAACGAATCAAGTTACTGAAAGATTTGAATCGACAGCGAACCCATCTCGAGATGAGTGCTGGAGTGCAAGATTTTGACCGCCATCGCGATGGCGCGATTTCTTTGTTGACAAAGTCGAATATCAACGAAGCATTGGATGTAAAGAATGCAGATTCGCGGGATCTGGATCGTTACGGCAGACATTCTTTTGGATGGTCACTTCTGATGGCTCGACGGCTCGTCGCTGCTGGTATCAGTTTGGTTCAGGTTAATCTTGGTAATGATGAGACGTGGGACACTCACGGTAATGCCTTTCCTCATCTGAAAAACAACTTGTTTCCACCTACCGATCAGGCTGTATCGGCACTGTTAGATGACCTGCGTGCTTCTGGGGAATTAGAGAACACGTTGATTGTTATGGCTGGTGAATTTGGGCGAACACCCAAAATTACACACCTTGAGAAACATTATAAACTTCCGGGACGAGATCACTGGGGAGCCCTGCAATCCGTTTGGTTTGCCGGAGGCGGATTGAGTGGTGGAAATGTCCTCGGCCGATCAGACTCTATGGGAGCCTATCCGGAGGAGGATCCTGTGACGCCAGAGGATTTTGCGGCGACAATTTACAACGCGCTTGGTATTCCTCTGAATGCAACTTGGCTAGACGCAGGCGGGCGACCCCATCAGGTATACAAGGGACGACCTATATTTGGTTCAACATAACCATGCCATTTTGATTGAATCATCAACTACTTGGCATTTGAACGAAAAACAATAACACCTGAGATCATTGTGTTTAAAATTGTTGTCTGCATTTGTGATTTAGAAATTAGAGAAAGAAATTTCCATGGAGCGTAGCTGCCGAGATTTTCGCAACGCTGTACGGATGAGTCGGCGGCAATTACTAACAGCTGGTTCTCTATCCGCATTAGGGTTAGGGATTGGTGACGTCGAGCATCGAGCAGCTCTTGCTGCGCAAGCCGGATTAAATTTGCCTGCCAAGCGGGCGAAGGCATGTATCTTTTTATTTATGTGGGGGGGTCCAAGTCAGTTAGAGACTTTCGACCTCAAGCCAAATGCTCCATCGGAGATTCGTGGCGATTTTAAACCCGTCTCGACCAAGGTTCCCGGCTTTCAACTCTGCGAACACTTTCGTGGTTTATCTGGGATTGCGGATAAGTTCTCGATTGTTCGATCCCTATCACACGATGATCCTGCCCATTTATCTAGCGGTCACGCGACGCTCACCGGCCAGCTAGCACCTGTACTCAAAAGTGATGCAGATCCACCAAGTGCGAAGGATTCACCACACATAGGTTCGCTGGTTTCAAAATTTAGCGGGTCAGACCAAGGCCTACCATCGTTTGTTGCGATGCCATGGAAAGCTTTTCATCCAGCAGCGCCTGGTGGTGAAGCGCCGGGACAGCACGGGGGTTGGTTAGGTTCAGCCTATGATGGCATGCTGCTTGATGGCGATCTCAATGATCCAAATTGGCGGCCTAAAGGATTGACATTACCTGATGGAATTTCACTGGAACGCTTGCAGTCTCGTTCCGAGTTGCTGAAAGTATTAGATGGACAGAGAGAAGCTTTGCAGCGGAGAACGGATGCATCGGGCTATTCTGAGCATCAGCTTCGAGCGTTAAGGATGATTCGTTCTGATGCGGTACGTTCAGCTTTTGATCTCGAGAAAGAAACGGATGCAACACGGGACAAGTACGGGCGTAATATCCACGGGCAATGTGTCTTAATGGCACGTCGGTTGGTAGAACATGGCGTACCGGTCGTTTCTGTTAATTGGCACAACGATGGCAAGAACTTTTGGGATACTCACGGCGACAATTTCAATCGCTTAAAAAATGATTTGATTCCACCTAGCGATCAGGCGTTAACCGCATTGATTACCGATCTGGAAGACCGCGGTATGCTGGATGAAACACTTGTGGTGTGGGTAGGAGAATTTGGTCGCAAGCCTCAGATTACAGCAAATAATGCGGGACGTGAGCACTGGCCATTCTGCTACAGCGGACTGTTGGCCGGAGGAGGGATGAAGCAAGGTGCAATTTATGGAGCGAGTGATAAACATGCAGCTTATCCTTCAGAAGATCCTGTAACGCCACAGGATTTTGCAACAACCATTCTTTACGCGATGGGGTTGCCTATTGAGGCCCATCTTTTAGATCGTGAAGATCGACCACGACCCATCACTTCCGGCAAGGTGCTACATGATTTACTTGCCTAGTTATCGAACAAACACGTTTGCTCACGTGATTTTAGGATTGGTTCACCGCCGACTTCGTTTGCTGATGGACTTTATCTTCATCGGATTACTCAGTGTACTGCCGTATACAAAGTTAAGCGGCCAACAAATTACGGATATCCACCCACAAGTAATCGAGCGGGGTGCGCAGACAACGATCGAAATCTCTGGGACAGGGCTGACACAAGATATGAAATTCATATCGATGATCGACGGGTTAACAAACCAAGTTGTCAGTGCGAGTCCGACAAAATTGCAATTATCGATAGGAATCCCAGAGCACGCAGAATTGGGTCCAAGTTATTTATGGTTCGCAACTAGATCGGGCATTATAAAAAGGCATTTAGTCTTAGTTGACGATTTGAAAACAAGTTCAGAAGGTAAAGAGAATCACTCATTTGACTTTGCACAAGCAATCAGCATCGATTCTTCAATCGAAGGAACCTGTGATGGTGTCACGGAGGATTATTATCAGTTCACCGTTCGGGAAGATCAAAAGCTTTTTGTTGCGGTGCTCGTCCAATGTCTGCGATCAACCATGGATCCAGTTGTAGAATTGATGGATCATCAAGGATCGGTCATCGAAATTTTCGACGATCATGAACTTGGGCCTGATTGCCTATTTTCGTATTCATTCTCTGAAGCTGGGAAATACTACTTAAAGATCTACGATAGTCGTCATGCGGCAGTTGGTTCTACCTACCAGTTGCGTGTTACCGGTGCCCCAATTGCCATGACCACTTATCCGCTTGCTGCGATGGCAGGAACCACGGTTAACGCGGATGTGCGTGAGATCAATGGGCGGGTCATTCGGCAACTACAGGTGGCGGTTCCAGAGCAAAAGTTAGGTGTCATTCAGGTAGATGCGGATAGCCAAGATAATCGAAGAGGAAATCATGTTCCTCTTATGTGTTTTCCCTATAAACAAGTGTTGGAGTCTGAGGTCGTTGGCCCTTTGGTCGCCCCTGTCGGCATCAATGGATGCTTGAGCGCATCCGAGGAAATAGACCGTTACACGATTGACGGCAAGAAGGATCAGACGATCCGCGTTCAATCCAATTTCGCTATCTTGGGCAGTCCTACCCTTGCTTGCGTCAAGCTATCTAACGAAGCGGGTGATATCATTGCTCGCACGAGCAACAAGGAACCAGATAGCTGGACTCTCACTTCGAAATTACCTGCCGATGGAAAGTATTTTCTTGAGATTTATGACTTGTTGGGTCGCGGAGGAGATCCATATATCTACAGTCTGCAATGCACATCCGATGGCTCATTCTCAATTTCGTTGAAGCCAGATCCAAAGGCAAAAGAAGACTTCATCGTACCCTCGCAAAAAGGTGCGTTCTCTCTCGATCTGCAGATACAGCGTTTCGGATACGACGGTGCGATCAATTTGAGTTTACTTTCCGAAAGTGATTCGTTGACGCTGTTGAATCCCGTCATCCCTGCCGGTGCAACCGAGGCAAAAATATTTATCGCTTCCGCTGAACATTCTCAATCAGAGCAACTTGAGCTCATTCGACTGCTTGCCAAAAGTTCGACCCAACCGCAGCTCCAATGCAGCGTTGATTGCGTTGCCCTGCGGCGGGTTAAGGAGCCGCATGTTGCTTACCCAGTGCTCGGTAGCGAGACAGTGATTGCTATCTCTACAGGTGAGAATCCTGAGTCGTTTTTTCAATTTAAGAAACCCGAACCTGTAAGGTTTGCGAAGCCTCTACTCAAGCAAACCGTGACGGTTGAGGTGGTCCGTGCAAACGAGAAGTTCAAAAGCCCTGTTTATTTAGCGACATCGCGGCTCAATTCTGAATGGGATCTATCAGATGCAGCCGAGGGTGATCGCCATCAGTTAACGTTGCAACGTACCAACGCATATAGCCAGCCAGCCGAAGTCAATCTTCCTTTTTTTGGGGAGCTGGATGGTGTTGGATTAGTTGAATCTTGCAATCTAAAAATTGATTGGTTTGATCCAGTTAGTGTGAGGCTTGATGTTCTGCAACCCGCAGTGCAAGGTGGTTTGGTTGTGGGCGAATTGGTGATTACAAGAGAAGGAAAAGCAAACGGGCCAGTTACGATCCACTTCAAAGAAATGCCACAAGGTTATGAAATTCCCATGCCTGTGGAGATTTCTGCGGATAAGACGGTCGTCCCCATCACCTTTGCCGTGGGCGAGGAAGCCTCTTTGGATGAAGGTCAGTTCGCTCTGCTCGAAATAGTGAGTCAATATGGAGACGAAGATTTCACCACTGAGATCAAAATGTCGTTGCCCGACCTTGTAGAGAAACCAATCAGTTTGAGTGTTTATCCCGACCGTGTTCGATTGACAAATGCAAGAGATCAACAGCAGCTAGTCGTCACGGGTTTTAATCGCGATGGCTCCATACGCGACTGGACACAAGATGCAACATTCACGCTTAGCAATGTTGAGTTTGCAAAAGTGAATAAGACGACACTGCTCCCAGTTCGTGATGGAAATACCGTATTGCGAGTAGAGGCCGGAGGATTAAGTCATGAAGTACCGGTGGAGGTCATTAACGCCGAGCGAAGTCGACCCGTTGAGTTCGAATCAGAAGTATTAACCGCCCTGTCAAAAAAGGGCTGTAACTCAGGGGCTTGTCACGGTTCACCGAGTGGAAAGGGTGGGTTTCGGCTTTCTTTACGCGCGTTTGATAAGAAACTCGACGAGCTCACGTTGATTCGTGAAAACTTTGGGCGACGAGTTAATCCAATCGAACCGGATAAAAGTCTTTTGCTAACCAAGCCTCTGATGAAGGTGTCACACGGTGGTAATCGCCAATTACGCGAGGGCGAAGTTAGCCACGAAATCATACGGCAATGGATCGCGGAGGGTGCTAAGGCAGACTCGCCAGAGCAACCACGAATCTCGGCGTTAAAAATTTTTCCGAGTAAGAAAAGGATCCTGCGTCTGAGAGATGAGTATCAGCAGTTAGCCGTCACCGCAAACCACTCGAACGGGCAATCACGGGATATCACCAATTTGGCAACCTACCAGTCATCCGATGCCAATATCGCGACGGTAGATGAGAATGGTTTGATAAGAGCCATTGCAAAGGGCGAAGTTGCGATACTTGTGCGACTACTTGAGCATGTCGAAACACTACAGGTATTGGTTGTAGATGAGCCAATCGACTCTTCGTGGCAAAGTCCGCCACCTGCTAACTACATCGATGAAATCGTTAATGAAAAACTGCGACTGCTCAATTATCCTTTGGCTCCTTTGTGCAGCGATGATGAATTTCTACGGCGTGCTAGTTTTGATTTGCTGGGTGTGCTTCCCGCAATCAATCGAACACAAGAATTTCTTAATAGTAATGATCCGAACAAGCGAAGAATCCTCATTGATGAGTTTCTAGACGACCCTCAATTCGCCAAATATTGGGCGTTAAAATGGGGCGATCTCTTGAAGATGACTCAAAAGTCATTAGGGGATCAAGGTGTTTTTAAATATCATCGCTGGGTGGAATCGGCATTTCGCCAGAACATGCCTTATGATCAATTCGCCGCAAACTTACTGACATCGTCTGGTAGCACTTTTGCAAATCCTGAAGCTAATTTTTTCAAAGCGGCATCCGACGTGAATGAGTCCGTTGAGACGGTTTCCCAAGTTTTTCTGGGTGCACGTCTTCAATGTGCTAAATGCCACAACCATCCATTCGAGCGGTGGACGCAAGATAACTACTACGGGTTGGCGGCCTTTTTTAATCGCGTTCAGCAAAGAAAAACACAGCGCCCCGGCGAGACACAAATTTTCACCGTTCAAGAAGGTGAGGTGACGCAGCCTCGAACTGGACAAGTCATGCAACCGTGGGTCCCCGGGGGTAGTCATTTCGAGCAAGACGACACTAGAGATCGCCGGCGCACTTTTGCGAATTGGTTAGTGGATCGTGGTAATCCTTATTTTGCAAAGGTTGAGGTGAATCGTATTTGGAGTTCATTTTTCTACCGTGGGATCGTTGAGCCGATAGATGATTTTCGCGACTCGAATCCTCCCACTAACTCTAAGTTGCTCAATCAGCTCGCAGACGCATTTGTCGATTCGGGTTATGACAGAAAGCAGCTGATTCGAACCATCATGAATAGTCGCACCTATCAAACTGGTTACGCATCCAATCAAGAAAGTGGTAAAGGCTCTGAATATTTTTCGCATCAGGAACCACGTTTATTGGGGGCAGAACAAATTTTCGACGCGATTAATCATGTGTTAATGTTGCCGTCAGGTTTTAGTGCGCTCCCGCCTCAGATGTTAGCAACTCAATTGCCTGCGACTGATCTAGTGAAGATAGACTTCTTGAAAGTATTTGGTCAGCCGGAACGTGGAACGGTTTGCGCATGTGAACGCAGTGGTGATGCGAATCTTGGAATGGCAATTGAATTGTTTAATGGTGATTTAATACACCAGAAGCTAAGGGACGGAAACAATCGGTTCCGTCAATTGATCACGGCGGGCGCTTCGATTGAGGACGTGATCACCGAACTCTATCTCGCGGCATTTTGTCGTTATCCCACTACAAATGAGCTGACCGCAGCTCGAGAGCACTGCGAGAAGACCGAGGATATCGCCGCAGCAATCGAAGATATTTGCTGGGTCATTTTCAACACTGATGAGTTTTTATTTCAGCATTAATAGATAATAGATGACCTACAAAATACCTGCGATATTTTTCCTAGTTTTGTCAACACTTGCATACGGGGAAGAACCTGCGAGCAGTGTGAGCTTCAGAACGCAGATCGCGCCGATTCTTTATCAGCAGTGCATTGCCTGCCATGGTGCGAGGCGTGCAGAAGGTGGTTATCGCGTCGACAAGTACGGCGAGCTTTTCAAGGTCGGCGATTCTGGTGAAATACCCATCGAGAAAGGGAATGCGAGCTCAGCTGAACTTTACCTTCGATTAATTAGTGACGATGAATCAACTCGAATGCCTCTAGATGCTCATCCTCTATCAACGGAGCAAATTGCTTTAATAAGAAATTGGATCGACACCGGCGCGTCGTTTGACGGTGATGATATTGCTGACCCTTTATCGCTATTAATACCTGCACCTCAGTACGACGATCCACCCGCGACGTATCCGAATACCGTTCCCATCACTGCTGTCGCGTTTAACGATGACGGGAGTCAGTTGCTGGTATCGGGATACCATGAAGTAGTGGTTTGGGATTATCAACAAAAAAAGATCATACGCCGAATTCGGAACCTGCCCCAACGCATCCACGCAATTGCAATTGCTAAGGATAGGAACAC
>Ga0181563_10001614_pt1 | contig 22075 bp, 18 predicted proteins | sample 011ome_25_FD_133759 | JGI IMG/M metagenome (GOLD analysis project Ga0181563, IMG submission 133759) | Coastal salt marsh microbial communities from the Groves Creek Marsh, Skidaway Island, Georgia - 011512CT metaG (megahit assembly) | ecosystem: Environmental > Aquatic > Marine > Intertidal...
AAGAACGGTACCGATTACAACCTGCATTTGCCTAACGCCGTCAAAGATAGCCAGACTGTCCCAGACGACGATGGACAATCACGAAGCGGAGCTCACCCTTTTTTTTCAAACCAATTCTGCTCTGTTTTCCCGAAAAAACCTCCATATCTTCAGAGGCCATACGCAGCCGACCGTACCGAGTGCGAATCCTTATTGAGTCTCAAAATAGACCGAACGTCCATCATGTAACCGTGGTTTGTTGATCACTTTTGGCCGGCCACACTCCAAGCCCCCCCAGCTTAGTGGATTCAGCTAACTCAGAAGCCTGATCGTTACATGATGTTTTTTGCAAAATTAATCCACATCCATTCGGATGATCGAAAAGTAGGAAGATTTCCGTAATTTGAGATTTCGGGAGCGACAAACGACGCTAAACCCGACCCGAATAAGAAAACCGAAATATCCCTATGAAAATACCCCAGTAAATTGCCTTGGATCGCCTGATCGCCAAAAGGATCGCTATGCCAAAATCAGTTTGTGGCGTATGATTGATTTGCGACGATGCACTCGGATCTGGACTTCTCAGAGGAACTCAGACCGCCTTCTTGGTAGCACTCATCAATGGATGGAGGATCATCATGCAAGTCAACGTTTCAGCACGGCACGGAAATCTGCAACCCGGCGATCAAGAATTGATCGTTGAAAAAGCTGAGAAGCTAAGACGATTGTACGACCGTATCACGTCGATTGAGGTGACGGTTGATTTACAGCAGCAAGATCATCCCTCGGTTGAGATCCAGGTGTCAGCAGAACATGCTGATGACTGTGTTGCCACGAGCGATTCAAGCACCGTTATTTCCGCTCTCGATTTGGTCATTCCCAAAGTGGAACAGCAACTTCGAAAGCTGAAGGAAAAGAAAACCGGACACCGCGCGACTGGCCATAAACACATGGATCTAGCGGATACAGAGTGACATCGCTGATTTCGGTCAAATTTAAGAATCGTGATCTTTTCTATTCGTTGGAATGTTGAAACACTCCCCCAGAAAGGTCTCCGTTCTTACGTGTCGGTGACACATTCAAGGACCGAAGTCTTGATAAAAAACAGGGACAGGTAAGCCCCTACACACATACAAAACACGATACAGCGAATCGCTGCCTAGGATTTAACAGAGCATCCGCGAACCAACCAATCGTTGAACCATTGATGTCTGCCTTCGACCCTTCAGGCTTCCTGCCGCTCCAGGGCTAGAAATTGTCAGATTTATGAGGTAACCGACGAAGCCGTTTGTCTCACGGGCTGTTCTGAGGACCGGCGGTGATGCGCGAAACACACAACGATCATTCCCAAAAGGAATAAAGCTCAGATGAAATTTTCCGACTTTATAAACGCAGATTCGATTTGCGCTGATCTTAAAGCACAAACCAAGCAAGAAGTCATCGAAGAACTCGTTCAATCGCTTCAGGATTCAGGACAGATTCAAGCGGATGAACGTGAGGATATCATCGCTTCGATTATGAAACGTGAGGAATTGGGCAGTACCGGAATCGGCCGCGGAGTCGCAGTCCCTCACACCAAGCATCCCAGTGTCGAGAATCTCGTTGGCACCGTTGGCGTTAGTGAAAACGGAGTAGATTTTGACTCACTCGATGGCGAACGTGTTCAACTATTCTTCTTGCTGATCAGCCCTCCCGAGCGTCCAGGCGATCATTTGCGCGCGTTGGAAAATATCTCGCGGCAACTTAGGGATGAAACGTTTTGCCGCTTCCTGAAGCAAAGCCGTACCGGTGCTGACATCCAGCAGTTGCTTCAAGAATCGGATGACAATCAATTTGTGTCGGGTTGAAATGAGCAGTGAACTGATCACCTCGACCGTCACCGTGCTGAATCCTCAGGGGTTGCACGCACGCCCGGCAGATCTCCTAGTTCGTCTTGCCAATCAGTTTCAGTCCCCGATTGAAATTGGCAAGAAGGGCGAGTGGGTGGACGCGAAAAGTATTCTTTCCTTGCTCACCCTTGGTGCGGCACAGGGAACAGAACTCGGTTTGCGTGCTTCGGGGCCAGACGCTCAAACTGCCATTTCGGCCGTTAAAGACCTATTCGCCCGAGGATTTAACGAATTGGGCGAGCCTGTCGATGCCTAGCGCACTCGGCCTCGGATACTGCTAAAATCATAGGATCCTGAGAACAAGGATTGCAGAATTGTTTCAACCGTGCCGGCAATGCGCAGCACGGCGAACTGTTTGGCCAAGAGACGCGTCTCGACCGCCATTCACTTGCACGGCGAAACCGAACATTGATTCCAGCTTGTTGAATTAACAACAGCCGGAGAAAACCGCACATTTTTGATGTCCCGGTCACGAAAGATCGGTGGCAAATTACAGAACAAGCTTGAAACCCGTTCGAGTTTTCCGTCCCTTGGGCGGTGCCAAAAAAGGGTGAAGCGTTGATTCTGGACCTACAACACAAAAGAAGGATTGGATCGTTCCAACGGCAATCAACGAGTCAATCAGACGGCAAGTTCGGTGAAACCCGAATCGTTCTGAACCTCGCATCACATCGAAGGGAAACGAACACCCCCTCGGCGTGAGATCCGTCGGAAAAGGATCGAAGCGATCCACCACACCACGATGCTTGAACTTCAAGGTATCCCTGTTTCACCCGGAATCGCCATAGGTCCAACCCTAGTCTTGGATCTAGATGGCTATCGTATTCCCAAGAAAATCCTCGCAGCTACCGAGGTATCTGAAGAGTTCAATCGCTTGCGAACAGCCGTCACCGCTGTCGCAAAGCAGTTGGAATCTCAACGAAAAGCGACCTCACAAGTCGCCGGTGACACCACTGCGGACATCTTCGCTGCACAACTGCAAATGCTTCATGATCCACGTCTTCAGGCGGAACTGGGACGTCGCGTGCGGCTTGAGCATCAGTCGGCAGATTATGCAGTAAATCGAGTCCTACGGCATTACGCTGACTCGCTCCGCAGACTCGACAACCCGATCTTAGCGGACCGAGCCGATGATGTGCGAGACATCGAGAAACAACTGCTTTTTGAACTCGGCGCGGTCAATGAGCAGCCACTGTCTGACATTAGTGAACCGGTCATTTTGTTAGCGCGTACGCTTACACCATCTGAAACCGCAAATCTTGATCGACGATTCGTTCGAGCGTTCTGCACCGAAATCGGCGGTTCGGGCGGCCATACGGCGATTGTTGCGAAAGGCCTTGAATTGCCCGCGGTGGTTGGGATTGGCCCATTTCTGGATTCCGTGTCCGCAGCCTCTCGTATTATCGTCGACGGTGACCGTGGTGTGGTGGTGTTGGACCCCGACGATGCAACCCTGGATCACTATCGGCGGAAAATAAAAGACCGCGAGTCCCTCAGTCAACGTCTTTCGCAACTAAGGGATCTACCGGCCGAAACAGCCGATGGACACCGAGTGCACTTGACTGCCAACATCGAGTTTCCAAGTGAGACCGCAGCATGCACCGAACGCGGCGCGGATGGAATTGGTCTATACCGAACCGAGTTTCTTTATCTTTCCAGTGCAGAAGAACCGAGTGAAGAGGATCACTATCAGGCTTACAGCCAAGTGGTCAAAGAGATGGAAGGTCGCCCCGTGGTGATCCGTACCCTTGATCTCGGTGCAGATAAAATGGGACGGCGTCCTCTTGCAGAACGCGAGCACAATCCGTTCCTTGGATTGCGTAGCATCCGTCTTTCGTTGCGTAATCTTGACTTGTTTCGACCACAGTTACGGGCAATCCTTCGAGCGGCGGTTCATGGTGACATTCGTGTAATGTTCCCGCTGATCACCACCATCGCTGAATTACGGCAAGCAAGGATGCTACTCAAAGTTGTCGCCGAAGACCTTAAGGATGCGGGAATCCCCTATCGTTCCGATATCCCGGTCGGAATGATGGTGGAAGTCCCTGCCGCGGTGGTGATGCTTGAACACTTTGTCAAAGAGGTAGATTTCTTAAGCATCGGCACCAACGACCTAGCACAGTACACACTCGCAGTGGATCGTAGTAATGAATACGTCGCAGACCTGTATCAGTCGAGCGACCCGGCGGTGCTACGCTTAATTCAGCGTTGTGTTGCCGTAGCAGATGCCAATCAGATCCCACTATCGGTGTGCGGGGAGATGAGCAGTAACCCGGGTCGGGCTCTTCTACTGCTCGGTCTCGGCGTACGACACCTCAGCGTTCCCCCAGCGGCACTGACTCGAGTGAAAAAAGCGATTCGTAGCGTCACGACGGAGCAATGTGAGCAGATTGCCATTCGAGCAATGAATCTTGAGGCCGCAAGGGACGTCGACATGTACCTTTTGGACCGACTTTCCAAATATGTCCCGGAACTAATCGTCAACTAAGTACAAAGATTTCCACTAAGAGTTACTGTGAATTCATCATCAGCCAGTCATTCCGATGCCAAAAGCTCCGATCCGTCGGCAGCCTCCGCTGAAGATTTACAGGCGTCTAGCCCTGAGATCACAGAGACAACCGTGGAGAGCCACAATGAACAAGCTGCGGAGCCGGTACGAATTCGATACCGCGTGCGATTTGCAAAGTCAGGCTTGCTCAGATGGATTAGCCATCGCGACCTGGCGCGGCTTTGGGAACGAATGCTTCGACGCGCCCAGTTCCGCCTCTCAATGACTCAAGGCTTTAATCCCAAGCCTCGAATCGGCTTTCCTTCCGCGTTGGCCCTAGGTGTCGACGGACTTGAGGAAGTGGTGGAACTTGAATTCGCCGAAGACTTGGCACCAGCGGTAGTGCTGAGGAGACTTGAGAACGATCAACAGCCCGGTCTTGCGATTGCAAGCGTCTGCAAGGTACCCGAGGGATTCAAAAAGCCTCAGTTAGAACGAAGCGAGTACTTGATCACCAAACCCGACGATGTGGATGACTCAATCGTAAAATCTGCGATCGACAAACTCCTTTCGACACCGACGGTATCCGTCATTCGGAAAAAGAAAACGCTGATATTCGAGACCCAAACCCAAATCCTATCCCTCGTTTCACAATCTAACTCAATTGAACTAACCCTAGCAGCGAGTGACGCTGCAACCCTAAAACCACAAGATGTCCTTGAGCTTTTGGGATTCCAAGACTGGATTGAGCGAGGATCATTGATCACGAGGAACCGAGTTCACCTACAACAAGACATTCAAAGCAAAGATCCACAGGTAATCGCTTTCGCAGCGAGTGAGTCGAAAAACAACCAGACATAACCCCCTGCAGGGAATCGACGCGCATTCGAGCCGCAGAAAACTGCGGTGAATATCAGTTGCTTCCCCTGCTCAAACAAACCATACCACCGTTGGCGTCCATACTCCGGCTTCTCGTAACTGCCGTGTATCAAGCCAACCTTTACACCCCAAAGGGGCTTTCAGATGAAAAAAGAAATGTTGATCAACGTTCTCCAGCCAGAAGAATGCCGGATTGCCGTTCTCGAGGATGGTCAGCTCGAAGAGCTGTACATGGAACGTAAAAGTGTTGAAGCTTTTGCCGGTAATATTTACCGAGGGAAAATCGTCAATCTTGAACCCAGCATCCAAGCTGCCTTCGTTGACTTCGGCGTCGGTCGAAACGGTTTCTTGCACATCAGTGACGTCGAGCCGCAGTATTTTCGGCAGGGAGGATACGATCCCGAAGAGATCATGCGGGAATCGGACGAGATGGCCGAGGCAGCTGCAAAACGAGCGAGAGAATCCGGACGCGGCAGCAAACACGCATACAAAGGCGGTAGGCCACGCGTCAAACCGCCGATTCAAGAAATTTTCAAACGCGGTGACGAGGTACTCGTTCAGGTCATCAAAGAAGGAATCGGTACAAAGGGGCCAACGCTCAGCACCTACCTGTCGATTCCGGGCCGTTACCTTGTTCTCATGCCCTCTTTATCGCGTATCGGTGTAAGCCGAAAAATTGAAGATGAGGATGACCGAAAGCGTCTAAAGAAATGTCTTCTCTCTATCAATCCACCTAAGGGCGTTGGGTTTATCGTTCGAACCGCCGGCGCGGGTCGATCCGAGAAAGAACTGCAACGCGACATGGACTACTTACTTCGCCTCTGGAAAGCGATTGTCCGGCGAGTCAAAGGCGCCAATCAGCCCGGCGTTATCTACGAAGAGAGCGACCTCATTATCCGCACCATTCGCGATATTTTCTCAGATGACATTGACCAGATCCTGATTGATGAAAAGGAGTCCTACGACAAGGCTCGAGACTTCCTCAAGATGGTGATGCCACGCGTGGTGGATCGCTTGAAACTCTACGATGACACGGTTCCTCTGTACCACAAGTACAAGCTTGAACGTGAGATCATCAAAATCAACCAACGACAAGTTCACCTCAAAGAAGGCGGATCCATCGTCATTGACCCGACCGAAGCTTTAGTAGCGATCGACGTGAACAGCGGAAACTTCCGGGGCAACGACTCCGCCGAAGAAAACGCATTCCGTTTGAACATGGCAGCCGCAAAGGAGATTGCGAGACAACTACGACTTCGTGACCTTGGCGGCGTGATCGTCAATGACTTTATTGACATGAGAAAAGAAAGCCATCGTCGCAAGGTGGAACGATGCCTGCGTGACGCGATGTCGGGCGACAGAGCTCGCACCAAAATCCTTAGAACCAGTCCTTTCGGATTGATCGAGATGACTCGACAACGGGTCCGCCCTAGTCTCAAGCGAAGTATCTATAACGATTGCCCATGCTGCGATGGACGCGGACTTGTCAAAACCGCTGAGAGCATGTCAATCGAAGTGATTCGAACGTTGGCTCTGGCGGTGAAAAATGAGCACATCACACGCGTCACCATTCGAGTCAATGATCAGGTAGCCGCACACCTAAATAATCGTAAGCGTCGTGAAGTGATGGAAATGGAAGACGAAGGCAAAATGACCGTCCAAATTCTCGGCAGCGAGGCGCTCTATCCTGAGCACATCGAAATGGACTGCCGCGACAAAAATGGTGAGCGGGTAGAAATCGATTCGCTCTAAACAGCAGTCTTGCTGTTGCATACAACAAAATCCAACGCAGAAACAGTCGCTCGTTGGATTCATTCGGACTTGGTACTTTGCCGACGGCAAAATCAATCAAACACGGTCCGTCCACTTGGACGCTTTATCACCTAATAGGTTTGCCTTCATGATTGAACTAGGCGTCAATATCGATCACGTTGCGACGGTAAGACAAGCTCGCCGCACCTACGAACCCGATCCGGTATTCGCCGCAGCGCTCGCCGAGCAGGGTGGTGCAGACGGCATTACGTTTCACCTGCGCGAAGACCGACGTCATATCCAAGACCGTGACGTTGCGATCCTGAAACAGACCGTTACCGTCAAAACAAACCTCGAAATTGCGTGCGCCGACGAGGTGGTGGCTATTGCATGTCGAACGCGTCCAGACTGGGCATTGCTGGTGCCAGAGAGTCGAGAAGAGGTAACCACAGAAGGCGGGTTAGATGTTGCTTCCGACACGGGACGTATTCAAGCAGCGGTCGAAAAACTCAAAACAAGTGGAATCCTCGTCAGCCTATTTATCGATCCGGACCCACATCAAGTTGAAGCGGCGATCAATTTAAAAGTTGATGCGGTTGAACTTCACACTGGCCCCTACGCACTCGCAAAAGACGTTTCTCAACTGCAGGAACTCCAGAGACTCAAGGCAGCAGGAAAAATCACCACGGACGCGGGACTCAGACTGCACGCCGGTCACGGGCTTAACTACCACAACGTTCGACCAGTTGCTCAAATTGAAAATATGAGCGAACTGAATATCGGACACTCCATCGTCTCGCGAGCCGTGATGGTGGGAATGAAAGAGGCCGTCCAGCAGATGCGTCAAATTCTCGATCTTGTCTCGCCCTAGTACGAACGATCACCGAATTCGATTGGTGACGAAAACGACCGTGCAAGAACCGTCATTGAACTCAACCCATGAACCAATCGATCAAACCGTGATCGCGGTGATGCAACTGGTTCCTCACAGCAAGAAGATATCCCAGTCGGTTACAACGATCTCGAAATCACGCACTTCGGATAGCAGAATCAAACGGCATCACACGAACGCACTGGCAACACACGAACGCACTGTGCCCGGATCAAGCTGACAATCTTAACGCCATAACCAAGCTTGGAAGTCAGCGGCCATGACATCGACTGACTGCACGGACTCTGCAACCAAAAAGCCTCCTAGCATGATGGCTGCAAAAAACATCAGCCAACCTCGCCTTTGAGACGTCTTTTTCCCCAGCAGTTGAGCACGTAGGGAATCTCGCAACTTGAGCCAAAAATGTGTGGATAGATTATCTTCGAAAGCAACAATCGTTGCATGATCGAGATTCTCAGGTCCGGCGATTCGCAAACGCACCCCGACCGAGGGCAGATGTACCTGCAAACGCTCATAATCGATCTCTGCATCAGCATCTAACGAACGCGCCGCCGATAAAAGAAAATCGGATAGCTCAGACGGCCTGCAACCATAGACAACAAGCTTTGGTGCTGCACCGAGTACTAGAAGACAGACACAAAGACAGTAAAAAAGACTCAGAATCGCCCACACCATTACCCCAAAAACCGCCGCGGCAGCCATTGGAAAAAACAGCTCCACAGGACCGACAACCATCATCCCAGAGACAGCAAAGGCCAACGCAACAATTTCTCTCCCCCCGGTCGTCACATGACAACGCCCAGAGAGTCTCATCAGCGAAAACCCCAGCATGTAAACAAGCAGTGGCGTCAAAAACAGCACGAGTGAAAAAGAATCCATGGATGGATGACCAAACTTGGGAGACGTCGCGTTTTGTACGCCAAACTTCGTGTGAGGCAACGCGTGAAAGAGATCGGTCTAAGATTCCATCAACTCACGTTCCACCCACTTGGTGTCGTGTTTGCCTTGGATGAAATCTTCATGCTGAAGAACGACATCGTGGAACGCAGCGGTAGTTTCAATCCCTTCAACCAGCAACTCTTTGAGCGCCCGACGCATGGTTGCAATCGCCTCGTCCCGAGTGGGACAATGGACGATCAATTTAGCGATCATTGAGTCGTAATAGGGTGGCACGGTGTACCCTCCATAGACATGCGAATCAAACCGCACGCCTATTCCACCTGGTGCGAAAAACTTATTGATCTTCCCGGGATTGGGGCGGAACCCCTTACTTGGATCCTCAGCGTTGATTCGACACTCAATCGCATGCCCGGTGCAGACGAGGTCTTCCTGTTTGAAAGGAAGTGGCTCACCCGCTGCAACAAGGATCTGCGACTTGATCAAGTCTACGCCGCTGACCATCTCGGATACCGGATGTTCAACCTGAATCCTCGCATTGACTTCAATGAAGTAAAAATCATTATTCTCGTCGACAATGAATTCAACGGTTCCAGCATTGGTGTAATCCGCACCACGAATCATCCGAACTGCTGCCTCGCATATCGCCTTACGTCGCTCTTCAGGAAGATTAGGACTTGGCGCCTCCTCGATCAATTTTTGGTGCCGACGCTGAACACTGCAATCTCTCTCAAACAGATGGCAGACGTTTCCGTGATGATCGGCAATGACCTGCACTTCGATGTGCCGCGGATTGCCAACATACTTCTCGAGGTAAACGCCACCGTTTCCAAAAGCCGCTTCCGCTTCCGTTCTCGCTTGGGACAACGCAGTAATCAAAGTACTCTCGTCCGGAGCCACTCGCATGCCTTTTCCGCCGCCACCGGCGGTCGCCTTGATCAGCACGGGATAGCCAATTTCCTTGGCAACTCTGGTGGCAACCTCATCCGATTCAATCAACCCATCACTACCGGGGACAACCGGTACGTTCGACGCGATGGCCATCGATCGAGCGGTATTCTTATCTCCCAACTTTTCCATTGCCTGTGGACTTGGCCCGATGAACTCAAACCCGCTAGCACGGCAGACTTCATTGAAGTGCGCATTCTCTGCTAGAAACCCATAGCCTGGGTGGATCGCGTCGGCATCCGCTACCTCAGCAGCCGCAATGATCTGGTCAATTTTCAAGTAGCTATCAGCGCTGCGAGCCGATCCAATGCAGTACGCCTCGTCCGCAAGAGCAACGTGCATCGAATCCGCATCAGCTTCGCTGTAAACCGCTACTGACTTAATTCCAAGTTCTCGACACGCTCGAATCACGCGCAACGCAATTTCACCGCGATTTGCGATCAATATTTTCTCAAACACTGGCTTCGATTCTCTAGGAAAGAGGAGTTTTACCGTCGTGTAACGTTCCGCTACTTTTTAAAATTATTGATAACTCGGGGAGGTGCAAACAGTGGGGGTGACCCAAAGCCTTGCTTGCTCTCTTTTGAACGACTCCGAACTCAATTTTCGGTGGTCACAAACCTTTTACAACAGACATCTCGAGGTCCGACGCACCGCATTTTTTTCGCCTAATCAGTTGCCTTCTCGCTGCACTCCAATCACTCAACGATAATCCGATGAGCCCACTGCATGTGGTGATTGTTTTCTTGTCTTTCAATCAGTCGCTTTAACATCCACTCGAGTGCAGCCACCAACTCAACTCTAGGCAAACCAACTCAACTCTAGGCAAAACTTTGAGTAGTGAGGAAGTTTCCAAGTGGTGGAACGTATTAACACGTTCGCCGAAGCCACCGACAAAATGCCAACCCTCTCAAACAGCTGATGTAGCCCCATCAAACTTGTTACTGGCAAAGTACACGTCTGTGCAAACCCATGTCGCGAAGCAAACCGGAACAAGCCTCACTTTGGTGCTCAGTCATGAACTTCACCTCGGAAATTGGTTTACCTAAACGCTCCTCGACTTTCGGTCAACACAGGACGCGGAGCGGAATCACGAGCGATCAGTCAGGCTGTACACGAAACATCGGTTTTCCGAAATCGACCGGCTGCTGATCATTGACTAATACTTCAGTGATGGTGCCACTACACTCGGCCGGGATTTCGTTGAATACCTTCATCGCCTCAACGATACAAACCACCGTATCAGCATTGACACGATCCCCAACTTTGACGAACGGAGGAGACTCGGGATTCGCTTTCGAGTAGAAAGTTCCAACCATCGGAGCGTTAATCGTGGTCGTACCAGCGGTACTGTCCGGGGATGCCGGAGCGGCTGCGACAGGTGCCGAACTGACAGTTGCAGGTGCTGCGACAGGAGCAGCCACCATTTGTACTGCACCAGCTCGCTTTAGCTTGATCTTCTCCTCACCCTCCTGAAGATCAACCTCCACTAGCTCGTGCTGCTCCATCAACTCAATGATTTGCCGGATGCGGCTGACATCAAACACATCCTTGGGCTTCGCACCTTTGCTCATTCCTGACTCGCCGTCACTTGTATGAAAAGTAGAAAACTGCGGTGAACATGCCGCCGCTTCGACATCTAAATCTTAATCGATCGGACCCCAAACGCCCAACCCGTCTAAACCTCGTAACTGAACAACGGGGGCAATTTTAGCGGGACTTCACCGGTGAATGGTTCCAAGAACGCTATCGCGGCATCGGCGGACCGGTGGCCGGATACTGTGCGTTCCAATCAAACGGATCCACCTAGATCGCCCACCTCTCGCTAAAGAACGAAAAATGCATGATCTCCCGGCAATTTAAAGCACCAAACGGTGATCATCGAGCCCTTTGGGCAGGTCACTCAAGACTTCGTGGCCAGAATCTGTCACCAGCACATCATCTTCGATACGAATCCCAAAGTCACCATCGAAGTAAACACCCGGCTCAACCGTAATGATCATTCCACTCTGCAGGGTGTCCTCGCCAACTTTTGACATCCGAGGTGATTCGTGAATCTGCAGGCCAACACCGTGCCCAAGACCATGCTTAAACGCTTCCTCCATCCCTTCGCGTCGCAAGACCGCCCGGGCTGCCTCGTCCACCTCACGTGTTGACCGCCCCGGTTTAATCGCCTCAATCGCCGCAAGTTGAGCTTCTAGAACAACTTGGTGAGCCCTGCAAAATGCGTCCGTGGACTTTTTTAGCCTAATGGTTCGAGTCAAGTCACTCGCGTAACCATCGCACAAAGCCCCCCAATCAATCAGCAAACCATTTGCTTCCCCAATCACATGACCTGTCGGCTGGTAATGGGGCAGCGCCGCTCCGGGGCCGGCACCGACGATTGGATCAAAACTGCAGCCTTCCGCACCCAGAGCTCGCATCGAACGCTCGAGTTCATACACCAACTGCAATTCCGTCCAGTCTGCCGCAACCCTGGGCAACACATCAATGAATGCATTTTGTGCAATCCCAACAGCTCGACGAGTGATTTCAATCTCCCCTGCGTCCTTAATCATCCGCAGTCCTTCAACCAAGCCGCCCGTCTCGACAAATTCAACACCAACGATTCCGTCAATCAACTGACGGTAGGAGGCGAGTGTCAAATGCCTCGCCTCAAGCCCCACTCGCGGAGTTCCGGTACCATCGCCGGAAACCGCCTTGAGTGCGTCTCTTGTCAAATCGGGCAACAAATCACTCGGCGAGCGAATTCTCGCTTCGAACCCTGGGCATTGCTTGGCAATCTGACTCTCATACCGTCCATCGCTTAGTAAAGTAGGAACCGAACCTCCGACTACCAAGTAGGTACTATCGCCGGTAAATCCGGTCAAATACCTGACATTCACCTCACTGGTGATCAGCAATGCATCGAGATTCTCGGTGTGCATCACCTCCGTCAGCTTCTCAATCCGATTGTTCATCCAACATCTCCACAACGAAGTAAAACAAGATTCGCAACAAGCCCCCGGAATCTTTAACAAGCCTTGTCAAAGAACTCACGCTAACGCAAGGACGTTAAACCACCGTATCTTTCCGAGGAGCGTGAGCCAATCAACACATTTCACCTACCGGAAAAAGATTTGGGATTTGTGCTACCCGAAAGTCAATCGAACGATCACGAGAACCAACTAGCAATCTCACGCAGACCAGACATCGGCTCGTCAACTGGCCAGTACTCTAACCCCACGAAGCCCTCATAGTCCGTGGCCTGAATTGCTTCAAAAATTTTCCGGTAGTTGAGTTCCCCGCGAGTCAATTCATGCCGCCCAGGATTACCAGCAGCGTGAAAATGCCCGATCTTGTCGATGTTGGAAACAAGATTGCTGATAACGTTTCCCTCGCTGACTTGCTGATGGTAGATATCGAAAACCACCTTGACGTTGGAAGAGCCGACCGAGTCGATGATGTCGAACGCTTCACCGCTTTCCACCAAAAAGTAACCCGGATGATTCACCAACACGTTAAGCGGTTCAATCACAAGCGTGATACCTGCCTGTTCAAGAAACGGGGCAACACACCGTAGACCGTCAACCAAACTCACGTACTGAGCCTCACGCGATCGATCGGACAACGCATCTCCGACCTGAGATATGAGTGTGTGACAGTCTAAACGCTTTGCTGCTTCGATGGATTTTTTAACACCCTCGACGTACTGTTCACGACACACCATGTCGACCAAACTGATAAAGTGGGTGCAACACGCGGAGACACTCAGACCGGTCGACTCCTTCGTTCTCAAGAGTTTTTCTAAGTCGCGATCCCACCAACCCCAAAATTCAAACGCTTCAATACCGGCCTCACGAACGGCTAGGATTGACTGTTCATCGTCAAGATCTTCGAAAACAGCGTCAATGCAAACGGATGGGCGAAGATTTCCCATGGCGGACCTTACCTATTCTGATGGAGTAGCAATCGGGGCGGCATAAAATTCCACTCGAGGAAACCTAATCCCCCACAAAACCAACTGGTTTTAACCAATGACGTATGGAAGATAACGCAAAGCGAACTCATTGACGATGACGTCCAATCCCATTACCACTCCACCCGTGCGAGAAATCGGATTGAACCGAGGTAATTGCCCTGACCGCGAGTCACTTCTTTTTGGCTATCGCTGCACTGGCAGGTAGAATCTGTGCTCAATTGTGCCAACAACCTCGACATCACAGCTAACGGTACAAGAGGTTTGTCACTCGATAGACGATAGTGACCACCGCACCGTAAAATAAAACGAACTAACCGCCACGAACCAAAAAGCAAAGTCAATCGACCGCTTCAAGAAAGACCGCTGCAGTTCATTTCAGCCACGACTTTCTCAGTATTTGACACCCCGAGCCTCACGAACCCACTGATAACGACTCAAAACATGAACGTAAATACTCGGACATCCTCAGTCCTTTTCTTGACGTTATTCACAGGCACCATAGCTTCGTCAATCGCTTTTTCGGACGATACCGAGCCTACAACCGAAAAACCCATCGCATTCGAAGTTTCAGGCACCGTGGAATCGATTAAACAGCAGTCGATCACCGCTGGCACACAACAATTCAAATCCCTCAAAATCGACGCGATTGTTGAACACGGCGCACGTGTTGAACCTGACATGTCGATCATTAGGTTTGAACCCGAAGCGTACGAGAAAAAACTTGCACAATCTGAGCGTGATCTTCAATTAGCGGAAATCGCGTTCGAGGACGAAGTGTTTGCAAATAACCAAGCAACCCAACAGATGGAACTGGATCGCCAAGCCGCCGACCGAGACTGGGATTCTGCCAAAGAAGCGTTCGCGAATTACATGGAAGTCGATCGAGAACGTTCTATCAAGTCGGCAGAATTCAACCTCAAGCAATCGCTTGCAACGCTGATGAATGCCAAAGAAGAACTGGACCAATTGGAACAGATGTACAAAGAGGACGACCTAACAGAGGAATCGGAAGAGATTGTCCTCAAGCGAGCGCAACAGGCAGTCGAGTCGGCACAGTTCCGACACGAATCGGCATCCATTCAAGCAAAAAGGACCATTGAACAAGAGGTACCCAAAACCACCGAAAGACAAAAAGAAACCTTGCAGCGTGCCGAGCACAATTACCAGAAAACCATCAGGGCTCTGGAGATCAATCAGCAGCGGCGACGAATAGAACTTGATAAGAAACAAGCAACGCTTGACGAACAGCGTCAAAACCACGAGGAACTGGTTAATGATAAAGCCCTCTTAGAGATTCACCCCAGCTTTGCAGGAATTCTTGTATACGGCGAACTTCAGCGGGGAAAGCTGTCCGATAAACCACCTCAACTCCAGATCGGAAGCACAGTGACTTCGGACCAGGTACTCTTCACCATCATGAATCCGAACGAATTGCAACTTCGACTGATCATACCGGAAGCAAATCTGAGCCAGGTGAAGGTCGGAGATCAATGCACGGCAAGTTTCACCTCAATTCCTAATCAAACGTTTCCAGCTAAGGTAAAAACGATTTCAAGGGTACCGTTTGCTTCGACTCAATATGACTGCGTGGTTTCGCTTGCCGACAGCATCTTGCCAAAGGGACTCCTGCCGCTCATGTCATGCAAAGTCGCTTTTCCGGAAAAACCAAAATTGACCGCCAAACCAGCAGTTAAAAAACGCCAACCAATGGTCCTCAAAAAGGTCGAATCTGCATCAAGAACAACGCAGTCCAATGAAGCCTCCTCACCAGAAGAATTAAAAGAAGGCTCTCTGAACAGCATTGAAGTCAAGAAGGGCGGGGAAGAAAAATGAATCGTCCTCCCTTCAGACTACGTTCATTCTTTGGATCAACAACATCGTACTTCATTTTTTGGATCGCGTATTCAATCACTTCGAATGTGGTTTTAGCGTCAGCCGACGATCGAACCAACGAGACGACTGGTTCAGAGAAAGAATCAAAAATACTCAGTGACTCGACAGACTTTTCCAAACCGCCGAACCTCCCTGAAATCAAGGCACTGAACTCGGGTGTTCTGGAAGCCGCAATCCAAAATGGAATTCAGTACCTTGTCGCCGAACAGAATCCCAATGGATCTTGGGGATCTCCTACTCGCACCAAAGGATTGAATATCTATGCGCCGGTTCCCGGCGCCCACCACGCGTTCCGCGCAGCAACCACATCCCTGTGCATCAGCGCCTTAATTGAATCGAACTCGAGTCAAGAATCGACTACCCAAGCAATTGAAAAAGGGGAGGCGTGGCTCTTTGAACACATCGAACATTTACGGCGTGCCTCTGGCGATGCGATTTATAACGTTTGGGGTCACGGCTATTCCATCCAAACTTTGGTTCGGATGTACAAACGTTTGCCTAACGATGTGGAACGGAAGGAACGCATTGCGGGTCTCATTCGAAACCAATTTGACAAACTGCAACGTTATGAATCGGTCGACGGTGGCTGGGGTTACTACGATTTTCGGTACCAATCCAATCAACCAACTTCCAGCTCGATTAGCTTTGTCAACGGGGCAATCCTTGTCGCACTCCATGAAGCAAAAGAGATTGGTATCGAGCCGCCAGAGCGAATGACTCAGAGGGCGATTGATGCCTTGAGACGTCAGAAAAAACCTGATTTCAGCTACCTTTACGGAGAGTACCTGCAGTATCAACCCATGCGTGGGATCAATCGCCCCGGCGGTAGCCTCGGTCGATCACAGTGTTGCAATATTGCGTTACAGCTCTGGGGTGATGAATCCGTTACCGAGAACGTCATGAAAAATTGGCTGTATCGTTTGTATGTTCGGAATGGATGGCTTGACATAGGCCGAAAACGTCCCGTCCCACACGAAGCTTGGATGCAGGTAGCCGGATATTTCTATTATTTTGGCCATTACTATGCAGCACTGTGTATCGATTCACTGCCGATTGAATCTCGTGGCCCCTATCGAGCGATGCTTGGTGAAATAATTCTTGATCGACAGGAGAAAGATGGATCTTGGTGGGATTACCCGCTATACGATTACCACCAGCCCTACGGGACCTCCTTTGCCTTGATGAGCCTCTACCGATGTCGAGAGACAATCACTGGAGACACGATCGATCAGTAACCGCGTGATCGATAACGCCGCTTTGATCAACCCACATGATTATCCTGCCCTCAGCTGATTTGCGCTCACATGCGATTGATCCAATCATGGATCGTCTGCAAAGATATAGCTGCCGACTTCGACGCAGCTGTGTTTCGCTTGCATCGGTTGAAATCCGATGAGGCTGCGATGCTTATTGTTTTTGCCAAGTACTGTTGTGTTGCCGTATAATTGATCACAAAGGTCAACACATTCGGTCGCATCGTCTCAATCAGGCACCTCAAACAACATATCCAACAAGGAACAATGCATGTCGGATCAACAACAGACAGACACCCCAGAGAACGCTGCAATGACGAGTGAGGAAACATCAAAGCGACCCGCAAAAGCCTTGACCGATCATTCCGATCAACTGCCGAATCGAGTTCTCTTGGTTCCGTATCCAAAATTTGTGTTCATGTACCCCACTCTGATCGTTTCAGCAATCGCGGCAATCATCCTACAAATTTTTGGATTACATAGCGTGAACCCCGATGAGAATACGATCGCGGTTGTCGTGACTGGAATCTTCTTTGTCGTTCTAATGCTCAACACTTTTATTTTGGTGTTTGATTTCCCGCGAGCAACATCGCTAACGTTGTTCGCGATGACAGTTTCCTTTGTTTTGGGATCTTGGATTTTAATCATTGCCAAACCAAGCCTACTTCCCGCGATCGCCAATCTCTTGACTTGGGTGCGTCCCGTGGCTAACGCGTCTTTCTACTTATGCATCACGGTGGGCATGATGGTCTTGTATGCCGCCATTTTGATCAAAGTCCGATTTGATTACTGGGAACTATCCAATAACGAATTGCTGCATCACCATGGATTTCTAAGCGATCTAAAACGCTACCCAGCTCCTAACCTGCGAGTGGATAAAGAAATCAACGATGTATTTGAGTACATGCTGCTAGGTGCCGGTCGGCTGATCCTACATCCGACTACGGAAAAGCGAGCAATCGTTCTCGATAATATTTTGCATGTGAGCGGAAAAGAAAAACAACTCACACGGATGTTGGGTGCGATCAAAGTTCAGATCAACACCGACAATTCAAAGGTCTAATCGGACAATCCCTTTGACGGGTATCCCACCCTTAGGACATTGATGCTTGGCGGACGTCACATCACCCTCGAGGTAATTCGCCAGATTTGCGTCATGATTCGATGCCTGACAATAGCCACTAGGGTCAACTTTGTGGTGAAAATGATCCGTCAAATGGAAAAAATGACCTCGATACAAAATGTTTATTTTGCAAAGACGGTGTCTAACGCCACTGGCAGGCATGACTAGGATAACCACCAATAAACCCAAAGCATCCGCTAGCACTTGCATAGATGCCTCAAATCAAGTCTGTGTCGTTCGCTTCGTGCTTATCTTCGCTATTCCATTGTCCATTTTGGGATGACATAGGGTCCTTCCGGAATCACGGCAAGGCTAGGTCGTTCAAATCGACTCAGGCTATGATTCAAAAGCTCCTGTAGATCATTGCAGCAGTTCACGCCAGTCAGCGTTTCTTCCTCCGGTGAAAGACCATCGGTACACAGGTGTAGTACCCCCTTCTTCATGGGTGCAATCTGCTTTTGAGTTTGCCACTCGTCAACATCTGCAAATGACTTTTTCATCAGTCGCTCTAAGAGGGCGTCTGGTCCGTACTCGATTAATTGCCTTTGCGAATCTCGGAACGCCGCAGACCCAAAGCCTTCACTACAAGCCGATGCGATGATCAGATCGCCTCCAGGCTCCAGTATCTCGATAGCTCCCACCATCCCCTTGATCGACTGATAATAGGTCTGGTCCAAAGGATATCCAGCAGCACTTGTCAGAACCGTCGTAAATCTCTTGTCGACTTTCAATTCGCAGTCCGAGCGTACCGCCTCCACCATTTCAAGATGACTAGCGACCACTTCGCCAAAATTGATTCGGTTCAGACGACGTTGTTCATCGATCACCGTATTGACGGCATAAACCGGTCCTAGCATGTCCACGATCTGAAGTTGCTCCTCGTGCAGAGGGTTTCCAACGAAATTGCAGTTCGCCGCACATGGATCACTCATAAACTTCGCACTATGAAACGTACGAATGGTTTCGTGGTGAGCAATCCCCGGCGCAATGACCTTACGGCCTCCGGAATATCCCGCCATAAAATGAGGCTCAACCAATCCCGTAACAATCTTTAAATCAGCGTCAACAAACTGACGGTTCAGGCGGACTACGGTTTGCCGAGTTTTCGTATAACCAAGTGAAACATGTTGTCCATCATCATGAGCATCATGATTCATAATGCTGACGTTTTGCCGTACCCAAGGGTCACCAATTAAACCATCAAGCTCAGTACCAAGATTGGGTCGATGCAGACCAGTCGCAACTAAAATGGTAATGCGATCAACCGGAATTCCCGCTCGAATCATCGTCTCAATCATCGGGCGTAGGAAAAGCCCGTTAGGAACAGGACGAGTAATGTCGCAAATTGCAACGCATGCGTTCTTAGCTTCGGCCGCTAATCCAGCGAGCGTGTCCGAACCAACCGGGCTGTGAAAACAGGCGCGAACCGCAGCATCGGGATCGCTAATCGGATGGGAATCCGATTTTCGAAAGATCCGAACAGGAATGTGATCTGGGACGTGTACTGTTTTCTCGCCTTGACCGTAACGAACGCCAACCGAAACCAAAATGCTTACCTCAAGAGGATCAGAAATTTTCCAACCAAATCACAAATGATTTTGCTGCTAGCACAAACTTTTTTTGAATAATCTCGTTTGGGAGCAACGGCAACGCCCCCTAAAGTCACCCATGAAAACTAGCGATCCACGGTCAAAACCACCTACCTGCGAAACGAGCAGGCCGGCAGCTCACCCGAATCGCGACAGTCATTAAAACGTCCAAAAAAACGTTCACCTTCTCATTTCTTGTGCGAAACAGTTGCCGTCAATTGCGGGTTTCGTAATACTTTGGCTTCTCAATATGACACAGAAACGTCTTCAATTGGTAATACATTCATGAAATTTAGATGCTTGGCTCTAGCGTTATCGCTCGCAGCGACCGCTTCAGCAGAACCTGCGGTTAATACGCTTACTGAATCCGAGAGACGCAGCGGTTGGCAGTTACTGTTTGACGGCAAGTCAACCGACGCATGGAGAAACTACCGTCGCGACAGCCTCTCCGAAGGCTGGAAAGTAATCGACGGTAACCTGACTCGAGCCGCTAATGGCGCGGGCGATATTGTCACCAAAAAGCAATATGATGCTTTTGAACTTTCACTCGAATATCAAATCAGCAAAGCGGGTAACAGTGGCGTGATGTTTCACGTCCAAGAAAACAGCAATTCACCTTGGCACACCGGACCAGAGATTCAAGTCCAAGATAATGTTGACGGACACGACCCGCAGAAAGCCGGCTGGCTTTATCAACTCTATGAGCCAGGTCGTGATCAACAGGGGAATATCATCGACGCAACTCGACCAGCAGGAGAGTGGAATCAGCTATACATCCGCATCAACGGGAACGATTGCGAAGTCTGCATGAATGGCGTTCGATACTATCACTTCAAATTAGGCGATCAAAATTGGAAGCAGAAGGTATCGGCTAGTAAGTTTGCGAAGTTCGAAAACTTCGGTAGCTCAGGATCAGGTCACATCTGCCTACAGGACCACGGCGATAAAGTCGCGTACCGAAATATTAAAGTTCGTGAGTTCAATGACGATGGTACTGTACCCCAGCCGATCGATGGAAAACTTGACCTCACCGGCGACGTCGCATTCCCCAATCTCAAGTGGGATCAATGGTCACCCGTTAACGACGCAGGTCAGCTTCGACCACTTCGTTTAATGGAATTGACTCCAGCCCGAGATGACACGAACCGCCTGTTTGCTGCATCGCAGTACGGTGCTATCTGGTGTTTCGAAAACCGTGATGACGTGGAAACTTCACACCTGGTATTGGATCTGCGCGAGCAGGTGAAGGATTGGAAGAGCCGAGGTGCAAACGAGCAAGGACTCCTTGGTCTGGCACTGCACCCAGAGTTCAAAGACAACGGAGCATTATTTGTCTATTACTCGCACCCAACTGAGCCGAAATCAGTCGTCGCACGATACACCATCTCCGATGACAACCCGAATCGTGTGGACCCATCATCCGCAAAAGTGATCATGGAGATCGATCAACCGTTCCAGAATCACAATGGCGGTGTGATCGAATTTGGTCCGGACGGTTATCTCTATATCGCACTAGGGGACGGAGGGTTCCGAAATGATCCCACCGCAAGTGGTCAAAACCTGAGCAGCCTTCTGGGTTCGATCCTACGAATTGATGTCGATGCTGGAAACGATAACCATGCCTATGGAATCCCTGCAGATAACCCGTTCATCAATCAGAAAGATGCTCGTCCCGAGATCTATGCCTTCGGTCTTCGCAATCCTTGGAGAATGGCGTTTGACTCGCAATCCGGACGGTTATGGGTGGGTGATGTTGGACAGGAACTTTGGGAAGAAGTCAACGTGATCACCAAAGGTGGTAATTATGGATGGAGCAACCGCGAGGGAAGTCATCCATTTGGAAATCGGCCAGTGGTTGAGGGGCTTAGCGAACCGATTGAGCCCGTATTTGAGTATGACCACCGAATCGGTAAATCGATCACGGGTGGACGCGTCTACCAGAGTGATCGCGTCAGCGAGTTGACCGGAAAATATCTGTATGCAGACTACGTGACCGGAAAAATATGGGCATTGTCCTACGATGACCAAGCCGGTAAAGCGACTCGTAACGAACAGGTAATCCCCGACAGTATCCCTGTGGTAGCCTTTGGCGAAGAACACAATGGCGAAGTTTTCTATCTGACCGAAAGTTCACGCGGCCAGTGCATTTACCGGTTTAACAAAAAGTAACTTACTGTCACCATCAGTCAAACGATTCGATGGCGAAACCAGACCGTTAGATCGAGCCATCGACGATAACCACTGCTTGCGATACGACAAACGCTGGCTTTCCACTTCAGGAGAGCCAGCGTTTTTCACTGATAGTGAGCATGCTGCAGTTGTGTATCGGTCTATTTTGGGTGTTTTCAACTTCTCACAAACCGAGCGACTGATATCTACGTCATGATCGTACTAGCACTGTCTGTTAGCCTGACGGATTGATAGACTCGTGGAATGACTTTTCATTCCATGCAGATACAAAAAAAGTATCAGTAAACAGGATTTTTCATTTTTGACGCCGCGTATAGATTAACGACATGAGTCATTTCAAAT
>Ga0181563_10001625_pt1 | contig 21979 bp, 18 predicted proteins | sample 011ome_25_FD_133759 | JGI IMG/M metagenome (GOLD analysis project Ga0181563, IMG submission 133759) | Coastal salt marsh microbial communities from the Groves Creek Marsh, Skidaway Island, Georgia - 011512CT metaG (megahit assembly) | ecosystem: Environmental > Aquatic > Marine > Intertidal...
CATGACGCGCGCGCACCCGGACGTCCCCATGGCTGGCGCGCTGCGAGATTTGGGAGAGGCGGCTACGGAGACGCAGTCCGCGCTTTCCGCCGCCGCGGACCTCGACCGCGCGTCGTCCTCCGTCGCCGGCGCGCGTCTGGACTCGGGCCTCGACGCTGCGCTCGCGGCGTCCCAGATGGACACCGCCGCTCGAGTCGACGAGACAGGCTCGGGCGCGCTCGTCGGGGGCGGGGGGTTCGGTTCGGGACGGGGGAGCGGAACGAAACCCGCGCGTTCGTCCGACGGCGCGGGATTCGTTCCCTCGCGGCGGTTCGGGTCGCGGTTCGCCGACGGGACTGGCGCGGCGAGCGCCTCAGCGCCGTCGTTTGCCACCGCGCAGATGGTCTTCGCGGGGGTCGCCGCGGCGGTCCTCGCGTTCCGGTGCGTGGTGGCGCCGCGCATGCGCCGCGCGCGGCTCGCGGGCCAGCTCGCGACCAGGGGCGCGAGGAAGCTCTCGCCGTAGCGGCGCTTTCCGCGTCGGCTCGCTCTCCGTTCCGGGAACAGGGACCGCGGATCGGCTTTTCGCTTCGTTCGAGCGGATCGGCGGCGGGAGTTGGGAGGCGGCGACGCCGGAGACGCGTCTCGGGTGACGCGTGCGCGTGATGATGCGTGGTAGGTTGTGACAAGCTAGTCGCTAAGTTTAGTTCGTTTTGTAACGAAAACGATAACGTATCCCGCCCGCGCGCCGCCGACGACGCGCGGACCGCCTTTCGTCGCGCCCGGGTGCGGTCTGCTCCCGCCGGTGGTGTTTTCGCCACCGGCACATTCCGCCGCCGCCCGAGTCGCGAGTCGGTCGCGCGTTTCCGTCGCCGTCGCGCTCTTCTTCGCGCGCGAAGTTCCCCGCGAGTCCCCCGAACGTCGTCTCGCGCGGACGTCCCCCTCAGAAGTCCTCGTCGAGCGAGAAGGCGTTGGCGGAGCCGCCGGCGGTGAGCGAGTTCATGACGCCCGACTTCTGGTACTCGCCGACGCGCTTTTCGAAGAAGTTAGTCTTCCCCTGGAGCGAGATGAGCTCCATCCAGTCGAAGGGGTTGGTGGCGTTGTACTCCTTCTCCATGCCGAGCTGGCTCAGCAGGTGGTCGGCGACAAACTCGATGTACTCCGACATGAGCTCCTTGTTCATGCCCACCAGGGACACCGGCAGCGCGTCGCACACGAACTCCTTCTCGATCTCCACCGCCTCCGTGACGATCTGACGCACGACCTCGATGTCGGGCTTGTTGTTCAGGTAGCTGTACAGCAGGCAGGCGAAGTCGCGGTGCAGGCCCTCGTCGCGGCTGATGAGCTCGTTGGAGAAGGTGAGCCCGGGCATGAGCCCGCGCTTCTTGAGCCAGTAGATGGAGCAGAACGAGCCGGAGAAGAAGATGCCCTCGATGCACGCGAACGCGATCAGGCGCTCGGCGAAGGACTTGCCGCTGTTGGTGTTGGTGAGAGTGATGGTAGCGGAGGGATACGCGGGTCAGTCACCGCGCGGCGCGCGCAGTCGCGGACGTCGCTTCGCGTCTCGCGCGATTGTTTTCAAACCAGCGGAAAAGCGAAAAAAGACAGATCTTCGAAGGTTTGAAAAGTTGGCACCCGTCGGCGGGGGTCGGCGACGCACCTCTCGATCCACTTGAGCGCCCAGTCAGCCTTCTTGGCGACGCAGGGAATGTTCTGCATCGCCTGGAAGAGGTAGGTCTTCTGCGCGGCGTCCTTGATGTACGCGTCGATGAGCAGCGAGTACATCTCTGCGGGCGGGCGGGAGTCGACGCGCGGGGGCGGAGAGGGTCAGTGCCTGTGATGTGCTTCGAAAAAGCGAGATTGCCGTTGTTGGCACCCACGGAGGGGTCGGAGGGATGACGTCACACGCACCGGAGTGGATGTTCTCGATGGCGATCTGGAAGCCGTAGAACGCGCGAGCCTGCGGGTGGGGAGCGATTAGCGGGTACGACGTCGGTCAGTCGCGCGTCGGATGCGAGCGCGTCGCCGGCCGGGAAAAGCGCACGCGTAGCCGGCACACGAAAGGACGTGGTGGGTTTTGAACTGGGAAACGCACCTCCGGGAACTGGACCTCGCCCATGAAGCGCACGCCGAGGTTCTCGAGGACGATGCCGTCGGACGCCGCGAAGAAGGCGAGGATGTGGGAGATGAAGTGCTTCTCGTCATCGGTGAGGTTCTCCCAGTGCTTCATGTCGTCGCTAAGGTCGACCTCCTCGGCTGCGATTTTACGGGGAAGCGCGAGTTAGCGACAACGGTAAATTCTGCGCCTCGGACGCGCCGAAAGACGGGGCGCGCGCGTCGTCGCGACCGCACGGGTTCGGGGAAAACGCGACGAACGGGGAGTTTGGGTCGTGCAGGAGACGTACCGGTCCAGAAGGAGGCCTCGGCCTTCTTGTACATCTCCCAGATGTCCCTGTACTTGATGGGGAACATGGTGAAGCGGTCGTCGTTGGGGTCGAGCAGAGGCTCGGCCACGCGGTTCTCGGTGTTCTCGTCGGCGCCCATGGTTGCGGCGGTGTGCTTCGTTGGTGTGCGGAGAGAGTGCTGAGCGATACGACGACGCGGGGACGCGAAAGTCGTTCGGTTGCTTTGCCGGCGCTTGGTGGAATGCCGGACGCGTCGGAGACGCAGGTTTCTACGGCAAATCTTCAAACGCGAGACGGCGAGAGCAAGTCTGCTCGAAATCGGTTTGTATTTTCCCATAATCTCGCGTATGCGTTTTCAGTCTCACGCGAAAACATCGAGCGGGTTTTCCGATCATTTTCGAGTTGTTTGCGCGATTCGCTCGTTGAGAAATTCTAAGACTGCGACGTCATCGCAGACGGCGACGTCACCCAAATTCGTCGCGAGTTTCTTTGCCTCGCTTCGTAGAAACGTTGACTCCCTCCACAAAAACAAAATGGCTGGTATCGGGAAGAAATGGGAGGAAAGCACGAGGCCTGTTTGTTTTTTCCATCACGCCCGCGTCGATTTCTTTTCAGCGTTTGCCGTCGCCGGCTTCTGCGCGCTCGGTCTCTCTGGCGTGCGCATAACACACCTCAACACAAGATGGGCAAGGTCCACGGTTCCCTCGCTCGTGCCGGTAAGGTTCGCGGTCAGACCCCCAAGGTCGCCAAGCAGGACAAGAAGAAGCTCCCCAAGGGTCGCGCCATCAAGCGTCTCAAGGTACGCCGAATCCCCGTTACGATTTCGCGCCTTAGGTTCTATCCCGGCCTCGCCCGGAACCTCCCCGATCGCGACGCTGACGCCGCCCGTTCTCCTCCCCGATCGCCCACAGTACAACCGCCGTTTCGTGAACGTCGTCGTGGGTCTGGGCAAGAAGCGCTCCCCCAACTCCAACGCCACGTAAGCGTCCGTGCCGGCCCACGACACCGCTCGGCGAACGCTCCGTGAGCGAGCGCCATGGCGGGTTGTGTGTTCCGCGCTCTTCGGAGATGCGCGGGAACGGTAGGGGGGTTGACGAGCAATAGCACTAGGATGTCCTCGCATCACTTCGGTCCATCGACGGTGGGCGCGGGGAGGCTGTTTTCGGCCGGGTCCGGACCTCGCATGGGTTCAGGTGCGTCGCGCGCCGAGCGCACGGGCGCGAAACCCTAAGCGGTTTTTTCTCTCGCGACGGCGCGCGCGCGGAGACTTTGTCGAGACGAGACGCGCCGAGGCTGTCTCGCGCCGCGGCGCCGTCACCGCGAAACCGACGACACGCGAAGCGAGTCGTGTCACGCGACGAATCCATCGACCGAAGACCGTATCGCTGACCTGATGATGTCGTGCCTCGCCTCGCGCCGATGGAACAGGCCCCGGAGGAGACGCGTCCTCCGCGTCCTCGCCGGCGGGCGACATCAAGCCCGACTTGGTTCGCCAGTACCTGGACGCCGCGCAGCTCAGCGCGCACGAGGCGAACCGGGCCGCCCTGCGTCACGCGCGGGAGGGCTTCTCGCGCCATGCGCACGACACGGGCGGCGCGGAGGCGCAGATTGCTGCGCTCACCGAGCGCATCCGGTACATGACGGCGCACCTTTCGACGCACCACAAGGACAACGCCTCGCGGCGCGGTCTGATTGCGATGCTCGAGCGGCGCAAGAAGCTGCTCAAGTACCTGCGGCGGAGGGACGGCGACTCGTACGGGGAGGTGATTTACCGCCTCGGCCTGAAGGATCGCAGTTTCGTGGAGGACAAATACCCGAAGACGAGCGCGCGGAAGTAAGTTGGAAACCGCCGTGTTTTTTTCCAAATCGAAGCTCTTTTCGTTTCCGAAGTCGCCTCCACTGTGGAACAAGTGGGAAGACCGTTGTCGCGCGCTTGTTAGGCGCTCCCGCTCTCCTCGCGACTCCCGCGCGTCACTCCGCGACGGCGCCCTGATGCTGTCGCGGGCCGCGTCGCTCCGGCTGCGTGGACTCGGACGCGCCCCGTGCTTGTCCGCGTCGCGTCACCACGCGATGGCCACGGGCGTGCCGCGCGCACTCGCGCCGTGGACCGCGTGCGGGTGGGGATCCGCCGCGCGCGGTGCCCACCGGGGATGGACGCCCGCGCCGGGTTTCGCGGCCGCGCCGGGCGCGTCGCGAGGCAAGAGCGCGGTCGCCGCGGTCGCCGCGGTCGTCGCCGCTCGCGGAACTCCCGCTTGCGCGTCGTCGGGCGCGCTCCGCGCCTCGCGGCGTCGCCCGCGCGCGGTGCGCCTGGTCCCGCGCGCGGCGGAGCCCGACGCGGAGGCTGGCGAGCTCGCGCCCGACCTCGATCCCTCAACCGGCGCGCCGTGGGGCTGGACGCTCGTCGGCTGCGACTCCGACGCCGGGGGCGCGCTGGTGGTCGTGCGCGGCCCCGCGCCGGGGGTGGCGCGGCGCGTCGGCGTGCTGGACTGCCCCACCGTCAAGGTGGAGGTGAACGGCAAGCAGCGCACGCGCCTCTGCGTCGAGGCGATGGTGGCGCTGGTTGCGTCGGCGCGGATCCCGCGGGGCACCGTCGCGCACGTCGAGGAGGGCGGCGTGGAGTTCGGCTTCTCCGCGCAGACCGCGTTCGTGCAGGGGTACAACTTCGGGCTGTGGAAGGGCGTGCTCGCGTCCGCGGGGCTGGACGTGCGCGTGGTCAAGCCGCAGGCGTGGAAGTACGCGCTGGGGCTGGCGCACAAGAAGAGCACCAAGGACGAGAGTCGCGCGATGGCGGGCGCCGTGTTCCCCTCGACGACAGAGCAGCTGCGGCGCAAGAAGGACCACGGCAGGGCGGAAGCGCTGCTCATCGCCGCGTACGGGCACGTCGCCGCGAGCGCGCGCGGCGAGCGCGACGCCAACGACCAGGCGGAGACGGAGAGACGGAGCGACGGGGCGCGTACGTCCGACGACGTCGTCGGCGACGACGCGTCCGACGACGCCGACACGAACGAAGGCGATACGAACGAAGCGCGGACGCGCGTCGAGGACCCCCTGTGCGCTTTGGTGCGCGAGGTGGTGGTGCGCAGCGTCGCCGAGCGCGCGGCTGAGGCGGCCGAGGACGGCGACGACGCGCCCGAGGCGGACGCCACGCTGCGGCGCGCGCTCGGCCCGGACGACCCCTTGCCGTACTTCGGGCCGTACTTCGGCATGTCGGGGAAACAGCTCGCCGCCGAGGCGCGCGCGCGGAGCCTGAAGGTGAGCGGCAAGAAGATGGAGCTCGTCGCGCGGCTGGAGATGAACGACGCCGAGAGGCGAAGGGGTCAGTCGCGGGAGCAGACGCAGACTTCACCGTGAGGCGCCGATATGCGCAACCCGCGCGTAGAGCGTTCGCGACGCGCGCGCGACGAGTAATAAACTTTTCGTATGACTCGTCATTTTGGATGTCGTCGCGAGCAACCTCGTCGGTTTCGTCACTCCCTCCTCGCGTCGCCATGGCGTCGATCGCCTCGGTGACGCACGCGCCGGCGCGCGTGGCGAGCGGCCGCGTCGAGCGCCTGCGTCCGCGCGCGGGCGCGGCGCGCGCACGGAACCCCCTCGGCCTCCGAGCCTCCCGGCCCGCTCGGGTCGGCATCACGGCACCTCCCCGGGCTGCCGAGATGATGGGCGTTCCTCTGTACGCGGACGACCTGCTCGAGGCGTGCGCCCCCTGGGGCAACGTGTGCGTGGTGGCGGGGACGCACTACATCCCCATCGCGTTGCCGTCCATCATCGCCTCGCTGTTCCTCTTCGCGCCTCTGGTGGTGGTGTTCCTCAAGCTGCAGTCCGCGGAGGCCAAGCTCGTGCTCGCCGACGAGAAGATCGAATCGCTCGAGAAGAGGCTCGGAGACGACAGAGGGTGAGTTTCCGGGCGCGAGTCGAACCGACGTACTTTTGCGGCGCAAGGTATAGATATGTTTAGGCGCACGTCCGCACGCACACGCGCCATCGTCCGATGCGTAGACCGCCGTGTCGCGAACCTCCCCGTGCGCCTCTACCCGTGCCTTCGCCACAGCACCGCGCCTAAGACGACGCCGAAACACGCCCCCGCCGCCGCCGAGGCGACGAGCGCCTCCGGCTCGTCGGCGAAAACCGAAAACGGACGCGCCAACTGATACGCGTATCCTCGCCGCGTGGGCGGCGCCGGAGGCAGCTCCGCGCCGGCCGCGACGGCCGCCTTCTCGCTCGCCTTGGCCTTCTTCCACTCCGCTTCCTCTTCCGCGCGCGTCGCCGCGGGGCCCGGCAAGGGGCCGAACACGTGGGGACACCGTCGTTTCACTTTTTGCGCCGCATGCGACGCGGCGCCGGCGACGGTGACGCCGGCGCCGGCGTCACCGTCGCCGGCGCCGAACCGCCGCTCGCACACGCACGCCAGCATCAGCACGTCGAACAGCAGGTCGCCGAGCTCGTCCTTGACTCGCGCGCGCGATCGCCGGACGCTCTCCGCGGCGAGAGCAGAATCAGTTCGGTCCGCGTGAACGTCGGAGCGGTTCGCTCGCGCCGCGGCGGCGACGCCGTCGGCACCGCCAGCCTGAGCGGGCGTCGTCGCGTCCGCTTCGGTCTCGCTCGGCTCGCTCTCTCGCTTCTCGGGCGTGATGAAGAGCGCGTCCTCGGTCCGTCTGCCTTCTATGACCCCCTCGCGCCGCCGCCTCGACGGCGTCGCGCGGAGCGCCGAGGCATCCGGCGAGCTCGTCCGTCGTTTCGCCGCGAGTTCCGCCTTCTCCGCGCGATCGATCTCCTCCTCAATCTCCGCGAGCTCGGACAGGCACCACTCGACCATCCGCTTCGGCGCCACCTCCGCGCACCAGTGCGTGCCGTTCTCCGAGGGTGGCTTCATGACCTGGCGGGTCACCTCGAGCAGATCGCAGATCGCCGCGCGCGCTGCGCGGTCCCCGGAGGCCATCTCGTCCGCCACCGTGAAGCGCCCGCGCGGCGCTTCAAAATGGTACCACGGCAGGTGGGCACACCTCGTTTCAAGTCGGCCCCCCCATGACGAAACGCGAATGATAGTCTTGCTTGACACGTGGATTCACACTTCTGGAGCACGGCACCATGGCGACGGCGACGTCCGTCGGGTCGTGCCCGCGCCCCGTGTGCCGGGCGAGCGGCCGGCGGGTACACGCCTGGCGCGCGCTCCGTCCCGCTCTCCCTCCCGGTCGCGCGGATCGGGTCGTGGCGAGCGCTTCCCCCGCTGGCAACCGGGTATTGACATCGCGGGATGGGGCATTTCACGTCAGCTACGGCACCGCGGACCAGCTCCGGGATATCTCGGACACGCAGGCGCTGGCGTTCTTCGAGCCGGTCACGCCCGTGCTGGACCCCATATTCCTGCAGTACTTCAAGGCGGACGTCTCCGTGACGCTCGACCGCAAGTACGAGTACCTGGACAGCAGGCGGTTCGCGCCCCTCGTCGCGACGCGCGTCGCGATGGGCGATTCGGCCGGCGACCCGCCCGACCCGCGGCTCGGCGGGCGGTGGCCGACCCGCGCGACGAGCGCGACGATGGAGCGACGCGCGAAGACCGCCGCCGCGCCGATCGTCGGCGTGGTCGAGCTGAGCATCCAGCGCGACGCCGAGGTGACCGAGAAGTTGCCGGCGCCGGGCGAGGGCGGGCGCGGCGTCCCGGGCGCGGCGACGCCGTGGGCGGATGGCGCGGGCGCCGGCGGCGCGCTGGAGGTTTGGGCGGAGAAACGCGCGGCATCGCGTTCGATGCGCGCGCGCCCGGGGCGGTGGCGAGGCGGCGCGCCCGCGGACGAGTACGCGTACGTGAGCTGCATGTGCGTCAAGGACGAGTTCCGAAGGCGCGGCGTCGCCGACGCGCTGCTGCGCGCCGCCGAGAAAGTCGCGCTGGATTGGGGCTACGACTGCGCGGCGCTGCACGTGTTCCGGCGGAACGAACCCGCGATCGCGCTGTACCGCGGCCGCGGGTACGAGGTCGTGGACGACTCGTGCTCGCCGGTGGACGCGATGCTGGGGAAGCAGAGGTACCTCATGGTCAAGAAGCTCAGGTGACGACACCGCGCGACACCGCGTTGAAAACATTTTGCAAAGATCGCCTCGCGTACGTCCGATCCGTCTCATCGCGACGTCGTCGTCGCGCCCGCGCCTCCCTGTAGCCTCACGGTGAACACCACCGCGGGCGCGTTTTTCGCGTCCGCCTCCACCTCCGCGGGGTACCCCAGCGTCGCGAGGAAGCCCGTGAGCATGCCCGCGGGCACGCGCGCGTGTTCCGCGGCGACGGCGCGTCGCGCCGACTCGCCGGCATCCGCGGAGGGCCCGACCGCGGCGACGTGCCGCGTCCACCTGAACGCGTTGTCCGTCAGCACGAACGTGCCTTTGTTGTTCGTCTTCAGGCTGTCCACGCGCTTGCCGAACGCCGCGGGCCAGAACTCCTTGCACACGAACAGAACAACCTCCGTGGAGTCCGCGAACCTCGCGCGGTCCTTGGTGTGCCGCTCCGCGAGCTGCGCGCCCACCTGGAACCCCATCCGGTGCAGCGCGCGACGACCGGCCTCGCCCTTGTCCAGGTACCGGCGCGTCGCCTCGAGCAGCAGGAAGTCGAGCGCGGACTCCGACACGAAGGCGCGGCCCGACGCGCCCGGCGCCGACATCCTCGCCTGCGACGCCGGCGTCCAAGCCACCCGGCGATGGGCGCAATGGGGGCCTAGAGGTCGGGAACGCTGGAAAAACACTCAAAATCGGCGTTGTCAAGACCACATCTCTTCGCAAGATCGCGATCGTTGTTGAACACCACGCGCGCGCGCGCGCACGCGACCCGGGTCCCGTCTGCTCGTCGGTGGAACCGTCGCGCCCGAGCGTGAACGGCGCGGGCGGCGCCGGCCTCCGCGTCGCCATGAGCTCACCCACCGGTTCCAGTCCCTCGTGGCGCTCCATGCCCGGCCTGGCTCCTCTCAAGACGCGTCGCCCGAGCGCGCACCTGCGACGCCCCGAGACCGCCGCCGAGCTGGAGTACGTCAGCGTGGGGTGCAACCGCAGCGTGCACGGTGCGGACTGGAACCACGAGGACGCGCCCGGCGGCGGCCTCGTGGCGTACGGCGCGCACAAAGCGGTGGCCGTGTACGACCCCGCGGGCGCGCGCGTGCTCCGCACGCTCCCCGGCCACGACGCGCCCGTGACCGTCGTGCGGTGGATCCCGGACGCGCACGCGCCCGGCCGGTGGCTGGTGAGCGGCGACGCGGACGGCGCGGTGATCCTGTGGCACCGCACAGACCACCCCGCGCGTCTTCCGGACGACGCCGGGTCGGGCGCGGACGGCGACGACGCCTCCGCCGGCGACGCCGAACGCCCACTCGATCCCGAGGCGCACAGGTGGCGCGTCGTGGCGAAACGAAAAGCGCACGAAGGACCGGTGCTCGACGCGCGCGCGGAACGCGCCTTCGCGACTCCTGGCGATCCCACCTCCGTGCGACTCCTGGTCACCGCGTCACAGGACGGCCAGGTGCGTTTGTGGCGGCTGGACCTCGACCTCGCCCCCGCCCCCGCCCCCGCCCCCGCTTCGGCCGCCGCCGACGCCGCCGCCGGCGAGGCGGCGCCCGCGCGCGCGCCGCTCGCCGCGCGGGGCCGCCTGCGGTTCCCGCCGAGGCGCGCGCCCCTGAGCGCGGCGCTGGCGCGTCTGCCGCGCACCGACCGGCTCGTGCTCGCGGTCGGCGGCGCGGACGGCGGCGTGCGTTTGTTTCTGTGCGACACCTCGGAACTCACCTCTCGCGAGAGCGACGAGAGCGAGAATCTCGCGGAGGACAAAGAGGCGGGCGTCGACGTCGAGGCGTGCGCGACGCTCGCGGGACACGCCGACTGGGTCCGCGATTTGGCCTTCGCCGCGGACGACGACGCTGTTAGCCAGCCCGGCTTGCTGTTAGCCAGCGCGTCCCAGGATCGGACCGCGCGCGTCTGGCGCGTGCGCGTCGCGTATGCGGCGGCGGACGACGGGAGCGCTTCCGGTTTAGGGTGCCCCGCGTACGCGCGGTTGGCGCGCCCGCCGCCGCCGCCGAGCGCGCTCCTCGGCGGCGCGGCGCGGGTCGCCGCCGACCTGGAGGCGGTGCTGCAGGGGCACGAGGACTGGGTGATGTCCGTGGCGTGGCGCCCGGACGCCGCGAAGGCGTTCGTCGTCCACGGCGGGAGCCACGCGAGTAGCTCCCAGCTCTCGCTGCTCACGGCGAGCGCCGACCGCTCGCTCATCCACTGGACGCCGGTCTCGGACCCGACGGCGCCGCGCGACGGCGGTCCGGGTCCGGAGTCGCGCGTCTGGATGGCGTCGGAGAGCGTGGGCGACGCGGCGAGCAGCTGCCTGGGGTTTTACGGCGCCATGTTCGACGCGCGCGCGCGCCGCGTGCTGGCGCACGCGCACGGCGGCGCGCTGCACGCGTGGCGGCGCGCGGGCTCAAAAGCCGCGGGCGGCGACGAGCGCTGGGCGCCGGCGCCGGCGTCGGCGGGCCACGCCGGCGAGGTGACGAGTTTGTCCTGGGACGCCGCCGGGCGCTTCCTGCTCTCCGGCTCTGTCGACATGACCGCGCGCGCGCACGCGAGCTGGGAGAGCCGCGTGGACGAGACCTTTTTGAGCGATTTGCGGGACGTGCACAAGCCGGTCACGCTGACGCTGGACGCGCCGACCACGGGGTGGCGCGAGATCGCGCGCCCGCAGATCCACGGCCACGCCGTGACGTGCGTGGCGGCGCTCCCCCCGGCGGCGTCGGCGCGGACGCTCGGCGGCGGCGAAGAAAAGGCGGAGGCGAAAACCGACGCCGCGACCCTCGCCGGGGGGTCCGTGGTTTTCGTCAGCGGCGCGGACGAAAAGACCCTGCGCGTCTTCGACGCGCCCGGGACGTTTCTAGGGACGCTCGCGCGCAGTCTGCCGCGCTCGGACCGCGCGGGGCGCAGGGCGCTGGAAGCGGCGCGAGAAAGAGCGGCGGACGCCTCGGGAGGCGCCGAGCTCCCGCAGCTCGGGCTCTCCAACAAGGCGCTGAGGGCGCCGGAGGCGCCGCCGGAACCGTCGCCGCCGGAGCCCGTTCCGGAAACGCCCTCGGCCGAGCCCGCCGAGCGCGCCGAGCGCGTGGGCGCTTCCGGAAGTCCCCGCTCCGGCGGCGGCGGCGGCGAGGAGGGTTCAGCTTCGTCGTTCAGCTTCGCCTCGTTCGCGGGCGAGCACGGGTTCGGGGTGGACCCGGACCCCACGAACAGCCTGCTCCCGCCCGAGAGCGCGCCCGCCAAGTCGCCCGCGCGCCGACGCCGCGACGGCGTCATCGAGGGCGAGCGGCGCCAAGACGTGATCATGCTGACGCCCGAGCGACCCAGCGAGGGCGCATCCGCATCATCCCTCGGGGACGACGACACGACCCCGGTGGTGAAGGCGCGGAGCGGCGCCGCGGACGCCGCGGGAGTCTCGTCGGATGCGCCGCCGAGACTCCCGGATTCGTCCTTCGTCCGGGCGGAGACGCCGAAGCGGCCGAAGCGGAGCGGGGACTCGGCCGCGAAGGCCACCGCCGAGCCGGCGGCGGGGGAGCGGGGCGGCGACGCGCGTGTGAACGGCGAGAGCGCGCGCGACGGCGACACCTTCGGCAGCGTCACGCCGGCGGTCCTGTCGCGCCCCCCGGCGGAGGAGGCCCTGGCGTCGGCGACGCTGTGGCCCGAGGCGCGCAAGCTGTACGGGCACGGCGACGACGTGTCGTGCGTGGCGGCGCACCCTTCCGGCGCGCTGGTGGCGTCCGCGTGCGAGGCGCGCTCGGCGTCCGCGGCCTCGATCTGGGTCTGGGACGCAAGCAAGGACTGGCGCCCGCTGGGCAAGCTCGCCGGCGCGACGCTGACCGTCGTGGCGCTGCACTTCGCGTCGCCGGCGCGCGCGGCGACACCCGCCGGCGCCGCCGGCTCGCCCGGCTTTTTCGGCGCCGCTTCCTCCGCGTCGGGCGCCTCGGCGGCGGGCTCCCGCGCCCCGGAGCGCTCCGCGCTCCTGGCGGCGTCGCGGGACCGGCACATCTCCATCTACGTGCCCTCGCTCACTTCCGTGGCGGACGGCACGGGCGCGGGCGCCTGGGGCGGCGGCTGGACGCTGGCCACGCGCGTCAAGGCGCACGCCAAGGCGCTGTACGACGCCGAGTGGGCGCCCGTCGGCCACGACGCCTTCGCCACCGCCGGGCGCGACAAGCGCGTCAAGGTGTGGCGCGTGGACGACCAGAGCGCAGCCTCCGCGGACGAGTCCATCGCACCGTTCGCGTGCGCGGCGACGGCCGTGGCGTTCGCGCCCAGGCGCGTGCGCGGCAAGCTCATCCTCGCGGTCGGGCTCGAGGACGGCGGCGTGCGGCTCCTGGCCGGCGAGCCGCGGCTCGGCCCTTCCAGCGCGCGGCGCGACCGGCCGGCGGGCCCGAACTGGACGGTGACGTGCTCCGTGGACGCGCGGGACGCGCACGCGGGCGCCGTGCGCGCGCTGGCGTGGCGGCCCTGGGGGGAGGCGCGGGGCGGCGAGCCGGCGCGCGGCTCCGCGACGGACGGCGGCGCGGCGTCCGGCGCGGCGTCCGACGCGGACGAAAGCGACTCGCAGAGCGGGTCGCCGGTGTTTTCGTTTTTCGGCCTGAGCCTCGCCGACCCGGAGGAGGAGGACGACGAAGCCGACGGGCCGATGACGCTCGCGTCGTGCGGAGCCGACCACTCCGTGCGGCTGTTCGCCGTGCGCCGCGCGGGGGGATCGGGGATGACGCCCGGCAGCGCAGGGCGCGCCGCGCGGGGAACGCCGGGCGGCGGGGGGGAACCCTCGCCGCTGGGGAAGCCGGCGAAGGAGGACTCGACGAGCGCGCTGGGGGCGTTTTTCGGGTTCGCGTGACGTGTGAGATTTTTACGACGTCGGGTTCGCTGACGCGAACGCGCGACGCGCGACGGTACATATAGGTTTATGTATGCTCGTTTTATCGGCGTTTTATCGGCGAGCGTGGTCATTTTCGTGGTTCCGTGCCAAAGCAAAACGCGCGGCTGTGGCGCGGGAAGCGTGAAGATGTCGTACATCTTCGCTCTCCACGAAGTGGTGGGCCGAGAGATGGCGGGATCCCGCGTCTGGCGGGAACGCCTCCTTTTCTGTTGTTGTGCGCTGCCTGTGAAAAATCGAAATTTCATGGACGTCCATCGAAAAACGTTTTTCGAGTGTCGGACCACGCGGCCCGTCGCAGAAACCATGGCGCGCTCCACCTCGCTGGCTTTGATCCTCTCGGCGATCCTCGGGATCGCCAACGCGCAGGTCGCCGTCCTGGACGGCGACACCTTCGACGCGACCGTCGTGAACGGCGGCAAGAACGCCATCGTCAAGTTCTACGCGCCCTGGTACGATCGCACGCGCGGATCTGGTTTTCCGATAGATCGTCGAGGACCCGCGCCCTGTCGAAAACGAACGTCGCCGCGCCTCTCTGATGACCATCGACACAAACGCTGACACACACGGAACACCACCCTTTTGCCCTTCCTTTCTGGATCCGACCCGGCGACGAGCACAGGTGCGGCCACTGCAAGGCTCTGGCGCCCGCCTGGAACGAGCTCGGCGACGCCTACGCCGGCTCCTCCAGCGTCGTGGTCGGCGACGTGGATTGCACGGTGGAGGAGGCGCTGTGCGAGCGCTTCGAGGTGCGCGGGTACCCGACGCTGAAGTACTTCACTGCGGAGACGGGCGCTGAGGGCGAGGCGTACGAGCTCGGGCGCGACCTCGAGTCGCTCAAGGCTTTCGCCGAGGAGACGCTCGAGATCAAGTGCGACGTCAGCGACGCCCAAGCGCGGTGCTCGGCGAAGGAGCTCGCGTACGTGGAGAAGATGAAATCCGCCTCCGCCGGTGACGTCGCCGCCGCGCTGGCCCGCCTGCAGGGCATGCAGGGCTCGAGCATGAAGCCCGAGCTCAAGCAGTGGATCGTACAGAGGATGCACATTCTCAAGCAGATCCAGCAGGCGTGAATGATGATGAGTGAATGTGAAAGTCGCCGTCGCCCGCGCGCGTATCGTACGTACTTTCGTACCTTCGTGGGTATAATAAAAACGAGCGACGAGTTTCGCTCTGCTTTACCTTCCGTCGTCGCTCGGTTTCGCTCGACCGCGCGACCGCTCGAACCACCCTCTCAACCCGCGCCATCGCTCCCGGAAGAAGGACCGCCGGTCCCCCCGGTTCCCCCGGTCCCTTCGGTTCTCCCGCGCGCCTCCCTTCGGCTCTACAGGCTCCTCCCGTAACAAGTTGACGCGCCCGGGTAAGCCGGCTTTCTTTTCGTGCGGCAGGATCGCCTCCATGCGCGCGACGCGCCACTGCTCGGGCGCGGCGAGGTTGCGTATGAGATTCGGCGCGTACGCGTACGCGGCCCCGGGCCCGCGCACCAGAACCACCTGCACGTCGCACGACGCGCGCTCGCCATCCACCAGGTACACGCACGACGCGAGATTCCCGCTCCCGCGCGACGCGACGCTCCCGTTCCACCACGGCTCGACGCGAAATGGCGCGCCCAGCGATCTGCGCAGCCTCGGGTGCGACTCCACCACCGGCGAGGCGCGCTCGACGCAGATGCGCCACAGCAACAGGTCGTTCAGCACGTCCTCCACTACGCACGCAGTCGCCGCGGCGAGCCCGACCGCCACGGCCGTGCGCGCCACCCCGCCGGCGAAGCCGGCCGACGTGGCGGGAGGCGCTTCCGTGGCGGACGCGGAGGACGTGGACGGCGCGGAGGTGGCCACCCCGCGCGGGCGCGCGGCGCTTCGCGCGGCGGCGCGCGCGAGCCGGCTCAAGACCGCCATCGGGCGCAGCCGGTCACTTGAACCGGTCGGAGGGGGGAGAGGCGCGGCGTCGAGTGCGCCGTGACCCCGATCGCGACGGTTCGTGAGATGGAAGAAAACACTCGCAGTTTCTGAGTGCGCTGACGCAGCAGAAAGTTAACGTTGCGCCGAGTCTTCCGATGCTCACGACGCGAGGCGCAGCCGGCACGCGGCGCGCGTCCCGCGACGGGCGACATGGCTGCCCCACCCGGTGGTACGGCAGGGTGGGTGTACGATGCCCCCTCCGGGTTTTACCACAACCCCAACACCGGCGTGTACTTCGACCAGCAGCGCGGCGCGTACCACATTCGAGGGCGGTGGGTCGCGCACGCCGAGTACACGGCGATGGCGGCATCGCTGACCAGCGGCGGGCCGCGACACGTCGTGCACCCCAGCCTGTCCCGCGGCGGCCTGGGTGAGCGCGACCCCTCCGGCTCGGCCAACCTGGTGCACGCGCCCGCGCACGCCACGCAGGCGCTCTCCCCCGAGTACACCACGAGCCCCGCGCCGGGTGGCCACGCCGGGACACAGCGTCCCGGCGGCTGGGGCGCCGGCGTCCCGGCGTACGCGGACGTTGGGTCTCACGACACCAAATCCACGACACCGCATCGCAGCAACGAACACGCGGATCTCCCCACGGCGCCTCCGCCGCGCGTGAACCAGGCGCCGCCGACGCCGCTGGGCGACGCCGCCGAACGCGGCGACGTGGCCGAGACTGTGCGGCTGCTGCGGTCGGGGTCCGACCCCGACGGCGCGGGCCCGCGCGGCAACCGCCCCCTGCACTACGCGGCGTACGAGGGGCACCTCAAGGTGGTGGAGCTGCTGCTCGCGCACGGCGCGCCACCCAGCCCGGACGCGCGCAACGACGTCGGGGTCACGCCCGCGCACAACGCCGCGCAGCGCGGCCACGCGGACGCGCTCCTGGCTCTGCTGCGCGCCGGAGCCGACGCCAACGCCTGCGACGTGGACGGCGCGTCCGTGCTGCACCTGGCGACGGACCGGCGATGCGTGGAGGCGCTGCTGCGCGAGGGCGCGGACCCCAACGCGCGGAGGCGCGACGGGCGCACGCCGCTGCACGAGGCGTGCGACCGCGGGGACGGGTGGGCGGCGGAGGCGCTGCTGGGTGCCGGCGCCGAGCCCAACGCGCGCGAGAGCGCGCGCGGGCGCGCGCCGCTGCACGCGGCGGCGGACTGGCGGTGCGCGCGGGCGCTGTGCGCCGCAGGCGCGGACGTCGAGGCGACGGACCGCGACGGCATGACGCCCCTGCAGTGCGCTGCCGCCGAGGGCCGCGCGGAGGTGGTGAGCCGGCTGCTGGAAGCCGGCGCAAACGCGAAGGCGCGGATGCAGGCGACGGGGCTCTCGCGCGGGAAAACCGCCGCCGACCTCGCCGCCGCGTACGGCCATCACGAGGTGGCGAGGGTGCTGAACGGCGGGAAGACGGCGCGCGTAGGCGGGGGCGGTGGGTCACCGGTGACCGGTCACGACCGCGACGGTGGAGGCGGCCACGGCGCGTCTTCGTCCTTGAGTCCCATCAAGACGAGGCCGCTTTCCTCCTCCGTCGCGAGACACGTTCGCGCGTCGCGCGGCGACGACGCCGCGGCGTACCCGACGCCCATCCCGCCGTCGCCGCCGCGGGGCATGCCGGTGTCGCCCAGCAAGTACGACAAGCGCAGGCGGCAGAAGCGGTGGAGCAAGAGCTTCGTGTTGTGCCTCGCGCTCGCGCTCGCCGCGCTCGCCGTCGTCGGCTACTTCGCGTGGGGCGCGAAGAGGGAGCTGGAGGAGTGGCGCGCGCTGCGGGGGAAGAAGGCGGCCAAGAAGGCGGCCAAGGACGCGGCGGCGGCGGCGAAGAAACGAGAGGAGGAGGAGGCGGCGAAGCGGCGCGAGGCGGCGGCCACCGCGGAGGTCACGCGCGTCCTTGCGTGTCCCGCGCGGGTCACAGAGGAGGCCTCCAAAGCCGCGGAGGCGGCCAAGGCGGCGGGCGAGCCCAAGCCCCGCAAGGACCTCAGCGCGAAGCACAGGTGCGTGCTGGGTCTGGGGCCGTACGCGGAACGCGCAGGCGGCGGCGCGAACGATGGCGCCGACGGCGTGGCACCGGGCGCGCCGTGCGAGGTGTGCGCGCGGTTCCTGGCGCCCATCGCGGAGGCGCTGAAGGTGGAGATGGCGGGCAAGCCCTCCGGGGACGCCGCCGCGACGGCGGCGGACCGGCTGCTGGGCCAGGCGTGCGCCTCCGCGGAGCTCGCGGGCGACGGGCGCGTTGGCAAGCTCTGCGACTCGCTTCTGGCGGCGAGGCGCGAAATCGCGCGGCCGATGGCGCTGGGCGTCCCGCCCGCCAAGACGTGCGAGCGCGCGGCGCGCAAGGACCCGCTGGTGTGCGAGATCAAGGCGGCGAAGGAGGGCGATGTCTCCGCGGACGGCTCCGGCGACGCCGCCGCCGGCGACGCCTTCAAGCGGCTGTCGCTGATGGTGCACCCGGACAAGCACCGCGGGAAGCTCTCGGGCAAGGCCAACGAGGCGTTTCGCGCGCTCAAGGCGGCGCGCGACCACTTCGACATGCTCGCCAAGCGCGCCGCGGAGAGAAAGGCGCGCGAGGAGACGTGACGAGGCGTACTCCCGCGCGGGAGCATCTAGAGGCGCGCGCGCGCGCGACGCGGTTGTATCGGCGGGTGGAAGCGTCGCGGGTGGAACAGTGGTATTCATACTAAGTACGTCGGCGTCCGTATCGCTTCTTCGCTGCGACCGATTCGCCTCACGCGTTCGTCTCCCGCGCCAGAACGCGCCACAGCTCGTCGACGAATGGCCCGGTCTCGTCCCCGAGCATGGGCTCCAGGTCGGCGGCGAGCGCCGCGGCGGCGGCGGGTTTCGCGGCGAGCGCGTCACCGACAAACTCCACCAGGCTCGGCTCGTCCTCCCCGAGCAGCGCCTTGACCCTTTCCCGGACCCAGCTCGTGACGTTTCGCGCGGCCGCGTCCTTCGTGACGTACGCGGTCCAGTTCACGGCGGGTTTCAGCCGCCTCGCCGTCACCGCGGCGGCGGCTTTTGCCGCGGCGACCGCGGCGGCGGCGGCCGCCGCCCGCGCCCGCGCCGCCGCCGCCTCGCCTTCGCGCGTCGCCTCCCGCCGTTCCTCCTCCGCCATCGTCGAAGCGGGCATCGCCGCCGCCGCGAGCTCCTCCGGCGTGTACTCGATGGGGATCAGGCGCCGCTCCACCTTCACCTCCTCCTCGTCATCCTCACCGAAAGCGGACGAAGCCGGCAGCGAAGACGCGGCTTTCTTGCGCTTGCCGGCGATCTTCGTCTTCAAACGCGCGGGCGGCGAAGAGCGCTTCGCCGGCGCGGGCTTCTCCGGCTCGGGCTCGGGCTCGCGTTTCGTCGCCGCCGCCGGCGCGGACGGCACAGCGGACGGCACAGCGGGCGGCAGCGCCTCTGCCTCTGCCTCTGCCTCTACCTCCGCCACCGCCTGAGGCGCCGGCGTCTCCGCCGGCGCCTCCCGCGGTCGCGCGGGCTCGGAAGGACCCGCGAGGCTCAAAGGCTCCGGCGCCGATCGGTTGATCGGTTGCGGCGCGGCGTCTTTTCCCGGCGACTCCGCGTCGCCTCCCGCGCGCTCCGCGTCTTCTCTCGCCTCCGCCTCTGCCAGCCTCTCGCGGTCGCGCGCCTCCTCCTCGCGCTCGCGCTCGCGGTACCTGCGCCGCCGCGCGACGTCGCGCGCGTCCAGGAACCAGCCGGGCGGGCCGGCGTCGACCAGCGCGTCCAGGAGGCGGCGCCGCGAAATCGGCGCCGCGTCGCCCGGCGCCGAATCCTTCGCCAGCCGCGCCGCCGCCGCGCGCTCGTCCTCGTCCGGCTCGAGGTCCTCTCTCAGGTCCCGCGCGCGCGCGCGCGCGGCGTCCGCCTCGCGCGCCTCGCGCCGCGCGCGCGCGCGGAGCCGGTCGGCCTCGTCCCTCTCCCACCGCCGCTCGCGCTCGCGGAATCGCGCGTCGTCGCGGTCGCGCGCGTCCCGGTCCTCGCGCTCCGCGTCCCGGCGCCACCGCTCAAGGCGGCGGGCCGCCGGCGTGGCCGCGGGCTTCTCCGCGGGCGCCCTCGGCGCGAGCGACGCGCCCGCGGGAGGGGGGGGGAGCTGCGACCGCGCGTCGCGCGCGGCGACGAAAGCGGGCGCCGCGGGACCCCCCAGCTTCACGGGCGCGTCCAGATCGTCCTCCGGCCGCGTTTTGCCTCGGTCCCACTCCCGCATCGGTCTCGTTCCGCCGACACCGCGCGGCGGAGGGGGTAACGACGCCATCGTCGCGGCGCGGACGCCGTCGTGTCACCGACCGACGCGGCGTGTTTCGTCGCCGACGCTCCGTCCGCCGCGCCTTCGCGGTCCCCTCGTCGCCGGAGACAGCAACCGAGGGCGGTGCACAGTGGGTCGCGTCTTCGACGGCACTGGTTTTTCTCAAGTCGGTTCAGAGAGTTGAGAGCTTGTGAGGAGACGCCGAGACGCGCGACGGCCCTTATGGCGCGCAGTGTGAAAAAATCTGCACAGCGACGTGTCCTTTCCATTGCTCGGGACGCACGTCGACGATGGCTGGCCTTCTGCGCGCGTTCGAGCGCGCCGGCGGCGTCGCCGCCGCGCTGCGGACGGTTCGTTCCGCGGCGCCGGTCGCGGCCGCGCGTCACTACGCCGTGGACAACGCCGCGGACCGCGCGCACGGCGGGCTGAAGGATGAAGATCGTATCTTCACCAACCTGTACGGGAAGCACGACCCGTTCTTGAAGGGCGCGATGAAGCGCGGGGACTGGTACAACACCAAGGAGCTGATGCTCATGGGACCCGACTGGATCGTGAACGAGATCAAGGCCTCGGGTCTGCGCGGGCGAGGCGGTGCCGGCTTCCCCTCCGGACTCAAGTGGTCCTTCATGCCCAAGGTACGTCCCGCTCGAATTAACCCTAAGCGCACGCAGGCAGTCACGCAGGCGTGAACGGGAAACCGACGGAAAAGCGCGCGCTACCGAATGACGAAAATCGAAAAACGCCTCTCCGCTGACCTCGCTCGCGTCCCTCCTTCCCTCGACGCCTTCTCGCGCGCACGCTTTAACCACAGGTTTCCGACGGGCGCCCGTCGTACCTGGTCATCAATGCGGACGAATCCGAGCCCGGGACGTGCAAGGACCGCGAGATCATGCGCCACGACCCGCACAAGCTGTTGGAGGGGTGCCTCATCGCGTGCACGGCGATGCGCGCGCGCGCGTGTTACATTTACATCCGCGGCGAGTACGTCAACGAGCGGCTCGCGCTCGAGCGCGCGCGGGACGAGGCGTACGCCGCGGGATACCTCGGCAAGAACGCGTGCGGTTCGGGTCTCGACATCGACATCAACATCCACTACGGCGCGGGCGCGTACATCTGCGGCGAGGAAACCGCGCTGATCGAGTCGCTGGAGGGCAAACAAGGGAAGCCCCGGCTGAAGCCGCCGTTCCCGGCGGGTGTCGGTTTGTACGGCTGCCCGACGACGGTGACCAACGTCGAGACGGTGGCGGTGGCGCCCACCATCTTGCGACGCGGCGCGGACTGGTTCGCGGGCTTCGGGCGCAAGAACAACGCCGGCACGAAGCTGTTCTGCATCTCGGGGCACGTCAACAACCCCTGCACGGTGGAGGAGGAGATGTCCATCCCGCTGCGCGAGCTCATCGACAAGCACTGCGGCGGCGTGCGCGGCGGGTGGGACAACCTGCTGGCGATCATCCCCGGCGGGTCCTCCGTGCCTCTGATCCCGAAAAGCGTGTGCGAGGAGGTGCTGATGGACTTCGACTCCCTGAAGTCCGCGCAGTCCGGCCTCGGGACCGCGGCGGTGATCGTGATGGACAAGAGCACGGACGTCGTGGACGCCATCGCGCGCCTCTCGTACTTTTACAAGCACGAGTCGTGCGGGCAGTGCACGCCCTGCCGCGAGGGCACGGGCTGGCTGTACAACGTGATGGAGCGCATGAAGAAGGGCGACGCGCGCCTGGAGGAGATCGACATGCTGCAGGAGCTCACGAAGCAGATCGAGGGGCACACCATCTGCGCGCTCGGCGACGCCGCGGCGTGGCCCGTGCAGGGACTCATCCGGCACTTCCGCCCGGAGCTGGAGGCGCGCATCAACGCGCAAACCACCACCGACCAGATCGCCGCCTAGACGAGACGCGCGTGGGTGATCATCCATCCTCGAGAACGCCTCACGTGTTCCGGACATAGACACATTCGTTTTGCAATCACAAGTGTACCTACGTGTATTTTCTCTCTCTGTTTTCGCGACGCGAGACGCGCGTCTCGCGTCGCGCCAACGCCTCCCGTACGCCGGCGAGCGTCTTTCGTCACCGGCTCTCTCGCGACGCGCGCGTCGACGCCTGCGCGAATAGAAAGGACGGCGGAGGCGGGGGCGTTCGCGAAGCGACTCGGGTCAGGACGCGGACGCGCGGCTCGAGGACGTAAAAAGCCAATCTGAAAAAAGAAAGCTGTTCGCGAAACGACGAGTGTTCCCTATTCGCGGTTCGAGCGACGCGCGGCACGGTCCTCTAGAGGCCCGCGCGCCTGCGAAGCGCGAGCGGGGTCGCGGGGCGGGCGACGAAGGTGAGGGGGCCAAGACGGCCGTCCTCGGGGTCGCGCCCGTGGTCCCGGCGCTGGATGTCCCGGGAGTGTAACGGCGCGAGGGTATCGTGAAGCGATCCAAGCACCTGACATAACTCCCGGAAAAAGCGCGGCGGGCGGAAAGCGGGCGGGGTGTTCTTTTTAAAAATCGAAAGTCCCGGAAAAAAAAACGCGAAGAGCGCGACGTCGC
>Ga0181563_10001626_pt1 | contig 21954 bp, 13 predicted proteins | sample 011ome_25_FD_133759 | JGI IMG/M metagenome (GOLD analysis project Ga0181563, IMG submission 133759) | Coastal salt marsh microbial communities from the Groves Creek Marsh, Skidaway Island, Georgia - 011512CT metaG (megahit assembly) | ecosystem: Environmental > Aquatic > Marine > Intertidal...
ATTTATAGATAAAAACGACTCCATTCGATGCTCCGAAATAAGGTGCGCTTACCGCGATCGTATTTCCTGTTGCATTTATACTAACTGAAGAACCAAATCGACTTCCTTCATGTCCGAACACTTCGACACCAAGGTCATTCCCCATTTGATACCACTTTTCTTTTTTCTGGTCGTATTTTCTGACGATTACACGTCTTACATTTTTGATTTGATCATTATCATAACCAACTTCGGAATAGGCCATCACTAATCCAGAACTATCCATGGCCACTCCGTAACCTGCCAGATCTTCGGTTTTTTCACCTTCAAATTTTTGCCCTTTTTGCTCCCACTGTGCGTAGTTGTAATTTACCATTAGAACAACCAACAAACTCAAAAAATATTTCATAACATTTTAATTTTGAGTGCAAGTTGGGTCTAACGCAGATTTTTTAAAGAAAATAATTACTATTGAGTAGGGTTTAATTATTATTCGGTAAAAACACCTAGGATATTTTCAATATGACAGCCATTTTATTGTCTCCTCTGAGTTAGTTATTTAACAATAATTACATTTCATCAATCTTTTCTTTTATTTGGTCGCTATAGACGGGGTAGCAAAACTAGGTAGAATCTCCAATTCATTGCACGCAATAAAACTGGTAACAGCTATCGTTGGGTCTACTATTATTGTTCCTATTTCTGTTTGGTACTGATTATTGCTGAAATTCTTCTCCGTTATACAACCTAGGATGGCACCAAGAAAAAGAAAGGAGAGCATAATCCCAAAAGTCACTTTCTTCATATCATCCTATTTTTTCGACCACACCACTGTTCCATCAATGATTTCAGTATCATCTGAAATATTCAATTCAGCGAAAGGTCCAATGCCTACGATTAAGCCATCGTGATGGCAATACTTAGGTTTGGTTTTTCAGATATGATCATGAACAAATAGTAAAAACCGTTAATTATTTTCATCCTGATCATGCGCAATTAATGACCTATCCAGAAACTGATCATAATTCCACAAAATTGGGTAGCATGCAAGATGCATGGGATATATTCGCTGCGCACGACTATCAGAAAATATTTGACCTTTATAACGAAGAGGTTGGCAAGTCAGCAGTTAGATGGAGTAATAACGTGATAAATAAAAACTAATATCTTAGATGGGAGGATCACTTTTGAAGCGGCCTCCCATTTCCTATTCTCATTTTTATAATCCATTTATCGGACAAATCCCTAGGCTGAGTGTTGAGATTTTGAGGTATTTTAAATTATTCAGGTTAACTTTGTGGCATGACCGTTGATGATTTCAAAAAGGCCTATCAAACCTCCGATAAAATCCAAGAAATTGCGTCCTTACTGCAGGAGGCGGATCAGAAAATTCAATTAAAAGGACTCTTAGGGTCTTCGGCTGCAGTGATGGCGGATGCGATTATAAAAAATCGTTCGGGAAATCATCTTTTTATACTTGGAGAGAAAGAAGAAGCGGCGTTTTTTCTAAATGATTTAGAAAACCTCAACAAGACGGCTTCTAATATTTTGTTCTTTCCTCATAGTTATAAACGTCCTTATCAGTTAGAGAGCACGGATAACGCGAGCGTTGTGGCCAGAGCAGAGGTTTTGGAACGCATCAATCGAGGTAATCCAGTAACTATCGTTACCTATCCTGAGGCACTTTCAGAAAAGATTGTTACCAAAAAACAGTTTGCTGAAAAGATTCTTGAAATAAAAAAAGGAGTCGAATATTTAGTTGATTTTATCAATGAATTATTGATTGAGTATGAGTTTGAAAAAGTAGATTTTGTCTACGAACCTGGCCAATTTGCTGTACGTGGTGGAATCATTGATATTTTCTCATTTTCAAATGACATGCCTTACCGGGTAGAGTTCTTTGGTGATGAAGTTGACAGCATTAAGACGTTTAATCCTGTCAATCAATTGTCCGTTAAAACCATGTCACGATTAACGGTTGTACCGAATATTCAAAAGCATATAACGGAGGAGGTTAGGGAAGACTTAATTAAGTTTTTGCCTAGTCAAACAAATATCTGGATCAAGGACTTCATGCTGATAGGTGAGGAGTTGGATAAGGCTTACAATAAAGCTTTAGACATCTTCAACAATCTCCCTGAGTCACCAGTTAAACATACACCTCCTGTTGACTTATACTTGTCAAAACAATCTTTTGTTAAGCAAGTCCACGAAAAGTCGGTTATTGAATTCGGAGAACGCCCTTTTTATGAGGACAATAATTTCCATTTTAACATGGGACTTCAACCTCGTTTTAATAAGAATTTTGAATTACTGATTGAGAATTTAAAACAAAACGAAAAATTGGGTTATACGAATATGATTGTCAGTAGTCAAGCCAAACAGGTGGAGCGATTGTACAGCATATTTGAAGACCTCAACACCAGTATACAGTTTGTTACTTTATCCTTTGCTTTGCATGAAGGATTTATCGATAATGAACAAAAATTCGCCTGTTATACGGACCATCAAATATTCGAGCGGTATCACCGCTTTCGGCTCAAAGACGGATTTAAAAAAAACCAACAAGCACTCACCTTAAAAGAAATTTACAACCTTCAAAAGGGTGATTTTGTGACGCATATTGATCATGGAATCGGTAAATTTTCGGGTTTAGAGATTATTGATGTCAACGGAAAACCGCAAGAAGCCATTCGATTAATTTACAAGGACAATGATGTCTTGTACGTTTCAATTCATTCTTTACATCGCATTGCAAAATATACAGGCAAAGAGGGCACGCAGCCCAAAATGAACAAAATCGGCACGCAGGCCTGGAGTAAGAAAAAGCAAAAAACCAAATCGCGCATCAAAGAGATTGCCTATGATTTGATCCAGTTATATGCTAAACGGAAACAGGCTGTTGGTTTTGGATTTTCTCCCGACACCTATTTACAAAATGAATTAGAGGCCTCTTTTATCTATGAGGATACGCCGGATCAATTAAAAGCGACACAAGCGGTTAAAAAAGACATGGAGTCAGAGAACCCCATGGACCGTTTGGTATGTGGGGATGTCGGTTTTGGTAAAACAGAAGTCGCGATTCGGGCTGCATTCAAAGCAGTTGCCGATAGTAAACAAGTTGCCGTCTTAGTGCCTACCACGATTCTGGCTTTACAACATTATAAGACATTTAAGGAAAGACTTGGCGACATGCCGTGCACAGTTGATTATATCAACCGATTCAAATCTACGGTCCAAACCAAAGAGACGCTGAAAAATCTAGAAGAAGGAAAAATTGATATCATTATTGGGACGCATGCATTAGTTGGTAAAGGAGTTAAGTTCAATGATCTTGGATTGATTATTATTGACGAAGAGCAAAAATTTGGCGTAGGTGTAAAGGATAAATTGAAACTTTTTAAGGCTTCAGTAGATACGCTGACATTAACCGCAACTCCTATCCCTAGAACCTTACAATTTTCATTGATGGGCGCAAGAGATCTTTCCGTTATCAATACTCCTCCACCGAATAGACAACCGGTAGAGACGGAGGTCATAACATTCAGCGAAGAACGCATTCGCGACGCTATTACCTATGAAACACAAAGAGGTGGTCAGGTATTTTTTGTACACAATCGGGTACAAAACATCCATGAGGTAGGTGGTATGATACAACGTTTATGCCCAGGTATTCGGGTTGCTATTGGCCACGGACAATTGGACGGAAAAAAACTAGAGCAGCTCATGGCAGGCTTCGTTGATCACGAATATGATGTACTCGTGGCTACAACAATTATTGAATCAGGGATTGATGTTTCTAATGCCAATACCATCATCATTAATAACGCTCAAAACTTCGGTTTAAGTGATTTACATCAAATGAGAGGGCGTGTCGGACGCTCGAATAAAAAGGCATTTTGTTATTTAATCGCACCTCCGTTTCACACATTGCCTTCTGATTCGCGAAAGCGTCTTGAAGCTGTTGCTCATTTTAACGAATTGGGTTCTGGATTCAATATCGCCATGCGTGATTTAGATATTCGCGGTGCGGGTAATTTATTGGGTGGAGAACAATCTGGATTTATTTCTGATATCGGATTCGATATGTACCAAAAAATATTGAATGAGGCTATTCAGGAGTTAAAACAAGATCAATTTAAAGATTTATACCCTGATGATCCTGAAGGTGATGCAAATCAGTACATTTCGGACTGTATTCTAGAGACAGATTTAGAATTACTCATTCCAGATACGTACATCAATAATGTAACCGAACGATTAATCATCTATCAAAGTTTGGATGGCACGGAAACACCGGATGATCTTGTAAAGTTCAAAGGCAATTTAGAAGATCGATTTGGACCATTACCAACAGTTGTTCATGAACTCATTCAATCCATAGAATTACGTTGGTTAGCTAAATCGATTGGTTTCGAAAAGATTGTCATCAAGTCAAAGAAGATGATTGGTTATTTTGTTTATCGACAAGACTCTCATTATTATCAATCGAGTCAATTTACAAAGGTCTTGCAATTCATTCAATCAAACCCTCCTGGAGTTAAAATGAATGAAAGGAATAATAAATTACGTTTAATTGTTTCTGATATTGAAACTGTTTCTCAGGCAATTCATGCTTTGGCACCATTAGCCTTGAAAGAAAAAGAATAAATACTTCAAATAGAAAATGGTTGCAAGCAATAGCCAAAAAAAGGGTGTTTGTTTAGCACAAACACCCCTAAGAATTCATTATGAAATCATTTATTGAAGGACGACTTTTTCTTGATATTCAAAGTCTTCATTTGATAATCTGATATAATAGATACCATCAGAAAAACCTGAGAGATCAATCACGTTGACATCTTTTTGTTCTTGTTGTTCTCCACTGTAAACCAATTTACCATCTACCGTCAATACTTCTATTGTGTATGGCCAAGATAGATTTTCAGCCGAGATATAGATTAGGCCGTTTGAAGGGTTTGGATAAATATCAAATCCTTCTGCAGATTCAGTTATTCCTAATTCTCCTTCAACAAATACAGTGACATCAGCCGTTCCGGAACAACCATCTGCATCCGTTACCATTACCGTATAAACAGTTGTTTCAGTTGGTGATGCTACTGGCGTGGCCGAAGTTGGATCATCTAAACCGATCGTTGGAGACCATGAATAAGTCACTCCACCAGATGCTGTTAAGGTTGTTGATTCACCAGCAATGATTGTTACATCATCACTTACCGTAACATCAAGTCCTGGTTCAACCGTTGCCGTTACCATTGTTCGCGGACTTACGCAATCCGATTCTCTAATTTTCCAATCAAAGAAGAAATAATAATAATCCAATGCACCGCCTCCATCGACATTTGATCCGGTTAAAGAAACAATACCTGGTAATTCATAAGGATAATCTGGAGAACCGTCATTGATTCGGAATAAATCAACAGGTAATCCTGTAATCTTCAAATAATATCCACTGTAAACATCAATATCCCAATTCAATTCCAATACACTTTCCCCGTTTGGTATAAAGAAATCTCCTGTATGAATCACTTCACCTCCGTCACCATCTAAAATTTGAACGGTACGCGTTGCTCCACCATCTGCATAAGTACGCACCGATTCTAAAATAAATGGTGCATAAGCATCAAAGAATAACCCTCTTAAGTCATTTGCTCCAAAAAAGCCTCCACCACCAAATGTATTATCTGGAGGACCGACTGATAAGGTTGTATTCGGAGTAGCCTCTTCGACATAGAAAACGGTTGTCTCCGTTAAAAACTCGGTATAATCGTCTTCTTCTCCCAATAATTCGCCCCCAACTGGTGCATCGTACCATCTCAACGTTCCATCGCCAGTTCCGATGGCACTTACCGTTGCGTCGCCAGCACCACAAATCGTCACGTCTGTTCCGATTGGCGCCTCTGGTCGATCAACTACAATATAGGATGTGATCGTTTCCTCATCTCCTCCCGCGTCATTAAAAACCGTCAGTGTAACCGTATAAGTTCCATTTGCCGCATAAATATGGGTTGGATTTTCCTCAGTTGAAATTTCCCCATCACCAAAATTCCAAGCCCATGATGTTGGGGCAAATGATGAAAGATCCGTAAAATTAATTTCACCTGTACAGGTTTCTGTTACATCTGCTTCAAATGCTGCGATAGGAGGGAAAACAACTTCCTCTCCACTGGAAAGGGCAAGATCTGAAATCAAAATGGCACCCGATCCTGACTCATTAAACAAGAAGCGCACATAATCGATATTTGTCAAATCAACACCTGCAAAATCTGCGACTGGAATACTAATGGTATTGTGCATGGTACGTGGCAAAGTAGAACCGAAATCTCCCGGAGGGAAAAACAATGCCGAACTATAATCGGATACCGTCAATGTTGATGAAACTCCATCCCCATCTGTCAATTCAATTTGAAAATCTAAAGGGCTCTCAATTGGAGAAGTGTCGAAGTTGACAGATGCTCTAAACTGAACCGCATCAAAATTAGTAAAATCCTGCATGAATTCAGGGATATCATTTCTGTACCAATCATCAGCTGAATTCCATTGTGCTTCTAATTGTGACAAACCTAAAACAGCAACACCGCCATTTTTATTATGCGGTTCTTGAGAAGGTCCTGCACCTCCGCCAATACAATACTGCTCACCAAAATCATCTCCACAAATATCATAAACCACCAATCCGTTTTGACTAACTGGTGCGCCTACCGTATTCTCATCCTCTGTTCCTTCACCATCTTGGCGATTTAAGTCAACTCTTTTATTTTCTGGCGCATGATAAGACATAAATACCTCATCACCATCCAAAGTAGCCGAAGCTGGAGGCGTTACATCCTCAACCGTTAAAATCGGAGCGTATTCATCTTCACCTCCGATGTATACCCTGAAAAACGCACTTGAATAAGCTAATAAAGCATTTCGCTGTGTTTCAGGATCAAATCGTCCATTTCCTGGAGAAGATGTTCCGCAGAATTCGTCGGATTGCGATCCATCGACAAATCCCCAGTCGTCGGCTGTTCCTGCTGGGAATAAACCTGGCGTCCAAACCGTATTAAAATAGTTATGGTTCGCTCCTAAAAACAAGAGGTTATGTTTAGGCATTGTATCCGCCTCGTCTGGATATCGAGCGTCATCATAAAAATGTACCCCTTGCAAATCAGAAACATCACCATCACAATACGGTGCTAAATTCATGATTGGAATACCATTCAAAACCGGCCTATTAAAATCAACCGGAGCCAAGGTTAATACCGCGTTAATACCATAAGGGCTCCCTAATTCTCTATTAAAAAGCGCATGCTCAACAACACCTTCACCACCACGCGAATGACCCATAGTGCCGATATTATCCATATCCAATTTACCTACAAAAATATCCCCAAAAGGATCTCCTCCTGCTGTATTCCAGTCATTCCACAAATCTAATTGATGCTGCAATAATTCACCACGCGCTCTCATTCCATAATCCGGTGTCGTGTTGTCGGTTGAACTGATACTGTTCGCGGAAACAGAGATTACAATGTATCCCAAACTTGCGAAATGCTCGCCTAAATAGTCATAACCTTGATAACTAGGGATTGCGCTAAAAGCTCCTGTACATGGCCAGGCAATGCTCGTTCCGCCCCAACCAGCATAACATGTTGAATGTCTTCCATGCAAGAATAGCAATACCGGAAAAGGACCATCTGATAAGTCAGTTGGATAATGTACATTCCCGCGAACCTCTATTAGATCTGGAAAGGTTGGAGCACCAAAAGCTTCATCGCCGAAATCATATTCAGCGCTAGATACGGCATAAGGGCCTCCAATTCCAGGATCAGGTGTTTGCGAAAATACGGGCGATGCCGCAAAGATAAATGCAAATATAATTACGTTTAGTTGTTGTTTCATGGCGTTGTATATTGAGTGCTTTATTTTGATAGTTCTTGCGGTTGGAACGGACCTAATTTCCAATGTTTTCCTTGATATCCACTAACTTGTCCTTCTTCACCATCTTGCAAAGAATTGTCATAATAATAACCGTAAACTAAAACTATTTCAGCTCCTTTTTCCAAGGCCTGATAGGTTGTTTTTGGAATGAGGAATACGATTTCATCTAGGCGTCCTTCGGGATGTATATTTTGCATAAGCGTTGTCCCTCCAATATGCAACACATATCGATTTGCACCAACAATAAAAGACTCCGTCGTTTTGATTGATAAAAGAACGGTTTCCTCATCATCATCAAGGGACACGTTATTATATTGTACAGCGTCATCAGACTGCGCCTGAACACTGATACACAATGATAATCCGAAGAAAAGGATTGCACCTTTAAAAAGTAATAATCTCATTATTTGAATAATTAATCGTAACAAACGGACGTTTTGACCCTGTTTGAGAACCTGTTAAAGATACAGTAAATCAATAAAAAAAGTAGAAAACAAGGGTAATTTTGTAGATATCCTATGCGCGCTCGACCGTAAAAGAAAAAGTTGAACCCACTCCTTCTGTACTTTTAACATCTAAAGATTGTTTATGTGCCTCAATAACGTGTTTAACAATGGCAAGACCCAAGCCGGAACCACCGACATGACGTTCACGGCTTTTATCAACCCGATAAAAACGCTCAAATAAACGAGGTATATGCTCTTCTGACATGCCTACACCATTATCGATAACTTCGACACGTATTGTTTTTTTGTCAACTGGACTGAAGGCAATCGTAGTTTTTCCGTCGTTTACTCCGTATGATATTGAATTGGATACAAGATTGACCAATACTTGTGTCAATCGTTTTTTGTCGCCCATGACAAACATTGGCTCATAATGACGTTTAAATTCTAATTTTATAGCCTTCTTATTCGCCTTACTCTCTAATTCTTCGAAGACTTCTCTAACCAATTGGACCATATCAAATTTTTGAATCTTCAGGTTAAAACGATCCGTCTCAAATCGAGCAATCTCATCTAGATCATCCAACAGGTTCGATATTCTATCCACACCTGATAAAGCTCTCACTAAAAAATCGCGATTAACACGCTCATCTTCTAGTCCGCCTTCAAGCAATGTTAAAATATATCCTTGAATACTAAAAACAGGCGTTTTAAGTTCATGCGCTAAATTACCCAAGAACTCTTTTCTGAAAGCCGCCTGTTTTTTCAAATCTTTAATTTGTTTTTTCTGAATTTTAGCCCAATTTGCTGTGTCTTGGGTCAGCTTACCCATTGCCTCCTCGCTCAGAGAAAAATCATTGGCATCAAGTTCTTGCCTATTTGTGATAATGCTGTAGATAAATTTTATTTTTCGGCTAACAAAACGATTGATTAAATATGCAAAAAGGATCAACGAAATGACACCTGTTCCAAGGACAATCCCGATAAGAACAACCCAACTTAACTCTATCGTATGCGTCCATTTCAAAATGCACAAGATAATCGCAACGAGTCCGACTAAAATCGAGCTCCCAACTGCCGTTAAGTGGATTGGTTTGGTTAGTTGCATAAACTACCTCCAGGAGACTGTTTCAAGCATTCGATCCATATCTTCCATTATATAGTCTAAACTGGTACGGACACTGTCATAATTTGGTTTAACATTAAAATAAAGTGCTCCACGCAGAAAATGATTGGAGCTATCCGTGACATAAAATTGATAAGGCGAAGCGGCGTCTCCTTTTATATTATACTTCAAACCATATGTATTTCTGTCCACATCAATGATGGGTTCTTCTTCAATTGCATCTGCTTTAATGCTATGATCGTATACCAATTTTCGAGAGTACTCTATATTCATCATTAAGTTAGTATCAACTGGAATATAGGTCAAATACAATGTCGCATTAAAACGCTCCATGGCAATATCTAGATTACAATTCTCTTTTTGAGTAGGAGCAAAATAATCAGGTACTTCGAATTGATAATAACAACTATCGGGCGCAAAGACTGAATAGGCTCGATCAGGAAAGTCCAATCGCATATATCCTCGTGGTTTTGGGTAATAGTCAAAAGTTTCCTCGCAGCCAACAATTACCAGCAACGTGAGGGCTAAAAATATACTATGCTTCTTCCAATTCATCTTTACTAGGGTGGATAGTTACTTTAATACGTTTTACTTTCCTGCTGTCTGCGGCCTCTATTGTAAACATATAATTTTCAAAGGTTACACGCTCGTTCTTTTTTAGAATCTTACCTGCCTGTTCGATGACAAATCCGGCAATGGTATCTGATTCAGATTTTGCATCCTCAAAAAGGTCTCCATCAATATCAAGAACCTTGTACATATCTATCAGCGCTGTTTTGCCTTCAAAAACATAGTTATGATCATCTAATTTGGAATACTTTAAATCTTCATCAAATTCTTCTGAAATGTCTCCAACAATTTCTTCAAGAACATCATCCAAAGTAACGATTCCAGAAGTTCCTCCATATTCATCCACAACAATTGCCATGTGCATCTTTCGTTCTTGAAAACTTTTCAGCAAATCATCAATTTTTTTATTTTCTGGAACAAAATAGGGCTCTCTAATTAACTTTTGCCAATCAAAATCGTCCGACTCATCAACATAAGGCAATAGATCCTTAACAAAAAGGATCCCTTCAATATTGTCAAAAGACTCATTATAAATGGGAACACGTGAATGACGATTTTTTTCATCCATTAACTTTTCGCGCACTGCGGCATAAGTTGTTGTATTTTCATATGCTTGAACATCCACTCGTGGTCGCATAATTTGCTTCACATCTTTCTTTCCGAACTCTACGATCCCTTGATAAATTTGAAGGTCCCGTTTATCTTCATAATCAGTACTCGCTAGTTCTATTGCATCAGCGAGGTCATCAGGAGATAGCTCTTTCACCTTCTTTTTAACCCGTTTATTGATGATATCCGTTCCCTGAACGAGTCCTTTTTTGAGTAGATTAAACGGAAATGTTCTTCCGATTAGCTTCAAAGGTTTGGCCATCAACAAGGCCACTTTAGTCCCATTCTTAGCAGCGTAAACTTTTGGAATAACTTCTCCAAAAAGCAAAAGAATGAGCGTAATGAGAAATACATCGACAAACGTTTTCACACCTGGACTCAATGTACCTTCAGGAATCAATTGAGAAGAAAGGTAGGTGGATATGAGAATGATAGCTACATTAATAAAGTTATTTGTAATTAAGATTGTAGCTAATAAATTTCTTGGTTTCTCTAACAACTCCAATGTAACAATAGCAGCTTTATCTTGCTGATCTGTCAAACTTTCTTTGTCATATGGGGTTAAGGAAAAGAATGCCACCTCTGCGCCGGAAACGAGAGCTGAACACATTAACAAAATAATTAATACAAGGACAGATATTGTTGCAGGTAGCCAAACCACCTCCCAATCAATAGCTATCAAAACGGATGTATAGGGACTTTCCAATGAATTAGTATTCGTTAGACTTAAAACGGGAGATCATCTTCAGGTTCTGGTGAGATATCTTTTCCGGCGGGTTTGACAGGGTTATTTTCAACCGAATCTGGGTAATTCGGTTTAGCTGATTCCTCCGCACGACTTAACATAGTCATTTGATCCGCCACTACCTCTGTCGAGTACCGCGTTTGGTTATTCTCATCTTGCCAAGTGCGGGTTTTTAATTTACCTTCCACATAAACTTTCATACCCTTTTTTAAGTATGATTCGGCCACTTTAGCTAAACCTCGCCACAAAACGATATTATGCCAATCGGTCACCTCTTTTTTCTCCCCAGAATTTTTATCCGAATATGACTCAGAAGTTGCAATTGAAAATCGAGCCACTGGCACACCACTCTCTAGGTAGCGAACTTCAGGATCACGACCTAAATTTCCAATTAAAATAACTTTATTTACACTTCCTGCCATATTGGTTTTCAATTCATGTTATAAACAAATATAACTATTCTGCTTCGAAAAATTGGGAGGACTCAATATATCTTATTAACAGCTGCGGCAAGGGGTATTCTTCTATTCCCGACTTAGGGATAAGCAACTGATTTTCATCTGGTTTCAGCATCCTGCATTTAACCAACCAAAACCGAGCATAAATGTGTTGATGCGACAATATATGTTTAAACTGGCCTTCTTCGCGAATCCATTCGACATTATCTTGCGGCACCTGTGATTTTGTTAATTCCTCTTTTAGCTCTTTTTCCAATAACGGGAAATCATACAATCCTTGCCAAACATCTTTTTTATCACGCTTTTTTATGAGGATGTTTTCTCCGTCTGTTAACACCAAATATTGTAAATGACGATCTCTTACCTTCGTTTTCTTCTCTTTAACTGGATAAGCAAGTGGTTCATTTTGATGATGAGCTAAACATGAATTATTCAGAGGGCATTCAGCACAGTTTGGTTTTTTTGGTGAGCAAACTAATGCTCCAATCTCCATTAAGGCTTGATTGTGATCTCCAGGATGGTCTGTGTCAATCAATTCTTGCGCAATCGTCTTGAACAATTTCTTACCGGCACTGCTGTCGATTGGTGTTTTATCCGCCATATAGCGCGATAATACGCGGTAAACATTTCCATCCACTACCGCATGCGGTAAACCAAACGCAATGGAAGCAATAGCTGAAGCTGTATAATCCCCTACCCCTTTTAACTTGATTATTTTATTGAAATCAGCTGGAAAAAGACCTTCATAATCCTCTGCTATAATTTTAGCTGTTGCATGCAAATTCCGCGCTCTACTATAATAGCCAAGCCCTTGCCACAAGTTCATAACCTCATCATCTGGAGCTGCAGCCAAATCAAAAACAGTTGGATAAGCCTTAACAAACTTGAGGTAATAATTCAGACCTTGATCAACACGAGTTTGCTGTAACATGATTTCAGACAACCAGATATGATATGGATTCTTCGATTTCCTCCAAGGTAGGTCTCGACCGTTTAATCTATACCAGTGCCTTATTAATGTAGAAAATTCTGCCATTTGTATAAAATTGTCAAAGTTCTTGTATTTTTTTAAAGTTCTTCAAAGAATATGGCTTATTTTTGCACCGTTTTACAAAAGTTTAAAAATTAAGAAGTTATGACCAAAGCAGATATTGTTTCGAAAATATCAGATCAAACAGGAATTGAAAAAGTGGCTGTTCAAGCTACAGTTGAGGCGTTTATGGAGTCAGTAAAAGATTCGTTGACTGCAGGTAACAATGTGTATTTGAGAGGTTTCGGATCATTTATTGTAAAGGAACGTGCAGAGAAGACGGGAAGAAACATTTCAAAGAATGAATCCATCATTATTCCAGCGCACAACATTCCGGCATTTAAACCGGCAAAGACATTTATCGAAGACGTTAAGGAAAACGTTGAGGTTAAATAAGGAAGGGCTGTAGAATTATAAATTTTACTATCTTTGTCCCCCGATAAAAGGATGAATCCAATAAAACTTCCTGATAATCAGGGAGTTTTTTTTACATATTAATAAAGTATTAACTGATTAAAAAATCTTATTATGCCAAGCGGTAAAAAGAGAAAAAGACATAAGATGGCCACTCACAAGAGAAAAAAGAGGCTAAGAAAAAACAGACATAAGAAGAAGAAATAGGTTAAATCAACCGTTTTTTCTAAGTCGCATTCTTAACATGATGCGCTTTGTTGAAGCTTAACAGTTTTACTGTTAAGTTTTCTTAGTTTATTAATTAATTTTCATTGTGTGAGTTTTGAACTGATTGTCAAGTCAAAACCCAGTGGTGAGATCTCAATGGCTCTCATGCGAAATTCAACTTTGGTTGAAATGCATGAAGAATCAGGAGACACGGATTTTGCCGTGGGTGATATCTATTTGGGGAAAGTGCGCAAGGTCGTGGCTTCTCTGAACGCATCGTTTGTTAACGTAGGTTACGAAAAAGATGCATTTCTACATTATTTGGACTTAGGTCCACAATTCAAGTCATTGGACAAGTTTACGCAAGACACTTTACGTGGAAAGCAAAATGTTCCGGATTTACTATACTTCAAGTCAGAGGAAGATATTGATAAAAAAGGTAAAATAACGGACATAATAACTCGATCCAGAGAAATACTTGTGCAAGTTGCTAAAGAACCTATTTCTAGCAAAGGTCCCCGTTTAAGTTCGGAGATTACTTTAGCTGGACGCTATTTAGTGCTGGTGCCTTTTTCCAACAAAATTTCCATATCGCAACAAATTCGTGAACCCGAAGAAAAGAAGCGTTTAAAGGAAATTGTAAAAAGCGTATTACCAAAGAACTTTGGTGTTATCATTCGAACGGTTGCTGAAAATAAAAAGTTAGCTGAAATTGATGGTGACCTAAGAGATCTTTTAGAGCGTTGGAAAGAATTACATAAAAACTTAAGAAACTCAAAATCACCTAAACGTGTTTTGGGGGAAATCAATAGAGCATCATCTTTATTGCGTGATACATTGAATGAAAACTTCAATAAAATTCACGTTAATGATCCACGTCTTGCAGATGAAATTCGCGAGTATGTTCGATCTATTGCTCCAGAGAAAGTTAATATCGTAAAAGAGTATAAAGGAAAAGTTGATATTTTCGAGCAGTTTGGTGTAAACAAAGAAATTAAAATTCTTTTCGGGAAAAAAGTTCCTTTAAAGAGCGGCGGCTATTTGATTATTGAGCACACCGAAGCTATGCACGTTGTAGATGTGAATAGTGGTAATCGGAGTGCAAAAAATGACACGCAAGAAAACAATGCCGTTACTGTTAATTTAGAAGCAGCGGAAGAACTTGCAAGAGTCTTGCGTCTTCGTGATATGGGCGGTATTATTTGCGTTGATTTCATTGATATGCAACAGCGGGAGAACAACAAGATGTTGTATAACCGTATGCGCGAATTACTGAAACAAGACAAAGCGAAACACAGTGTCATTCCGCCAAGTAAATTTGGCGTGGTTGAGATTACTCGTCAACGTGTTCGTCCTGTGACGAACATAGAAACAGCTGAAGGTTGTCCTACGTGTGGTGGTACTGGAAAGATTCAAGCATCTATAATGTTTGCTGATGAAATTGAAAATCATCTTCATCACTTATTATCAGGTGACACATATAAAAAGATCACGCTGATCGTTCATCCATACTTAGAATCATACTTCAAAAAAGGAATTATTTCTAGACAATGGAAATGGTTCTTTAAGTATAAAAAATGGGTTTCTATTAGAGCTAACAATTCTAACCACATTCTTGAGTACAAATTTGAAGACGACAAAAACGAGACAATCGAAGTTTAGTTGAGCATGAAACCGAAGTTCGGACTTCTGGAAGCTAAGCAAAAAATCGAGGCCTTTTGTGCTTATCAGGAGCGGTGTGACCAAGAAGTGCGTAAAAAACTGAAGAGTTGGAACATGTACTCAGAGGATGTTGACGTACTTATTTCAGATCTCATCAGTCATAATTTCTTGAATGAAGAACGCTTTGCAAAAGCGTACGTTTCTGGCAAGTTCCGAATCAAAAAATGGGGTCGCATTAAGATCAAGCAGCATCTGAAACAAAAAGCGATCTCCGATTATTCTATGCGCGCTGGCCTGTCAGAGATTGATATGAATGAGTACCTCGAAACACTCGAGCAAATTACCTTATCCAAATTACGTTTAATGAATGAATCGGATACTTGGAAAAAATACGCCAAAATGCAAAGATACTTGCATGGAAAAGGGTATGAGCAGGAATTCATCATACAAATCTTGGAAAAAACAGGATTAAAACCTGCTTGACAAATAAAAGTTATTTTGAAAAGAAGGTAACGACCTCTTCTTTAACCCGAGATTGTTGTTGCCAAATATCATACGATAAAACGATTTTCACTTCTGAAAACCGCTGCGAAAGCACATGATATAAATTGAGAAAATCGACCTCTACACTTCGGATGATTGGATCGATCAACAAGATCCTTTGGTTCTTTTCATGTATAAATCCATCTATGACTAGCCCATCTTTAGCTGGGTGATAGTTGACTTCATTGAGGTTGTTTTCCTTTAACCAAGCTGCTATCTTTTTTGCACCAAATCGCTCAGGTTGTTCATGCGTTGAGATTTTTTGGTGCTTTTGACAGTATTCGATAAAATCACGAAGTACCTGAACGCCTCTGTTCTCAGACCATGTAAAATCTATAGCTTGAACGGAACTAAAGACAATCATTTGCTCTTTCGCTCGTGTGAACATAACATTCAAACGATTTGCTCCCTTATCCTGATTTACTGGCCCAAAACTTTGACGAAATACGCCCTCTTCATTATATCCATAACCAATGGATATCATTACGATGTCTGCCTGGGTACCTTGCACATTTTCCAGATTTCTCACCTCCAATAAACGTCCAGTTTCAATTCCGCCTTTATTCAAATGCTTTCGAATGCATTTTTCTTGCTCCAAGGAAAATGCGATAATCAAGATCGATTTTTTGTGATCGATCAACTCTGACAAATGACTAACCAAGGCAGAAGCTTCTGTCTCATTCTTTCCTTTATCAAAACGCCCTTTTTCCACATGACGGAAGTCAATTGGCTTTTTTGATGAAAAAGGTGGCAAGCAGACCAATTGATTGTCATAAAAATGACGATTAGAAAACTCAATTAAAGATGGATGTGAACTGCGATAATGCCACTTAAGAATATTCGATTTTAACGCTACATCTGCTTGATCTAATAAGCTCAAGGTTTCCGTTCGGCTACTAAAGAAAGTCCCCGGAGGCATTTGATTTGAATCGCCAACTACTATCAATTGCTTTGCTCTATATATTGATGGTAAAGCATCCTCTAGCGGAATCTGGCTCGACTCATCAAAAATCACCACGTCAAATAAATCTGCTTGACAGGGTAAAAATTCAGAAACCGTCAAAGGATTCATCATCCATAATGGTTGGATGTCCAACAAATAAGGATTGGTTTCCTCAAAAAAATCTCGCACAGCCATGTGCTGCTGCTGTTTATGACTTTCATGCAGAAACCGTTTCCTAGCTTTTTTATATCCTTTCTTCTGTTGCTTATCCTCTCCGTTTAGTTTAATTGCCGGAGTTGTTGCCAAATCCTCCCATGTTTTGTACGTATTAAACCATTTATTTCTGAGCCTTTTTCTTTCGAGATCTTGATCTACCCGACGATCAATTAGTCCTTTAGATAATTCACTCATTAATTGCCAGCCTGACAATCGTTTAAATGCGGGTTCAAATCGGGTTGCCATCATTAATGCATGGTATGTAATACCGTGTGAGATTTCGGCAACTGTTTTGTTGTTTTCGGTGAGCGTTTGTCTTATCGTAGATGGTAATTCAAATAGCTGTCTTAATTCTGGCAACCAATGATGAATTAATGGTAGATCTTCTCTAAATTGGCTAATGAACGCATTTAAATCGGCTATATGATCAAGTGGAAATTTAGCAAATAAAAACTTCAACTGGCCGCTTGCTTTAGCCAATTTAGGGTGTAATTCTGCTAAAACTTTAATTAACTCATCAGAATTTTGATGCTCAAGAATAATTAGATAGTCTTGAGATGAAACGCGATCTAATCGTGTTCTCAAATTAAAGATTAAATCAATTTCATTTTCAGGATCACCCATATTGAAATGATGATTGAGTTTAACCACCACCTCATCAAATTCGGCGCGCAACCTCCACTCTAATTGCAAGCCTTCCAGGAGTTTTATTTTTGCATGATCAGAAATTGTACTATGAAAATCGCGAAAAGCCTCTTTTAAACGGGAAGGACTGCGTTTTAAATTTCGAAAGATTCCAATTTTTGCTTTTCTTGCCTCAGATGTGCGAATCATATCCAATAACTCCGTAATTTCACTTAAGCTTGGTTTTTTCGTCCATGCCGCATTCGCTTTTTCCGCATGTTTAATCTTAGTCTTTAGCGTTGCATATTTTTTTGCCCAATTATTAAACGAACGGTACTTTTTCGATTCTGAATTTAATAGATCTAACTGAACTTTGTTGACCATATTCAGAACACTTCCGGTCAATGCCAAACGAGTTAATCCTTCTACATGCACCGTTAGATCAAATCGTTTGGATATACTTTTTAAATCAGTCAAGGTTTCGAATAATTCACTAAACCTCTTTTCCAACATGACTGTTGGATCTTTCTCTTGAAAAACAGCCGGATTTAAATGCATAAATCCACAATCACCTATTGTTCTTTTGCGGAAGGCTAAAGCGACATCCTCCTCTATTTTCTGCAGTAAAGAAAGGGCATTATTCCAAATCTCATATTTCGGAACGCTACCCGAAAGCGTCAATTCCGCTATACTTAAATTGGCTTTTGCTAACGCTTCAATCAAATGATTATAGGACGCCGAAAAATCCGTTCTATTATTATGTAACTCGTTGATGTAAAAATTCAGCACTTCGCCTTTTCTTGATGCATTCGAAGAAATATGATCCGTTCTAGTTTTCCGATCATTCAAACGCTGCAAAGTATGCTTTAACCGCTTATAAAAACGCTTTTTTTGATCTTTTTGAGTATTAAAAAAAGCAGTCATATGACCAAGATGAAGAGCCGCAAGTCGCTCCTGAACCACTTGCAAGGCAACCCGCTTTTCAGAAACAAAAAGAACTTTTTTTCCGGACGCTAAATAGTTTGTAATTAAACTAACAATCGTATGCGATTTTCCAGTACCTGGCGGACCTTGAATGACTAAATCATGCTTTATGGCATCCTTGATTACTGAACGTTGAGATTGATCTAAATGATCCATCTCGATAACTTGTTCTTTGCTGCGATCGATTAAATCTCCAACTCCCAATAAGTGTTGAACAATTAGATTGGGTTGATCAATTAAGACATCATAATCAGCGTACAATACACTTTTTTTATAATTAAAGTTGCCAATACCACGGACAGCAATAATCTCCCATTCTTGTTTATTGGTAAAATCTGAAACCTGACTAATTGAATTATTCTGATTCGTTGAAGAAAATGCCTTTTCTAATAATCCACACAAGGCCTCTACCTCTATTTCCGAAGGAATATCTAGACCGTACCACTTTTTGAAATAATAGATAATGATTGGATTAACAATTCCTTTATCACTTTCCTTTTCGACGACATACGTTGTATCAATGCGCCTGATATACTTAATACTTGAAGGATAATAAAACAAAGGCGAAATCACAAATGAATCATCTGACTTACCTTGGTATGGCGGCGGACTCCATTTAATAAATAAACGAACATCCAGTACCGTATCTAGTCCATATTCACGTTTAAAAAAGTTTGATTTTCGGTATATCCGCTCTGCATTTTTTTGATCCGTATCATGATCAATAAACCAAAGTGTTTGGGGACGACTATTTACGAGGGGATTTCTTCTTGAAAAATCAAAAAGCGCATTTTTCAGTTCATTCAACTGTTCACGCATCTCCATGAATCCCAATCGACTTTAATAAATCTTCAACTTCTCCACTTTCAAGATGATAAGCATGAATTCCCACCTGCTTAGCCCCTTCAACATGCTGTATACTGTCGTCAATAAAAATAACTTCTTCTGGATTCAAACCTTCTTGATCGAGCACATATTGAAACGCGTCTTTGTTAGGCTTCCGAACACCTGCGATGTGAGAATAATATGTTCTTTCAAAAAGCTCCTCTAATAAAAATGCATTTTCATGTTGCTCTTGAATGATCTTTCGAAAAGCCGCTAGATGAATAGCATTCGTATTACTAAAAAGCAGTAGTTGATATTGATTGCACAGCCTTCTTAGAAAATCAATTCGATGATCTGGTAAATCTAACAACATGGCATTCCAGGCATTTATAATTTCTGAGTCTTTCAAATCAATCTTACTCATTTTTCGGATACCGTCCATAAATTGTCGCGGAAAAATCTTACCTGTTTCCAGCTGATTAAACAGGTCTGTTTGCGCTGCTTTTGCATAAAGTTGATCAAAATCGGTGATTCCTAATTCTATAAAGGCATCAATTGTCTTTTGATAATCCAAATTGAGGAGAACTCCACCAAGATCGAACAGTATGGTTTTGATCGAATTTTTCACTTTCGAAAAATAGTCAAATTTCAGGTACTTAATTGCAGGTGTTCTTTATTACTTATTATATCACCAAATAATCGCATAAATAACCATAAAAAAAGCTTTTGAAAGACCGATTATCGCAATGTTTCGCTTGAAAATTGAAAAAGCCATTTTTTATTTTGAAAAATTGATAGAAACAGATACATTTGCAGCCGTTCTTTTTGTTGCGGATCAATCTTTCTAAGACGGTCCTCATCAAAAAAAGAATTTGACGTATTGAAGTAACCAAATAGGGTCTGCATCAATATGCAGGTTTACAGAAGCCCAACTTCTGTATAAATAATAAATTGGGCCTATAGCTCAGCTGGTTAGAGCACTTGACTCATAATCAAGGGGTCCCTGGTTCGAGCCCAGGTGGGCCCACAAAGGTGGAGGAAATCTCCACCTTTGCCTTTTTTAGCCCCGTAGTTCAACCTCCTTTTGGAGATTCAGTTGAACCACGAGGCAAAACTGGCCCCGTAGTTCAACTGAATAGAATATCAGATTTCGGCTCTGAGGGTTGCAGGTTTGAATCCTGCCGGGGTCACTAGAGCGGAGAATTGATCAAAATTGATTGGTTCTCCGTTTTTTGTTTTGTCCAAATCCTTTGTCAATAAAGGGATAGCGGAGAAAATAGAATTGACTCTTTTGGTTTGAACTCTTCAGATTGACAGAATCCATTGTCTTCTCTTACTTGCGCAAAAAATTAATACGGTGACGAAAGTTGGTTCTGTCGCATTAAACTAAAACCTAATGATTTTTGTCGTTTTTGACAAAAATTGAAAACTCCAAAGTTATGTTTATTAGTGATTTAACTTTTTGTGGCAAGAATTCTATTGAAATACGTTTGAAAAATAATTAATGCGACAGAACCAGAACTAATGACAGAAGTATAGAAAACGGAAATTAATTAGGGATAAGTTAAGGTGTGAGTATCTCATAATAATCTCTAAACCTTGATAATTGAAAGTCCAATTCAACTGTCCTACTTACCTTTATCTCTATAATTACCTCATGATCATCCTGTTTAATGATACGCTGCGAACTATGAAACTTCCTATTCATTACGTACGATTTTGCCCAAGCTGTAAATCTGATTTGAATGACTTGGGGAGGATTAGCATCAGTTATTATGCCAAGAGCGTCTTTATATCGGTTGTGCAAATCTGTACGTTCAACAAGATCTCGGTAATTAAAATAAACAATCAATTCTTCGTCATTAACGATTTCATCAGGAACTGTATTTACAAAGCCATCGACAATTTGATCTAATGGGTAAGTGCCGAAATCAGACTTGAATTTTTGATTGTCATCCATTTCACAGGCAATTAGATAATATCGACCTTCAAAATAACGGATTTGAAGTGGAGCAACATATTTCCAAACAGGTTTAGCTTCGTTGTTGACCCTCTTATATGTGAACATGATAGCTTCCTCACGCTCAATGTGACCGATAATTTGATCGGACAATACCAATAATCGTTCGTGATTTTCGATGATGGGATGGATCATGACAAAATGTGCTTTACTCTTGTAATAAGAATCATCTAATTGATACTCCTCACGCAATAGATCTTTGAGCAGTTGAACGGAATCTAAGTTTTCATAAATGCCCATTAATGACATCAAAAAACCCATTTCGTGTTTTTGTGTCTCATTTAAAAAAGGAATAAAATCTGCATTTTTTAAACGATAAACATGCTCTCCATTTTCTATTGTATGGATAATTTCACAATCATTGTCTCGACGCATCGCGTGAAGTGTTTTTTCAAATGTACTTTTACCATATCCATCTAATGCAGCCTTACTGGAAGTATGACTAGGCAATTGCCCATTAACATAGTTCATAAGCTGGACTAAGGTACGTTTGTCAAATTTTTTAAGACAATCCAAAATCAAATATTGTCTTAGGGCTTCAGGTCTTTTATCTAGCATGCAACAAATATATGAAAACAACTCCGTAATTTTTTTACGGTGTTGTATTCGAAATTTGCAGTCAAAAAAGAA
>Ga0181563_10001630_pt1 | contig 21917 bp, 20 predicted proteins | sample 011ome_25_FD_133759 | JGI IMG/M metagenome (GOLD analysis project Ga0181563, IMG submission 133759) | Coastal salt marsh microbial communities from the Groves Creek Marsh, Skidaway Island, Georgia - 011512CT metaG (megahit assembly) | ecosystem: Environmental > Aquatic > Marine > Intertidal...
GATTTATAAGACTGTAATTGTCTTTTTACATCTGATAAAACTTTCTGAGCTATATCGTCATCTTTGTTCTCTTCAATTAACGCATCTAACTCTTCTGCATTTATTGCATCAAATGCAACCTTATCGCTTAACGCTTTCGGGACTTTGACTTGCTTTTTTTCTTTGGCAGTGACTTGAGGTTCTGTTTGGGGTTCTCCTTGCGCCATTTCTTGGCGAGCTTGGGCTTCTTGCTGTACAGGTACTTCACTTGCGATTTGCTCTGGAACGGCATATTTATTTGCTAATTCTGCTAATTTAGTATCAAATTCAGATTTTAAATCTGCATCACTTGGTGTATTCTTTTTATTTGAGTTTCTAGCTTTAGATGCTGCGGCTCTTTTCTTTGCATAATCCTTTTGCAGCTCTCTTCTCTCTGCATAAAAGTTACGCATATTATGCTGAGTAGATGCTGCAGCATTAACAAATTTATCTACCTTTTTATTCTTGGAATCAATAGACCAGGTCCCCTCACCAATACCCGCAAATAAGTTTGTAGCTAGTTGCTGATTCATGGCTAGCTCAGACATAAACCTATCGGATGTGGTTGCGTATACTATCTTGCCAGTATTGTCTTTGACAACGGCTATATCTACGTCTTTTTCCTCATCCTTAATAGTTTCTATGTCTTCGTCTATCTTCTTAACCAATTCATCTATCTGCTTTTTCTTCTCTTCTGTTTGCGCTTGTTCTTTTTGATTCATTAAGTCTGACCTATCAGACATTAAAGATATCATAGCTATCCTTCTACCCTCATCAGTAACAGATCCCTCAGCAACCTCGCCAAGCTCAATAAGTCTACTTACTGTTGTTTGTAAAGCCCGATACTCGTTTTTGTCTATTTTACCAGACATATACAATTGATATGGTACGGACTTAGCTCCATCCTCACCAAGGTCATTTCTCATGTTTTCAACCAAAGCAGACAATCCTTTTTTCTCTAATGCCTGTAAGGTTTTTACCATAGTACTCTGTCTTTTTAGTTGAACCTTTGTATCGTAAGCACCAAAAGTTCCAGACAATCCACCACTACCAATTGCTACATCTACAAAAGTCCTTTTGTCCATGTAATCGGTATACTTGCCTTTAAATGGCTGGTCTTCTGGATGCGTCAACTCCCACACGTTCTTTGCAAGAAAATAGGATTGTGCACTTTCTTGAAAAGTAAACTCAACTCCAGTATCTAGTGCGGTATTTCTAGCTGTAAGGTACGCTCCTTGTGCAAGCGTCTTAATAGGTGTTTTATTCAAAAATATACCCATCTCCCAACTATAAGTAGGCATAAGAAGTGTTTGAGTCCTCCATTGCTTTCCTGCTAGTTCATAAGCCTTTGATACCGATCCAGTCTGCGCTAATCCTGTGTTGTATGCTTCTGATACCTCCATAGCTGTATCGCGTACAAAGGCAATTGAAGCTGCCAAACCTTGATTCCCGGTTATTTTACCCACTCCAATAGCGAATGCCATGTCCTCTCCTGATTTTAAAACAACGCCTACAGATTCTTTTAAGAACTCTCCTGGGTTTTCTGCAATTCTAGACCCAAATTGCTTCCAAGACTCCCCTTCCCTCATTGCGGTTGGGTTGTATAGCTCGTTGTCAAAGTGAACGGCATTAGTAGCAACGTCATCAAAATATCTACTCAAAGTATTGCTTCCACCGCCAAACTTGTCTAGCAAAATAGACATTCCTTGCATTTTATCATACCAGGTTTTAGCTAAAATATTCCCATAATATGACATCACCCCTTGGTCTCTTACTGCATCTCTTTCTCCTTGCTTTAAAGATGCATATTCTGCTATCGACTCTTTTCTCAGCTCTTTAAATAATTCCTTGATTAAAGGATCTCCCTCTTCTTTAAATAGGAAATCGTATGCCCCCTTTATATCCTTATCGTATGCATTTTTGATTTTTCTTTTAAAGTCTACGAATTCTGATTTTGCGGAATTGTTTATTCTTTCTAACTGCTGATTGCTTTCTGCTATTGCGTCTTGCAATAAATCTGCATCTGACAAGAACTCATCCATTTGCTCTTGCGTCTGGAATTCATACTTTTTCTTATCTACATTAAAAAAGGGAGTGTATTTTGAATCAAAGTTTGAAATCGCCTGTTTTTGCACATCTGTGACTACATTGATTTCTGGCTCATATTTACTCTGTATGTCTAATAAACCTTGATTTATTTGAGCACTATACTTGTCGTTTATCTCATTTGCAATTGGCTCAAATCTATAGTTTATTTGTTCAACTACTTTATTATAATCCTCATTACCTTCAGCTTTTAAATCCTCAACCTTATCGTTCATTATATCGACAATAGCAGTTTGAGTTAAGCCCTGCTCAATATCATTTAAAAGAGACTGTTTTATGATTTTGTATGAATTACTTTCTCTAAAAGTAGTCCAACTTTCTCCTCTAAGAACAAATAACTCTGATTTCTCATACCTATCTTTGAGATAGGCCTCTACCTCTTTATCGTCTGGTACTCTATTGTACTTTACAACATCTCCGTTAATCCCTTTTGCAAGAGAACTTTCTGGAAGCATGGTTAACCTGTCTAAGGTATTTCTATTGAATTCCTTTACTACTACAACACCATCCTCATTCATGTATCTATCTTTCTCTTCCCATAAATAAGAAGATAAAGACTCAGGATCTTGTTCCTCTTCAGCAATAACTTGAGAAGCTCCTGTCCATAAACTGTTTACATTAGCTTTAATGTCTGACTCAATACCAGCTAACTCATTATCGAAAGCCTCTATATCTCTTTCGTATGGAGTTTTTTCTTTTGGTTTTAAATAGTCATCGTTATTGCCAGAAAGCCACATCAAATGCGCTTCGCCTTGCAAAAGGCCACTAGTTATAAATTGCACGGGAGCAGAAATGGCCTGTGCATACATGCCTGGAGTCTCTATTTTAGACTTCGCCTCCCTTACACGCTCGTACTCTTCAATAGAGTTGTTAAGAGATTCAAATGTATTATCTTTTATAGGGCCTACGTATACCTTAGGCTTCCCCCCTCGAACACCTTTATCGGTCTCCCTGATGAACCTAGATGATTCTGGCTCTTCGTCTATAGGTTGCTTAATGAACCTTTCTTCTACTTGCTCACCTCCATCCGAACTCAATTCGGAAGTAAAATCCTCTTTTTTTTTTACAGGAGGATCAGTAGGCTCTGGTACAGCCTCTTCAAATTCATATATATCCTTTAGCTCTTCAATCGCCCCCATATCGTCTCCAACGTACTCATTGAAGGCTTCTATATTTTCAAACTGACCTCTAAAAGACTCGTCAGCATTGTAAAACGAATTATATATTTCTTGATTCTTCATTATTTGTCAAATTTGAAATTAAGCATAAACTCAGAGAACTCATCTACTGTGATATCGCCATTGTTATATTGATTGTACATTTTGTACATTTCTGGATCTTTTATTTTACCACTCTTTACCATCTTGTGGTAACTGTTCATTTTTTTCGCCATCCCGGTCAACTCGTCTATAGTTGTTTGCTCTACGTTAACTTCTGACTTAGATCCCATAGAAAAGGCTAGGTTGCCTACTGACCTCAAAGGAACGTACAAATCGCCTCCATCAAACTCATAATATATTTTAAACCCAGTCGCTTCTTTAAGGTCTTGATCTGTAAACATACCGTGATCTTTTTTATCTTTAGGATCTATTCTGTATGGTTTAATAGTTAATGCTGTTAGATTGCCTTTTTTCTTTGAACCAGAATAAGGATTACCTTCCCTGTTTATTGCACCTCTAAAGTTAGGTATCGTAAACTCTTCTTGCTTAGGCCTTACGACTGCAAACATTGGAGATTGCTTTTCAACATTCTTACCAGATACCGCAATGGTTGTTGCAGCAGATGTAAAGTTAAGGCTTGGACCATATGGTTTATCAACTATACCTCCGTCTCCAGTATAAACATTTACGCCTCCAACAGACTCGTAGGCAAGGTTAACAAATTTTTCGCCTTCTTTTAATAAGCTACTTTTCACCATTGCCTTCTCTTCTGGAGTAAGATCTAATGGGTCCTTTACATTAAGTTTCTTATAGTCTATGTACTGCTCAATAAAACCAGGATTCTCCATAAGGTTATTATCGGTAGCAGATTCTATTGTTGGAATTGTGACGTCTGCATCCAATCCTCCTTCAAGTCTAAAGGCATTTGCGTCTGCATTCGTCAATGGGACCATCTTCTTGGTCATCATCTTCCCCTGACCTACAGATATTGGCCTAGGAGCTTCTGTAGCTTTAATATTGCCATAGATATCCTTAAAGGTCTTGTTCATATCTATCCTTTCAGCACCTAAGGCAGTTGTTATTACCTGACCTGAGTTATAATCAAAAACACCTGGCAATGGCTCTTTAATCATTTTCTGCATGAAATCAGAGTTCCAGCTAGTTGAAGCATCCATTCTGTTTTTTAACTCTCTAGCGTCAGGCCTAATCCACATATTGTTATCCGTGAATATATCGTCTGCCGCTTTAAGGTTATCAGAAATAGCACTAAGACTAGATATGTTTGCACTTGTCTCGTATATCTTCTTATTGGCATTTACTACCCAGTCTGGGTTACCACTATTAGCTCCTGATACAACAGTCTCTATAGCGTTATTAAACTCAGCAGATGCAGGTATTTTAATTAGTTTATGTACATTCTTAGCCGGCTCAACTCCACGCAGCAATTGATTAGCCAGCATTCTGTCTTGTTGTAATTGCTGTCTTCTTTGTCTAGCAAGCCCAGCAGCAATGCTGCCTATATCGTTTGCTATTCTATTAGATATATTTAAAACACCCTGCTTTAAAGTAACGTCTGTTATTTTTCTAGCCATAGGTTATTGTTTTTTAGGGAGTGTTCCTATATTTCCACTCTTAGTTAAAGCGTTTACATATGCTAGATTTGATGCGATCTTAGACGCTCCAGTTATAGCCCCTGTTACATTCTGAATGCCTTGATATCTTAATCTGCTTATTTCGTTTAGATATGCAGCATCCTGAGCATCTTCTTCTCTTTTTTGCTGTCCTAATAAGCCTGTTAATTGGGCTCTACTAGCGGCTAGTTGAGATTCTCCTCTAACTTTTTCCTGCTCTTCTGCAAAACCTAACTCAGTAGCCATTTTATATTGATCCATTCCAGCTATAGCACTTAAGGCAGCTCCAGATTGACCTAGTTCTGAGGCCCGTCTAAAAGAACCAGCCTGTACGTTTGCTTGTCTTCTTTTGATAAGCTCCTCGGTCTGGTAGCTTAATCCTTGTTGAGCTCTCTTTTCTTGCATAGAGATATTCTGCCTAACAGGATCTTGTATTTCTTTATATGTAAGCTGTGATACTGGCTCAAACTCATTTGCAAGCCTTTGGGCGTTAATCAATTGATATATACCCATTCCTGCTTCTGCCAAGGCTCCCACACCGCCAATTCCTGCAGCAAGTTTCATAAAGTTCATTCCCGTACCGCTTTTTTTCGAACCTCCAGATGGTAAACCGCTAGCTGCAGATGAAGAGCCGCCTGGAATCGTAGTCGTCATTGCGCCAGGAGTCCCTTGTGATATTTTTTGATAAGGACCTGCCATATAATACAAATATAGTGAATTCTACTGAGTATACAATCTAGGGCTTACACGGAACTTAACAATTCCGTTAACTAGTTTCTGAGGCCCAGAGGCTGTCTCCATACTTAGCTTTATCTTAAGCCACTTACCGAATAGCCTAGTTGTATCTTCTGAGTTACTACCAAAAGGAGCACTCAATGTATCGTTCTTTATTGGACTATACCAAAGGCCCTCTCTATCTATAAAGTCTGTTTCGTCTAAATATGACTGATGGTCTTCAGTATAAAAATCTGTTTCAAATGGCAATTGATCACTATTGATTTGCATAGCCTCAAATTGCTTTATGATATTTGGCTCATAATTCATTACAAATGTAATATTGCCAATTTGTAAAGAGCCATAATACACTCCATCAGTTCCTTCATCGTGAAGATAAATAGTATCGGGTACTGACGGATTAGGGGTAAAGAAAGTATTGTCGTAAGGTATGTATATATCTGGAGTATAAGAATGGAAAGACACAAATCCACTTTTCGCCTCATCATATGCAACCGTGAATGCTTGATCTGAAGTGCCATCGTTATATTTAAACGTATATATTAATTCTGCGTATTTATCATTCCATACCCCATGAACTCCAAAGCCCGACAATGGGTATAATGTGTTTTTATTGTACTTCCCATTATTCCTAAAATAAGAAGACAATCCTCTATCGCTTAAAACATCTACTCCATTACCAGCTAAGCGCATCATTTTTTGAAGTCTAGGATTATACCAGTAAAGAATCTCTTTACCATTTTGACTCTTACCCTTTACGATTGACGTTTTAAGATTTGTACCAATAGAAGTTAGTTCAACACCAGGCACAGTTAATATTCCTCCAGCACCAACAATGATATCTGTTGAGTCTGTTGCGTTTAATACTGTTCCATCTCTAAAATATTGCCTCTGAACGCTTTCAGGCTGTACAGTGTATAAGTTATCATTAAGCATCAAATGAGAGGTTATCTCTCCATTTGAAAGATCTAAGTCAAATATGTTTGCAGGTTGGAAATTTCTATATGCATTGTTTTCACTTCCAACTAGCTTCCTTGAGCTATAGGCTATCCTTGTAGGGAATTCTGCTTTATTGTCTCTTTCAGCATCATATCCTTTTTCAAGTATAGATCCATCAGCATAAGTATAAGACGAGCTGTACTCGTTTTGATTAGACACCTCTGGCCACTGTTGTAAGAAATAAAACAAGCCAGACCCCATGCTATTATTAGGTAAAGCAGCAACGCCATAAGTACCTGTTAATGGTACGTTTTTGCCATCTATAAATTCTCCTTCAAAATCCTTATCAAGGCTTTGAGGATATACATACCCAGGACCGTTGTGAGTCAAGTCATGTTCAAGCACTTGGAACATCTGAGTGTTTGTTACGTTTTGAGAATAAAAAGCAATACCATAACCCTCTCCCTGTGCGTTATTGGGTTGGAATGACTTCATTCTCATGTGATATACTGTTTTCTGATTAAATACATCACCACCATAAACAGACTCAGATATAACTCCAGACTCCCCTGGTTCTAGTACTCTGATATGCCCTGTGCTTTCGTATACTGTTTCGCTTTTATTAGATGGGTATTTTTTGTGCCCACCTAAATCTCTAAATACTTGACCATAATACAAACCATGCTGCTCACTTATCCTTGGAGACGTACCGAAATTTCCATAGATAGAAGAAGCAACATTGAATGCCTCTGTCCTTGGGTAAAAACCATCTTCTGGCTCAACAGGAGAGGTTGTTGGCTTTTCGTCATAATTAAAAACATTTGTAGATCCAAAAACAGTAGTTCCTCCTAACTCTATTTTATCGTGATTTGAAATACTTGAATCAATATATGAAACGGAAGAAGAAGAGACATAGCCATCTAGCTCTATGTACTCTGATGATTTTAATGCTCCATCAGATCCTGGATTAGGAGCAGGATTAGATATACCTGTGTAATGGGCAGTTATGCTTGGAACTCCTAATATTTTAATTGTATCTCCCGATTGATTTCTATATTCAAATTGATTAAACTTTATATCTGGAGAATGAAAAAATAAAATATCAGATCTGTCTGTATCCAAATATGCCGGCTCAACACCAAGCCCAGCCCCTGGGGAAAACGAGTCATATTGAGGAAGGGTTATTAGGGACCATAAATATATATCTCTTTTATTTGGGAATACATCTCTGTCTAAATCGTTAGGCCCAGGTCTTAGCTGAGGAGTAAATGGATAAACGTCATTTGTTGCCGTGTTTAACGCAGCTCCCGGCAAGAATAAACCAGTAGCTAATACTTCTGGTATTCTCTTGGCCCTAACAAATCTAAACGACTTAATTAACTCCCCAATACGAATGCCATCTACTGTATCGTTTAAATCTATATTATCAAACTTAACATAGTATACGTTTACATTTTCGCCACCTAAGTCTGTTAAATTAGAATCTATATTATTTGCAGTTCTTCTATTGCCTATAATATTTGTCGCACTAGTATCAAATCTAATATCATCTACCCAGAAAGGTCTAGACCATCCACCTGTCTCACTCCACTGAACCTGTATACCAAAACGATAGGTATCGTTCATCATGTAGGATGTGAAATTTAATGTATTATTTGGATCTAGGTATTCCCCAAATTTGTAATCTAATTCTGGTACGTCAATAGATTCTGAGTAGCCTACTCCTGTTATTGTTTGTGTCTCCAGAGAGTGTGTTATCTCTGAGGCCCAATCAGATAAGTCGTAACCCACATAAGACTCTAAATTGCTTATTGTTAGTCTTTGATCGTTTAATGTTATACTCTTTGCCTTTGTGTACTTATTACTAATAGCGTACAATTCAGCACCAGAAACACCTTCCATTCTTTGACCAAGGCTAGTATGTACAACATCTAATTCCGTTTGATCATTTTCAATACTAAATCTTTCTACAAACTTTGCTGAGTATCCAGTAGATCCATATTCTAATACAATTAAGTCAAAATAATCATAAACACCCAAAGGCATATTCTTTATGCTCATTTTGACGAACTTAGTAGTAATAGTACCATCTGCGTCTCCTGATATTAAATATGGAGTATCTGGATTAGCATCGTATATATTTACAATGCCCGTTGGATACAAATAATCACTGTACTGAAAGTCTCCTGTTACAAACCTTCCTGTATACCTTTTATTACCTGAAGTAACAGCCCCACCTCCATGAACAACCTCAACCTCGTCTATATAAGAAGATGTATCAAATAAGACTAAAGACGTTTGATCGTCAACATTGTCGTAGCTATATAAATCAGTTCCTATAAGACCATTTGTAGCTCTTCTATTTGCAATTGGGATTCCAATGTATCGTATTACATTAAAGTCATCAGTCCAGTAAAGATTAATAATATCATTTACAACTTCAGACTCTACCTCTACATTTCTTTCTGGATGAAACGTAAGTCTCTTAGTCGTAAGAAGTGGAGTATATAAATAACCTACCCCAGTTGGGTTTGGGTATATATTCCCTATCTCAGAGACTTTAGAAGTTCCATCAGTATTTAAATCATCTCCTGCCAAGAATACAAATAAGTCATCTTCAACCTGCTTGCTTCCAATTATGGAGAAGGAGCCATTGTCTGGTTGATATTCAGATACCTTATAAAAACTAAAGTACTCTCCTTCTACATTTTCTAAGAACAATCTAAACTCATTTACACTTGATGTAGTCAAGCTAAAAGATCCCTGATTTGTTCCAGTAGTGTTTAGAGCCCCATAAGTAAAAGTTATAGACGATATAACACCTGGTAGTGCGTTATATATACTAGCAAGGTTGCTTAAGTGACCAGTTATGGCACTATAAGTTGTAGCAGCAGTAGTTGAGGCATAGTTGTATTCTTCATAATCCGTGGCAATATCTCCTGTACTTAATTTAAGTCTACCCGTATGGCTATTTATTTTTCCATTAGCAATATCATCTCCATTAAAAACAATTATATATTCTTGAGTAGTAGCCGTATAGTCTGGAATGGTAACCTCTAGGTTATTACCGCCTATAGACATTACACCACCAATGTTTTGACCATCAGAGTTTCTGTGGCGTATATTGATTGCGTCCGTGTAATTACCCTCACGGATGTAACTAATTTCTGTATCCTTATCTAATCTGCCGGAAGGAGTAACTCTTACTTGTGGCATTATATATTAAATAGTTTTTGATGCTGGTATTCCCTTTGATAGTTTTGCATCACGGTAACACCATAGTCTTTAACATATCTTCTAGTATACTTCCAACCTATGTATGCTACAAGCATTCTCTCCCAATCGTCTGGAATTACTATTTGCCCTTTATCATCTGTATTTAGGCCTAAGTAATTAAATTGTATTTGAGTCCCATCAGGATAGCTATTAGACGAATCAAATATGATAAAATTATCTTGTATTGAATAATCTATATCTGGGCATAGTTTTAAGTCTGCCTTACATACACTCATTATCTTTATCCATCCACTTGGCAATTCTGCCTTACAATCGTATAACTCTAATTCTGCTTTTTTATGTGCAAGCGTCTTAGTTGTTCTATGAGACCGAATGGCTTGGTTTATTAAAACCTTAAACCATAGAGCATTGTTTTCAAACGAAACACCCAAGTCCTCTGCAGCTGCTGCTATGATATCATTGATCTTCATTATTTACCAGGTAATTGAGGATTATTCTTATCTTGACTATCAGATATATAATCTGGAGCCACACGCATTTTTCTCATAATATCTAAGCCAACCATTTCTACTAACTCTTTTCTAACGAGAGCGTCTACAGGGTAGGCATCAGAGTCAACACGGAAACCAGGAACATCCACAGGCAGGTTAAATATTCCCCTTACCTGTACACGCTGAACCTTTACATTGTTATAAACAATAAGACTTGCCTTGTTTTGTTCTAATTGTTTCCAATCCCAATACAATTCACTATCATCACGGAATACAGAGTGCATAGTCAATGTTGTAAATCCATTCTTTCTAGCACGTAAAAAAGGCTTAACACCGTTTACATGTCCAACGTACATAAATCCGTCTTCATGACCTGTAATAGTTATTGGAGATGGGCATTCAAAGTATACTGCGTCACATTCCTTGTCACGATCAACAAAGTCTGCATCAACTGTTTGTATCCATGAATCGTTAAAGAACCTTCCATTACGTGTAATATAATTAGATATAATTACAGCACGAGCTGCATGTATCTTATTCTCTAAGTACTCGTCATCAAAACGACTTTCGTCATTCCCAATACCAGCAGATAAGTCTTTTCTTATCTCATCTACTATATCTTTTAATAAGATCATGGATTCTCAATTATAGTCTCTTGTGTACTACGCTTATTGTTGTAGTCACGAGTCTCAGTAGAGAAGCTGTATACACACTCATCCATGAGGCGATACAAGAATTTCTCTGTGTAGAAATCTAATAAGTCCGTAGCATTATTAGCAACATCAATGTCATGTGGTGGAGTTGTCATGTAATCCATTACAATAGAGTATGGACTTGGTGACAATATTAACTCCCTATTTGTTCCTGTTGTATTGGTTTGATACTTGGGTGTTTCTTTCCGAGCCCCACTCAATGACCCCTTTTTTCTATCAGAGAAAGTAGGTGACGCTTCAAACGTCCTAATGTGATACAGTGGACTAGCAACACTAGCAGTATCAAGGAAAAAAGAACTTCCCTTAACTTTGGTAACCTCATATTCTGTTCCGGTTCCGTCTTGTGCGGAATTTAATTTATCACCTTTTCTCAATAAATGCTGTGAAGCAGTATATTCTTTATCTAATATACCTGATACAAAAGAAATGGTATCAGAGTATTTAAAAGCTATTCTGAATAAGTGTAAGTAATCATTTGGAATTGCTGCCTTGCCAGATGTAACAGATATGGAAACCTCATTTTGAATCAACTCAATGAGTTCATCATATTCTTTTTGTGTATCTAAATTAGAATATAACTTATCTACCAGCCTGTACATTGACTCCTTAACAAGACGATTTGCCTTAGCATTATCAAGATACTGAGAGTAGGCTTTATCGTATTTTTGTTGGAGTTGATTAAAAAAATCCTGACCAGTCATTATATACAAATATAACAAAAAAAGGGCAGAATAGCATTCCACCCTTTCGACTCAAACAAAAAACAAAACGTACTACGCTTTGCGAGGCCTCCCAGCCTTTTTCTTTTCAGAAGCAGTTGAAGCAGGTATTAAATGCTTTAACTCTTCTGGTATTTCCATCTCCACAGGAGCTGAAGATAATTCTTTTTTATCATGCTTGTCTACCTCTGGTTTAACGTAGTTCTCGAATAAGTCTTTATCAGACATTAAAAGAGCAACTACAGAGTCAACATCAGAACCAATATTTCTACCAGAAACCTTAAATACAGATCCCTCTTTGTTTATGATTCCGTATGATATCGCCTTATTAGCGTATACCTGTGCATTTCTTTCAGACTCTCTAATAGATGTATAAACATTTATTTCATCGTAGCTCTGAGCCCCATATCCATCTAAGTCATTACCTATTAGGTCTAGGTATAACTCTTCTGGAGTCATCCCAACAGGATCCCCTCCAAGCGCAAAAGACAAACTTCTTTGCTCCTCAAAGGTCATGCCTGATATAATGGACGTAGCCTTAAGTCTCTCTAAAAGATATTCATACTCTACGTGTATTCTTTCTTCTTTGATCTCAAATACAAAAGACTCAGATATGATGTTCTTGTTATGGTGGCCATCACAAAAAACCAATGGATGGTTTTTCCAAAAATCAATAACACTCTTGTGTCCAAAGTCTTCTGTATCAAACTTGAACTCCATTGGAATTCCGTTTTCAAACGTATATGAAAATACTTTTTCTCCCTCGGATACAGTTGTCATTACTCTCTTTCCACTCTGAGAAAGGAACATTTCTTTATCAGTCTCCTTGTCCTTGTAGCTACCAAGGATAGTAATATTACCTCTTCTTTGTAAAGGCGTTAAGCTAGCTGTTATAATCATTTCTATATATAATAATTTACAATTTTAAATCTATGGCAAAAATGAAGGCCACCCGAAAGTGACCCTCATTGTGGGGGCTTAATTAGGAAAGCTTAGCTAAGTACTCACGTACATTCGTGTCAGTAATAGACGTAGCTTTCAAAGCAGCTTCGATGCTAGTTGTAGCAACGGTACTCTCGATGTAGATCTTAACTAGATCTGTACCAGCGTAAACGATAGAATCTCCTGTGCGGATATCTTCGTATGCCATTTCAAGAATATCATAGTTACTACCACTAACTGCTCCTTCGATGCCTAAAGCAACTAAGTCAGCACCTTTGATACCAGCTCCAGCAACACCAGGTGTTCCTGTAGCGATAGCTTGGTTAGCTCCGTCATCCTTAACCTCAGCAATGCTGAATACATTGTAAGGAGAAGTAGCAGTCAAAGTTACTACGCCAGCAGCACTAGTTGCAACGATTTCGAAAGGCAAGTTGTTAACTGCATCTTTCAAAGAAGTAGCAATAGTAGTTACTGTGTCTACAGAAGAAACAGTGTGAGCAACTACCTGGCTGATAACATCAGTCAAAGCATCATTCTTCTCTCCTAGGTCTTGAACCAATTGGAAAGAAATAACATCTCCAGCGGTTAAAGAACCAGAGATAGTAACAGTAGAAACCTGAGCAGTTCCAGCAGAATAAGCAGCTAAATAAGCTTTCTTGATTCCGTTGTAGTTTAACTCAATATCACCACCGTATACGCCACCTACTTGTAATACTCCGTCAGCCAAAGTACCTGTTAAGGTAGCACCTGATTGTACAATATAATTTTTCATTTTCGTGTATTATTCAATTAGGAAGCGAATTCAATCAGACCCATACGATCTGCAATACAATGTAGACCACAGTCAGAAAGCATGTGGAACTCAACAGAGTCAATATCACTTGTACCTAGAGAAGCGATAGAAGTTCCAGCGATAGCCTCCTTAACAGAAGAAGCACTAGAAGTATTCAATCCGATCATACCAGGAACGTAGTTAGCGATTAACTCATCTTCGTTGAAGTGATACTTCTGAAGTGGGCTTAAGTTACCAGATCCGTCAGCAGCAGGTACAGGAGTCAAGTCCATGAAGTAAATGCTGTTAGACATCTTAGGCTTACCGTTGATAGTAGAAAGCTCACCACGGAACATCTCGTCATCAAGCAATGCCCAACGCACGAAAGAAATGTTCATACCAGCGTAGCTGTACTGCATTACGTTCAAACCTTGTACAGAAGCACCTCCGAAGGTGTTAGCAGTACCCGCTTGCTTGATGTAATCACCCAAGATTGTTTGAAGGCGTGCCATAGCAGCAGATCCCATCAAAGCAACCAAGTTACGACCGTTATCAGCAGAAACACGTACCATGTTCTCTAAAAAGTCATTGAAAGTAGCTTGAGTCAACTCACCAGTCAAAGGAAGGTAAGTACCACCTTTGTTAATGATAGACCAACGCACACCACCTGTAGTGTAGTACTCACCGTCAGAACCGGTGTGGATACCACGCTCAGAGAAAGCGTACTTATACTCTAATTGCTTAGCGAAAGCCTTCAAAGCCAAGTCATCATATGAACGCCACCAGAAATCTCCGTTCCAACGAACGTAAGAAGATGTACGATCACGACGAGACTGACGAGAGCTCTCACGAGTAACAGCAGTCAAAGCGTAGTCTACATCAGGAGTGTAGTTCAATACGCTCTTACCACGGCTATCACGGTTAGCAGAAGCGTCAAATAAACGCTTAGCGTTATGCCCAGAAGCGAAGTGAGCAGTAGTCAATGATCCAACAGTAACAGGCTCTAAGAAGATCTTGTTACCAGCACCGTCAACCTTAGTTACACGTGCTTGAACCATGTTCTTATCAGCGATGATATCACCTACACGGAAGTTTCCAGCCTTAGTAACTGAAACCTCACCAGTAGAAGCGATATTAGTGTTTCCAGTAACAGGAGCGAAAACACCCAAATTTCCTAAAGAAGATACCTCAACCTTTGGGACTGGGGTAGAAATAGAAGGAGCTAACTTTGCAGAAAGCTGTGTCAATACGTTGTACCCATAATCCTGCGCATATACCATTTGCATCTTATTGGGTAGCTCTAATCCTTTAAGCAATAATGATTGACTCAAAGGAAGATTAGTAGTTGTTGCCATTTTTTTTAGTTATTATTTAATTGAAATAATTGATCAAATGCCTCTTGTGCGGCATCAATTCCGGTTCCGACAGACTTACCGACATTAGTGTAGTTTTTGCTTGGATTAGAGACTTCTTTGATTACTTGCTCTTTTCCCTCGTTTTTTGCCTTTGTAATGTTTGCCTTCACCAAATCGGCTCCATGTTTCATCCATAAAGCCACGGAGAATACTTTCTCCACATCTAAAGAACCGTCTTCCTTATTGAAAGAGAAATCTTTTTCTATGAAATCTTTTAAGCCATCAGACATTTCGTCCGTTACCTTAAGTCCATAGACTTCCTTATCTACAATCGAATTTGTGTAGGAATCTAGTTCATTTTTAAATTTATTAGCAATAGCCTCGGCTTCTTGTTGTGCTTGATTAGATGAACTTGATAGTTGTTTCAACATATCGCTGTTCTTGTTTTCAAACTTTTCCTTAAAGCTTTCAGCCCATTGTTTCTTTTGGAACACAGATGCGTTTTCATACTCGTAAACCGCCTGCTCTAATTCTTCTTTACTCAGGCTCATGAACTCTTTCAGTCCTTCTTTTACAATTTTTGCATCGTCCCACTCATTGTAATCTTCAACACGATACTCCTTAACGAAATCAGCCAAAGTTTTTCCAGACTTCTTATAGTCCATGATTAACTTTAAATCTTCATCCATAGGGAACTCCTCTGCTTTCGTGCTTTCTTTCTTTGGAGTTTCTTGAGTTTCTTCTTTTGCCTCTGGCTCTTGCTCGTACCAGACTTTTTCAACCTGTTCTTCCTCCACAGCTTCCGGTTGTGACTCCGTTTGTTGTGGTTCTTCAACCTGCTGAGGTTCCTCAACTTGTTGATTTTGAGGCTCTTCAGCCGTTTCGGCTTGTGGAGCTTGCTCTTCGTTTTGCTGAACTAGTGGTTCCTGACCGTTAAGTTGATTAACGATATCGGATAAGAAGCTATTTTCTTCACTCATACTTTTCAAATTTATACTATTTTTTTTAAAATTACAAAATTACTTTACTGCATTGGAGGTTGCTGAGGCTGTTGCTGTTGTTCTCCAGCCTGCTTTTGGTTCTGCCTATAATTCTGATTCTCCTCTCTCATTGCAGCAATTTCCATTTGTTGTTGTTGCTGCTGTTGTTGCATCGCCATCTGCATTGCCTCTTGTCTTCTCTTCTCTTTTTCCATCTCTCTCTTCTTCCTATTCATTCTGTACTCAAGCTCTTTGAGAGTCTCAGTATATGTCTTAGCTTGTTCAATTTTAATGTAATCTGCCAGATCAATCATTTGATTCTGCATAGCTGCCTGAGCTTGTACAATCAATCTTTCTCTAGCTTGTTCATCGATGAAGTCTTTAATCTTGATGTGAACACCTAAATCTTCAAAGCTAAAGTCTTTAGTTAGTTTTACGTAAGACTTACCATCCATACCAATTACCGGCATTTCAAATTCTTCTTCCTCGTCTATCAAGGTTATCTTAAATTGATTCACTGCATGTGTCAATTGCTTTTCTATGAATCTAATAAAGCCTTCGTATAAGTGTGCCGTACCTAGATTAGATTGAGCAATGGTTCCAGCTTGTGTCTTAGCCCCTACGTATCCTTGTTGTTGTCCTAAAGCAATCTTAGGTATATTAACAATCTCTTCCATGATACGTTCTTCTTCTCTTCTGAGTCCTATTAACTGCTGAACATTAGGATCTAAAGTCATGTCTACGACTTCAACTAATCTATTCTCTTGTCCTGTAACAAACTCTTCACCTGTGCTTGAACCATCCGTTACGTGTATGCCCATCCTTTCAAAATCAGAGATAACCTCTTGTGCAGATGATGTGCCAAGTTTTTGTCTATTAACAATATAGACCTTACCTTTAGCTCTGTTCATCATCTTAGTTATCTCATTGGTTATGAAATCAATTCTATCTTGATGTTGATGCAATCTTGCTACAACAGATCTATTCTCACCCATAACCATATTAGGCATGAATACCTTAATCGGTAATTCTACATCACCTGGGTTATCTGTCTTTCTAACAATGTTATCGTCTTCTCCGGTATTGATAACGTACTTATTACCAATCAAAGTTCCTTTATGAATGGTCTTTGTCCAGTAATTTCCTTTTCTTGATTTACGCATCTTAGCGTAATGGATATTGCCATACTTATCATTTTTCTTTTCGTATCGCAAGTCCTTCATACCAATCCAATACCCGTGAACTACAGCTACCATTGGAACTGAGTTGTACGTATATGCCCAAGATGTAGCATAAGGGTGAGTAGTTAACTCAAGTAATTGATAAATATTGTTTGAGTTAATCTCTTTGATCTCGTTTATCTCTTCCTCAGTTAAAAACTCTTGGTATCTCTCAATGACATCTGTAGTTGCCATGTAATCTACAACTCCGACGAATTCGGACTCAGATAAATAATCCTCATCTTTGCTTCTATCAATGATTAGATTTTGAGGGAGTATAACATCAAAGTATGGTTTGCCATTTTCTATTCTATTCTGAAGCCCAACGTATCCACCAAGCAATAAGTAAAGAAATGCTTGCTTATACTTATCCATGAAGGAGTTTCTATTAAGAACGTCTTCCGTAAGTCTAGTAGCAATAATATCTCCCATCTCTTTGTAATCCTGTTCCATATACTTGTATATGTCTTCAGGTATTTCAAAGTTTTGACCATCATCACCCAATGGATTAAAAGAAGCACCAATTAATTCTTCCATCTGATCAAAGAAATCTTTAAACTTCAATTTGACCAGTGCCATATTTAAGATCTCTGATTTACGAGTAACTGCTGCTTTAGATGTAATTTTTGTGGTAGGCTCTAGGTTTTCTAACATCTTTACAATGTTTCCAACCATGTAATCAATAAGAGAAGTTATTTTTTGACCGTTCACCCAGACAGTTGGTAAATCGCAATTGTTCTGGTCTTGAGTGGTGTAATAGTAATCTTTATTGTACTGTTTGCCAAGATAGTAAGTAAACATACGTACAATCTCATCAACAGGATTTTCTATATCATCTTTCTTTCTAATCCTGTTCATCCTATCATTCCTTTTATTGAAATGAGACATGATGAATTGGACATTTTTCTTGTACCAGTCTTTATTCTTCTTTTCGGGAAGGACAAATTGATTTGGCTGATTTCTTACTATATATGCCATCTATGACAAAAATACAAATTTTTTATGTATTATATATAATCTCTGCTGTATAGTATTTTTAATACCTTGTAGAGCTACGGTAAAACATACCCCCCTTTCCCCCCTTTCAAGAATACTAGAAAGAAGTTCAGGGAAAGTAGCTTTACAAGTTTAATACCTCGTGTCGCTACGCAGTCTTGGAACAATACCCCCATCACAAAATAGGACTGCGGTGCAAATATATAATAAATTTCTTATTAGTCAAGTACATAGTGTCTCGGCTTCAATTTTTTTATGTAGAACTCAATAAACTCTGAGCCTTTTTCTACAATTGTCTTTTCCACAATGAGACGATATATATACCTATCGTTAAACTTGTACTTCTTTTGAAGTATATCGATAAATGGCTTTACTACATTATCAATATCAGATGCTTTATTACTGAGACCTACAATCAAGGACAACTCTATAGGTTGCTTATCCCAGTTTATCTCAGTTTCTTCAAGAGAGTGGATTAGCTCAATCTCGTATGCTTTATACTTTTTTGTTTTAAACTTTCTACCCTGCCAAGCCTCATTAACAGATAAGGGTTTAATCTGTACTTTGTTTGAAAAGAGAAGGATATTTTTCCCAGAGTTCCGTGCCATATGCTTTTAAGTCATGAAATATAAGTAACTCCACCGGGAGTCCATAGAATTGGGCGATAATAATTACTTGTGGAAAAGAGTAGAACCATCGGTCACCTTTTAACACATCTGTGTAGTATACATCTGTTTGTATGCCCATAAACTCTCTTATTCTAGAAGCTGTAGGTGCAATAGATGTCTTGACTTTTAGATAGTCAATATTGCGATGTATCTGATCAGATATTTTTTTATGATCTACGTGTATTCTATGCGTATGATACTTCGTTCTTACCTTAGCTATCTCGTTGATCTCGGTTAGCTTGGTTAAGCCTTTCTTTTTTATTTTTAAGACTTCTTGTTCAAACTCATCTAATGTCATCCTCTATTTGTGAGCTAAGTTCTTCCAGGTACTTATCGTTTTCCTTTGCAAAACGCACAACCTCTTTCATGACTAGAATTAGCTTTTGTTGATCCATAAGGGATTTGCCATTTACTATATTGTACACATCATGACTCTTGATTCCGTATGGAGAAAGCTTTTCTACAATCTTAGCCATATCGCCTCGCTTCAATTTGCTCTTCAAATCGAGTATGTAGTTTTTTATCTTTTCGTTCATATTGTATACAATTATAAGAAAAAAACTTGTGAAATCCAATGAATTAATTATATTTGCGTATGGCTTTAACAAATGTTAGTGATAGCATGAGTAAGATTTACTTATCTATCAGAGAAGGCAAAGTAGCTCGCAAACAAGGCGAGGAATGGACGCAGTACAATAGCGTATCAGGAATGATTCGTGAAATTGGTACTAGAGAAAACAAATTTGGTGAGCAGGAATGCTTTATCATTATTGATGACGCAGGTGAGCGTTATCAGCTACAATTGAAACAGCAGAGTTCTTACTTCAGAGCTTTTGCTTCCATGGCAAAGAACATCGATGTATCCAAGGAGGTTGAGTTTATCCCCTTGTTAAAAGAGGAAAACGGTAAGAAGCAAGTTGGCTTGATCTTGATGCAAGGTGGTAATGCTGTTAAATGGGCACACACCAAGGGGAACCCAGATGGGATGCCTGAACCAGAGGTGATCAAGAAGAAGAGTGGAGAGAAAATCTACGATTGGAGTGAGCGTGATGCTTTCTTATTGGACAAGGTAAATGAATTGAATGCACGAGTTAATAGCAGTGATTCTTACGATGATTCTGCTGAATTGGATGATGATTTACCATTCTAAAGATGGACGTAGCAAACAAGGACCTAGCCAAGAAAATTGACAAGAAGGTCCAGTCTAAGCACATGAAGCATTATGGCGACGAGCAGAGAAGCATCATTCGTCAATCTTCATTAAAGAGTGCCGTTGAATTGATGAGCACTATCGTAACTAATTCTTATGTTCACAACAATGATACGGTTGTTTCTCAGACCCTATCTATTGCAGAGAAGTTCGAGGAATGGGTTACAAGATAGTAAACATTGATAAGGAGAGCCAGCTAGATGACTGGTTGGCTTTCCGCTTCAATGGTATAGGTGGTTCAGAGATTGGTACAATGATGGGTGTTAACCCATGGAAGAGTGCCGTTGAGTTATATTATCAGAAGATCGGTGACTTTGATCCCAAAGTTGATTACAATACACCTATGTTTATGGGTAATGTATTGGAGCCGGTAGTAGCAGATCTATTTGAGTACTGGGATGATGGTGATAATTTGATTACCAATTACGCTTCTGGTTTAAAGCAGAGAAAGTTGTACGAGGTTCAGGGTTACGTGCTAAACGATGATTATCCAGGCATGTTCTTTTCTCCTGATAGGATAGTGCACACTAAGCCTTTGAAGAGGAAGGATAAATTGATTCAGAAGAATGTTGAGCAGATAGTTGAGATTAAGACTATATCCAATTGGTCAGCTAAGCAGTGGGAGTCAGGTTTGCCACCATCATACTATTTGCAGCTACAAACATATCTCATGGGATTAGATTGTGATGAGGGGTATATAGTAAGCCTAAAAGATGGAAGGGATTTAGATGTTATCTATATAGAAAGGAATAGAGAAGTGGGAGAGATGATATGGGACACCTTTAAAAATTTTTGGGAAAGAGTACAATATGGCCGTCAGGCCATCCAAGAAAAAGAGGATATTCATCAATTCGCACCAGACGCAGATGGGACCCAGAGTCTAGAGAAGTTCCTATCTACTAAGTATAAGAATCCAGAGGAGAATACCATTCAAGCTACAGATGAAGTTATACAATGGGCCTCAGAGCATTCGGAACTAGTAGAACAAGGCAAGGAGATAGAAAGAGAAGTAAGGGAGAGAGCAAATAAGATTAAGTCCTATATGAAAGATTTTACTATCTTAGATCTCGGAAATAATGGAAGGGTTACCTGGAGAGCTAATAGCAGAGGTAATAGAATCTTCCGAAATTTATATGAGTCAAAAAAAGAAGGATAAATTATGGTACGAAGAGTGTTGGAATTCCAGTCAGAAGAAGTGTATGGAGTGTGGGTTAGTCATACGACATTTCCACCCGATGTTCATTTCACATATAATTACCAAAGGGTCGTTCCCACAGTTACGGAACCACCCAAGGAACTTCATGATCTATTGCATGAATTGTCATCAGCAATGGGAGTTTGGGAATCGGAAAGCGATGAAGACGTATGATGAGGCCCAAAGAATAACAGAAGAATTAAAGAGAGAATATTATGAATCAAAATGATTACGATAAATTAGTTAAGGAGCATCAGATCTTATTCGCAGATGGATACGATGATGCAGTGATAGGTATAGCATATGATGAGGATTTACCCAGAGTAGTGTACTCAAAAGAAAAGATGATTGATATTATGATGGATATGTTTAAAGATGAGGATGATGTAAAGGATCCGTATGCAGAAGCAATTGAATTTCTAGAGTATAATGTTTGGGGAGCATACGTTGGGACTGGGACTCCGATGTATATCAATACCGGCACAAAAGAAGTAGTAGAAGAATTGGCAAGTTACTGGGGAGTAAACGATGATTGATATAGTAAAAGGATACGTCAATAATAAAAAAGAGTGGCGTGTATATCTAAAAGGAGAATGTGTGGATCAGTTTGAGGATTACTCAGATGCACTGGAATACAAATTTGCCTTACATCAAATGCTAATGGAGAAGGCAAGTATTGCAGATGATGAGCAAATTCTAAATACAACAACCTTTAACACCAAAGAGAAATGAGTAAGGCAAAACTTGTTGGTATGATATGTAAAGAGCAGTTGCAAATGCTTGAGGAGAACCACCCATTGTTTGGAATAAAGAAAGTCCTCACACCTTAC
>Ga0181563_10001631_pt1 | contig 21916 bp, 26 predicted proteins | sample 011ome_25_FD_133759 | JGI IMG/M metagenome (GOLD analysis project Ga0181563, IMG submission 133759) | Coastal salt marsh microbial communities from the Groves Creek Marsh, Skidaway Island, Georgia - 011512CT metaG (megahit assembly) | ecosystem: Environmental > Aquatic > Marine > Intertidal...
AAGATTGCAATCTTAGTCAAAGTAACTCTCCAAGCCACCTTTGCGTTTTACATCTAATGTATTACAGTGAAAGCCGCCGCTCATACTACGAGCTTGACGTGCAGGACACGCTACACTTTCAATGCCATACTTGTCTAATATACGCATTAGTGGTTCTTGGTCTTTGTCAATTACTACACAATTTTCATTAATGCTTAACAAGTTCATACCAATCCACGGACTGCAAGGACTTACACCGTTTGGTAAATTGGCATTTGGTGCAACAAGATCTTCCATACCTACAAAAATCTTATCCCATGATTCGAATATCTTTGGATAATGATCTGGTGTACAACGTTCTGCATTAAACATAACTAATCCAGGGCGTAAAGGAATAACTGTGCTATCAAAGTGCGCAAAGAAGTAAAAGTCTTCTGCTAGGTGTAACTTATATCCTCTTGGCTCTACAATAGTCTTTAACCATTCGTATCCTAATAACGATCCTGTGTTACTTACTTGATATAATAAGTCCTTGCCAAGTCTTACAATGTTTGGAGCCTCCCATACAATTTCATTGTTCTTTACTGTAGGAACACTTAGGTCTTCAAATTGATATAGATCGTCTTTAAGAATAGGAGCAGGACTTTTGATCCATTGTACGCCTTCTTTCATTTGCTGATATAAGTAGTCGTAATATACACGAGTTTCGTATTGTCTTGCCCGCATAGGACTACTACATTCGATAATCATATTATCAAGTGGCAACAATAAATCTCTTGGACAAAAACTATACCATCCTGTTGTTGTCCAGTCAGGCGAACTAAATTCTACACTGTGATCTGTAGGAGTAGGACGATGCACTTTAATACCTAACTTAGTTAGTGTATCAGATAAAATTTCTAAATCTTCTTCTGCTTCTTCCATGATTTGTTTATCATGTGGACCTTCTAATCCCTTTAGTTCTTCTTCACTGTAGGTTGCGTACGAAAAACTACGAACACTAGGGTCCATAGTAGGAAGCACTGCGCCTTTGGCAGTGCCTACAAAGATTTCTTCTAACGGATCCCAGTCATTGTTTGATTGTACTGCCATCTAAAACTCCCTTATTTAAATAATTATGAAAACTAAGCCTATTAGTATTACTGCCACGATTATAATCAATCCATTCATCGCCGCCTATACCAAAAAGAACAGTTGCACTAGGCTTAGTGTTTGTAATTTTACAAAACTTTATTTGTGTTGTTCTATATTTGTTTACTATATAATCCGAACTAAAATTATTAATCAATTCTAATCCTAGTATTGCTCCAAGTCTATTTTGATAATTTGCCTTTTCATAAACAAACAAAGTATCATCGTCATCTTCTTTTGTTAACCGCATACCAATACGTGCGTGTGCTACTGGAAATGTTTTACTTAAACTAAATGTAATATCAGTTATACACTTATGATTAAAATCAAAATCTAGTTCCGAACTTATTGTATAGTATGCACAATCTATTAGTACAGGTATGTTTAATGCACTACAATTATGTAAGATAAAATCCATTTGTTCGTGTTTGTTACCTGTATCAGCAAACGGATAACTTATAATTACAGCATCATTGCCATCTAACTTTCCGTCTTCAATATAGTCCCAATTTAATTTACTATTTCGCCAAGCTAACTGATGATACAAATATTCTGATTTAAAAATCCTAAATCTTCTATTAAGATTTTTCATATAAAATTTATCAAATGCTTCGCTTGTACCATGTGAATACACAGCATATTTAAAATTATCTAATCCTGTTGTATTGTGAGGATGTTGTTTAATCCAATCTAAATATGTTTGACAAAACTCTTTATTAATATCAATATTAGAAAATTGATCTAAGCTGATATTCTGCATGGCATTTAATACATTGGCATCATTTACTGCGGCTGAGTGACCAAACGGTAAATGCTTATTGTCATATTGATACTTACTCATTATCTAACCACGTAATTTGCATAACTATAAAATCTGTAAAACTAAAATTACTAACTCCGTGCCATGTATATGCACTCCAACTATATATATCACCTACACTCCATTGTGTGTTAGCCTCTTGGTCAATTTGCATTACTTGACCTTTATCCCAAGGCGTAAGCATAACAACAGTTCTGTTTATATTTTCTGCTTGCTGTTCTGTAATATTATTATACCGTACAAAGGTAGAATAGCTATCGTAATGCATCCAAAGATTATATCCTGGAGTTAGCTTTAAAAAGTTATAATGATGGATTTTATTTTCAAACGGTGTTAGATACCTTTTTAATTCATCGTCGATTTTAGGATTAAGCGCCATATAATGCTTAGAACATTCCTTTGGCATACCGAGCTTACGATATTGATCTTCTAACGCTAATTTTTTAGTTGTAGCAAAGTTATCCCATATATCAGTATGCGGAACTTCATCTATCATATATGTTTCTAACCATTCAAACTGATCTGTGTTCATTTGCTAGTCCTTTAACTATTTCTTTGTTATGCCATAAAATAGGCTGCATTGACTTTAATATAGACTCAAGTGTATTGTAATCTAGCGAATTAATGTAATCTAAAGTTTTAAATATTTTTTTTAAACGTTGTTCATGATCAATTTCGTCATCATAGCTTTCGTCCCAAAATTTTTCAAATGTCTTAAACCCTTTACTTTTTAATAACTTTAATGTGTTAGGTGGTCCAACAATAACAAACGGTGTTGAATTCCATATAGGTATTATAATTTTTTCACTAAAATAACTAGTAGGATCTAAAAAACCTGATTCACATACTACTGCACAAAATACATCAGTAAACATCTCACGCTTAATTTAATTAGGAACAAGGCTTACACTAGGAATTTCTAATCTGTCAGTTATCTTTCCGTATACAGTTGAAGGATTACATTTTATTGTGTCTATTTGTAAGGGAGACATTTCGTCTAATTTCTTTTGTCCTGTAATTATTGATTTTCTTAATTTAGTATCCCAATTATTAATATTAAACCATATTGCATTTTTAAAATTCTTAGGTGACATTTTATAGTGCCAACTAATTTTAGAATCAAAATTTATTAAGTACGAAGCAATTATATGCCTATATGGTTCATATCGCCAGTTAGTATTAATAAATTTATATTTTAATTTATTTTTTCTAAAAGTTCCTTGATTTCTTGTTATTTTAATAATTCTATCTTGTGTATCAATATCGTAATATTTGAATTTTATATTAGTATATCTTGATGAAAACTTTTCTAAATTTAATTCTGGGGAGCATACTGTTACATTAGTCAGTTTATTATTTTCAATTAAATCCTGTACACTATCTAATTGAAATGATCTTGACCCATTTGAAAATTTTCCTTTTAATAATCCTTCGTTATTTTCTAACAATATTAAATCTTGCTTGAGATTATTTCTATTTAATTTAGTTCGTGATCCTGTATATTTAAGAATATTTTCAGTTAGATAAACAGTTAGTCCTACCTTATTAAGCAAATCAATAGTATCATTATTGTAACGAATACTATCCATTTGAGGACACTCAAGTGTATCGTTAAATATCATAAATGGCGTTTCGTTGTGATCTAGTATTGTTAAATAATCCTTAAAAGATTGTATCGGCGAAGTATAAAATGACGGATCACTATATTTAAAATCTTTATCACTTATGCCTTCTTCTAACAAGTATTCTATATTATTAACATCAATTATTTTATAACTTGAAATATGTTCTAATAATAACGGGCCATTATACATCTACAACTCCAGTAACTTGTATAGTGTATCTATTTTTATTTCCAACATTAACTGCACTATGTAAGGTTGTTCCTGACCATCCTACTATGTCGCCAGCTTTCCAATTAGAATAAACTGTACTACCTACTGTTAAAAGATGACCTTGTTCCCAATCTTCAGCAAATATTACGTAACGCTTTATAAGATTTAAGTCTAAAACATTGTGCGCTTTTGAATAGTATCCGTATTTGTCTTGATGTGGTGGCAGATAGTGCCCAGGTGTTAGGCAATGAAAACATACTCCTATATGTTCTAGGTCTACAAAATGTTTTGATACAGTATCAATTATGTGTGTTTCGTCCTTAATAGGGCATATGCCAATTGTAGTATTATCGATATTATGTCCTATGCGTTTCCAAGCAGAGAGCTGCTCTTTATCTCTAAAATACTCTTGGGTATACGATAAAGTTTTATAGTAATTAGACCAAAAAGGACGAATCGATTTCTTCATATTAATATTTATATACGCACTTAACGAATAAATATTAATATGATTACGCGAACTAAACATATTGTAGATCTTGCTCTCATAGAAGAAGCAGCACAATCATTCAAAACTAATGATTTTAAAACTACACTAAACGAGCCATCTGGATCATTCTTCTATGACGGATGGAGAATTAAGGAAGAGTATAAAAATACAATATGGGAAAAACTGCTTACTACACTTGCTGTTAGTAATCACGGCGAAGCAAGAGTGATAAAGTTAGACATAGAACGTTGTTACACTGCACACGCTGATATAGATGATAGGTGGCATTTATCATTAGATCGAGGAAAGCACTTCTTAGTAGATTTAGATACTTTAGAGTTACATTCTACTAAATTAGGATATTGGTATAATATGGATACTAGTATTTTGCATAGTGCTGTAAACTTTGGCGATAATCCTCGTTATCAATTAGTTGTTAGACAACTGTTAAATAATGCTAAAATTTTAGATAGTAGTAAGGTACAAATTATAGTCAAAGGCGAACATAGTAGATATAAATTTGATAGTACATTAAGTCCTTGGCTTAATAGAGCTAACAAGAATAGTAGATTAAATTCATTTACAGTTAATGACAATGTTGTAGAGTTTAACATACCAACAGACGATATCGAAATATTGCAGCAGGTTGTGCCTAAAGAATTCGAGTTTACACATGTCAGAAACTAATTTAAAACCATTCTTTAAATTTGCAAACGGATATGCGTGTCAAGCTACTCCGTTGTATGATGGTAGCTATGATAATACCGTTTTTGTAATGTCTTACAAAGACCAATACTGGTTTGATTTAGAAGTTAGAGGAATTAAATTACTAGAAGGCAAATCTTATTCTCCCGAAATAATAGATGTTGACCCTGTACAAAAGAAAATAACATTTAAATGGTATGATACTAATTTAAATCATATGTTGCATTATAACAAACCTTTACCTAAAGATTGGATTATTCAAATAAAAGAAATATTAGAAGATTTAGAAAACTCAAATATTTTTAAACTAAACATCTATCCGCACACCTTTTATTTAAAAAATGATAAAGTATGTGTAATGGATTTATACGCTTGTCTATTAATTGAAGATAAGATTACTAGCGAAGTATTAGAAGGCGTAATAAACAATAAAAGTAGGTTTCCTATAAAAGACAATATACTTGATATTAAATATGCATACGACTATACAATAACAAACAACATAGGCGAATGGCCAGGAGATTTTTTAAATGCTTAACTTTATCGGAAATTGTAATAATATTATTTGTTGGAACGATGTTATTAAAAGTGTAGACCAAGCAACTCCTGCATATGTCGGGCCGCGACACGATGTCGGACACGAAGTAGAAGGCGTTGACGAAGTTGCAAAACCAATTAGAGATGCTGGATATAAATTCAAAGCCGAAGGTGGTAATGCTAGTTGGGAAATGCATTTTCCAGGTAAACAATTTTCAGCTGATGTAGTTGACACGTTTATGGAGTTTGTCGGAATGGACAGTTATATAAACTGCTGGATTAGTAAAATATATCCTGGTGATGTTGCTCCATGGCACTGGGACATAACCGACGACGAAAACACATTAAATGCAAAAGGTGATTTAAAACGATTTCATTGTCATATAGATATTCCTAGGCCTGGGCATATCTTTATCATTGATAGTACTTGTTTATACAACGAACAACAAGGAAATGTATATCAATGGCCAGATAGAAAGAGTTGGCACGCTGGTGCAAATGCAGGACTAACGCCAAAGTATCTATTTAACATCTGGGGGTAAAATGAAAATTATCTTAACAGGAGCATCAAACAATATTGGTAATATGTTATTAACGCATTATAGTTCACTGTATGATGTTATACCTATAAGTAGAAAGCACAACTGGGATTTATCAATAGAAGCAAAACAACAAGAATTAGTTGAGTTAACTAAAACAGCAGATGTGTTATTAAATGTCGGTCACTTAAATTTCTTTCAAGGAATTTTATTAGAAAAAAGTAATGCAAAAATTAATATAAGTTTTAGTAGTTTACTTACAAAATTTAATTGGAGCATAATTAAGAATTTTGATAGCCCTACTTATTTGGCTGAAAAGTTATTCTTAGAACATGTACACAACGAATTAAAAAATAGTGCATTAATTAGGATTTCTAAATACGGAAAAGGAGGTATACCTAGTATACTTGACGAACAACTAATTAGTGCAATTGACGATGTAATTGAAGGTAGAAGTATACTGCCTACATGTATTGATATTAGTAATGGGGCAGGTGCTCTATCTCAAGTGCTTTCTTAAACGATTCTGAAAATTTACAATCAATACGTAGACCGTACTCTACTTCTGTACTATTTTCGCCGCCATGCCAATCTTGATCATTCCAAAACGCTGCATTACAATTTAGATAATGCTTGTTTTCGCTTTCAGGATCCCATATATAGAATCCACGTTTAGTACGATAACGTATGTGTATAAATTCATTGTTATGCGGACTGTATTGCTTATCATCATGTACGCCATTGTTTGCATCTAAATCTCTATGTTCAAATGCTCTACCATTGTGATCACAATGAAAAAATATAACTCTACCTATACGATCAATGATTCCGTCTGTTTGTAATCCTTCAACCCAATCAACTACTCCTGGGAAGAACTTTGACTCTTCTGTTTTTTGACGTTCTGCATTACGTTCATTCCAATCGCCTTCATTCCATAAGAAGTAATAAACGTAAGGATCGTCTGCACCTAGTGTAGTTTTAAGATAACGAGTAAAAATGTTACGTTGTTTATAATCACCAAAGTCTGTTGGTAGTATTTTATTACCTTCTACTTTAATACGATGATCTTCTGGCAGTGCCTGATAATCATTCCACGCCTGATAGATTGGCTTCCAGTTCATAATATAACTAGAATCTTTCCATTCAAAGCCAGGTGCCATCCACGTACCTTCTTTGGCGTAATCTCTAGCGCAAGCGAATCCCCTTGCTATTTCAGGATGCAAGAGTTTAAACTTGCTCACAGGCAAGTATGGATCTAAGTTAATATAGGGCTTTCCGCCAATTCCTCGTATCATGTAAGTACTTATCAGGTAAGTACAAGTATGAAAGACAATTACGAGTATTATTATAATAATGTACCTGGGAAAGGACTGTGTAGAAATAATCTTATCTACACAAGCCTTATTAGTAAAGATCGAAAAACATTTTGTCAATGGTATTACAATGATACTGACTATCATAAAGGTCACAATCAAGTAGTTGATCCTGCATTAATGGAGGAAAAGTTTAACAGAGAAGTCGAAGGCTTAGTGTATATGGACGATCAAGGGTTTAGTGATCTAATACCTGAATTTGATATTGACTTTAACGAAAAGAAAATATACCTAAAAATTGACGGTCCTGATATGTGGGAACTAGCAGGCTGTACAGGAACAGACTACAGTGCTGTAGTACCTGACTGGGACAAACAAATGTTAAACATTCTTCAAGCACACTATGATATAGGACTATACAAATATAGTTTACATCCTAGCAGTTATTTTGTTGTTGACGGACAATTAAAAAGTATGAATTATTTTTTTACATACTTTGAGGATGAACCATATATTTCTTTAAGAAGTGTAATGAGTCATATAAGCGAAGAAAGACAAGCAGATTTATTTCCTAAAATGACTGCTGCTGGTATTGATGTTGATCAACCAACACCTCACAATGAAATACAACTTCTTGCATTTGAAAGTTTTAGAACAAACTTTAGAGATGATGTAATGGAGGCTGCTAAACAAATCTATGTATAATTTAGTAGAGTGGTCACCGGAACTTGATTTAACTGATTTTTATAACGAAGCATCTCGTAGAGGGTTCGTTAATAATTCTAGTCAAAAAGCAATGATTGATTGTTTTAATAATGAACAAGAATGGATGGTGTGGATACTCTACGAAAACAACCGTGCCATAGGTAGTGTAGCAGCACATTCGTTTAACGATGTTATGCCTGAAGGATATCGCATACTTACTCGTGTGTGTACGTTTGCCGAAGCTCGCAAAGATAAAGGACTAATTACTCCTAAACGTCTTATAGCAGAACATCAAAATCTAACAGATCAGTTTTTACTACCCAAATGTATCGAATGGGTTGCAGGACGTGGTCGCATGTTTGCTACATCAAATGCCAGTAAAGAAGCAAGTCAACGACTAGTACACAGTTATTATTTTCCTACACTTGCTAAATTAGGTATTGTTGAAAAAATCAAAGATGTGCATTATAGACACACTGATCAAACTGTATGGGAAATACACGCTGACAAATTCTTTGAAAATTTAGAAAAGTACGAACGATGGCATTAGAAGTTAATAAGGATTGGTCGCGTATAGGTATTAGTTTAAGTGGCGGTGCAGATAGTGCATTGCTTGCATATCTAATACTTAAAGAAACTGATGCTGACATTTATTTTACTACGCAAGTACGTATGTGGAAGACTCGCCCTTGGCAGCGTTATGTTGCACAAGGCGTAGTTGCATGGTTTCGCAATCACTTTACTAATCATATAGAGCACATCGAAGGGTTTATTCCTCCAGAACTCGAGGAACCTGTAAGCCCTCTTATTACAGACGAGTATGGTGCAGAAAAACCCGGTAATAGAATTATACTTAGAGCACACAATGAATTTATAATTCACACGCATAAATTAGATGCTTGGTTTGCTGCTGTTACTAAAAATCCAGAAGATGTTCCCGGCGGTCTACCCGAACGCAACAAAGGAGTATTACCGTTACATATGAAACATATGGGTATTGACATTTGTCATCCTTTCGTGTATACTACTAAAGACTGGATCGTAAAACAATATTACGAAAACAATATAGAAGACTTATTAAATATTACTCGCAGTTGCGAAGGCGAGTTTGAACATATAACTTATCAAACATATACTCCAGGACAATATGTTCCTATATGCAGAGAATGTTTTTGGTGTAAAGAAAGAGAATGGGCAATTGAACAAATCAAATAGTTGTACATTTTGTATGCATCCATTTACTGGATTAGCTACTAGAGAAGACGGCGCTGTCAAAGTATGTTGCCGCAGCCAGCCTATTGGGTTTATTCAAAACGAAACTCTAGAAGAAATATGGAATGGCGACAACATGAAGGAAGTTCGTCGTCAAGTATTGAACAACGAGCGACCAGATGTATGCAAACCGTGCTTTGACCTTGAAGATCAGGGTGTACAGAGCTTACGACAGCGTCATACAGCAGGGGTAATACCAGAAGCTAGGGTCAACTTATACCCTGATGCATTAGACGCTTTAGACGACGATTATAACATGCCGTTTGAACTTCCTACAATGGAGATCAAACTTAACAACTTGTGCAACTTAAAGTGCCGTATGTGCAATCCACTAGACAGCACTAGCTGGAAGGACTGGAACGAAGTGAAACCATTCTACGAAAAGGAAAATAATATTCTTATTCCTATTGTAGACACACTTACTACTAAGCCAGGACAATATATTGGTCCGTTTGATAACTCAGACAACTGGTGGACAAGTTTTGAAAAACTACTGCCGCACTTTAGACGTGTAGAGTTTGCAGGTGGCGAGCCATTAATGGATCCGTATCACTACAAGATACTTGATAAACTTGCACCTTACGGAGATAACATAGAGCTAAAGTACGCTACAAACGGTACTACGCTAGGTATTAAAGGCGGAAGAACAATACACGACTATTGGCCTAAGTTTAAATCAATCGCGGTAAATGTAAGTATAGACGGTTTACATGATGTATACGAGTACATTAGAGGCAATGGTAAGTTTAGCGAAATAGAAGAAAACATAAAAGTATTCAAAGCATTTCCTAATGTAAGTCGTGTTGTTGGTGCGTTTACTGTACAAGCAAATAACATCTTGCAAATTTGTGATGTAATTGATTACTTCTTAAATGACTTAGGCATTGTATTTTATTCACATCGTGTAAACTATCCTATGGCACTAAGTGCGCAAACACTACCGCCTGAACTAAAAGCAAAGGTTGTTAGTGATTTAGAAGATATGAAAATTAAAATTCTTGACTATGCTGTTATACAAGAAAACGAATTGCTTAAAACTGTAACACTGCAACAGATACAAGATAATATTAACTTCTTAACTGCAAAATGTATGCACGATACACACTGGCAAGATTGTATAAATTTTAATCTTGCATTAGATAAAACACGTAATCAAGACTTCCTTACAGTAAATCCGGAATTTAAACAGTATGTATAAAGTTACGTCAAAATGGCCACATCAAGATTCAATTAAGGTAGAATGGAATTTAGGAAAACGCTGTAACTTAGATTGTGCATACTGTCCAGCAGCTATCCATGATAACTATAGTCCGCATACTAATATTAAAGTATTATTAGATACTGTAGATGCGCTTGCTGAATTAGATAAGCCTGTTAGAGTAAGTTTTACAGGTGGCGAACCATGTATACATCCAGACTTTGAAGAATTAATTAAACATGCAAGACAAAGATTAGATTGGATTAATGTAACTACTAACGGTTTGCGTAAAGCAGAATGGTATGCAGAAGCACCTGTAGATCACTATGTGTTTAGTTTGCATTTTGATAACGAACATTGGGAACGTGCAATGGATAATATTATGTTTTTTGCACAACACAATGAAAATATGGATAGAATACCATTTCAAGTAAATGTTATGGCACATCATCAACATATGGATCGTGTACGGTTGGCTGTTGCACGATTTCACGGTCATAATATTCCATATGTAATTAGACGTATACGATGGACTGAAGCAGAAGACCGTGATTGGTTTGATGATATGCGTTATGATACAAAAGACTTAGATTGGATATTAAAGACTAATGCTACTGCGTTACCTAACTGTGTTATTGACGAACACGAATTAAAACATGCCAACGACATTATTAAAGAAAAACTTAATGGATACGAAGGGTGGCGGTGTGCTGCTGGTATAGAAAGTTTAATGATTAATTGGGATGGAGAAGTACATCGAGCTACATGCAGAGTTGGTAGGAGCTTAGGTAATATTTACGATGGTAGTTTCGAAGCACCCGAAGAATGGATTACATGCACACGTAAATGGTGTACATGCGCTGCTGATATTCCTTTAACTAAAGTTTCCACTTAGTCATTAACATTTCAGGTTGACACCAACATTTGTTTTTTGTACATACAGTTGGCACAAGCTCTGGATTAAATGTTTCAGTAAAGTCTTTATCGTATAAATTATAGAATTTTTCTTCACCGTATAACAAGTTACCACAAGTACCTGTAATTGTTCCGTCTTTTTGAATATTAATATTTTCAATACCTATATTACACATCCAGCCTTCGAATTCGTTCAAGTCATTTACAGAAAAGAAATTTCTATTAACTTTTTCTTTAGATCCATCATCATATGTAACTTTAGTCTTACCTTTAAGAATGTTTTCGTGCTCGTCTTTGAAAACTCTCCATATTGGGGGTCTACGTTTAGTATGATCCTTAAAAATATCTCGTTGATTTCCAGTATATTGGGGAGGATGAACTTCCATTGCAGAAATAAACCACGAATGCTTGCTACGTTGTTTCATTATTTCAATTGCTTCAACACATTCTTCGTATGCCGTAGGATCTATCAAAACTAGTGCATTAATAGGAATACCTTTACTGTATACTAAGTCTAATACATCAATGTATTGATTAATGTCTGTTACTTCTTTATGATGATAACTAAACAATACTTTATCAAATGCTGTTACATTCTTTTCCCACCATCGTAGTGTTCGGCTGGCGTTTGAGCTAACAGTTATTTTAACATTATAATTAGCTTTTAGTTCTCTAGCAAATTTTGCAACATCTGGCCATAATGTTGGTTCACCGCCTAATAAATTAACTTCAAATTTATTTCTTCCGTTACTAACATAAAAGTCTAATAAATGCTTAAAGTTTTTAACTAACTCGTTATAGTCGTTGTGCCAACGAGTATCACCGCCATTTGCATACGGGCCACAGTACCAACATTTGTAGTTACAATAATTACCAATCATAAACTCTATTCTAAGTCTATTTTTTGACTCCATTGTATCTATTCTAATTATTTCTTTCAAAGTAAATGTCCTAATTCTGGAAAAAAGTTTGCTGCACACAAACCTCTAATGTTATCTAGTTTGTTTACATATTCTTTAAAGCCAGGCAGCAGATGTGTGCTGTCTTTTGAATCCATATAGTTTAATAACCCTTGCCATTGACGCCATCCCTTAGGATTGTGTAGCCAAAAGTCATCGTCTTGTGTGTAGTTGTCCCATAGCCATTGCTTTAATTCTGCAAAACGGTTGTGTACGTCTTGTTTATCTTCTGCGGGCAACATAGTAATGTTTAAGAATGTAGGTATATGTACTAGATGTGCATTTACTAGTCCGCCGCCCATCATATTGCCATCAATTAACCCTACGTTTACTTTTTTGAAGTTGCTAGTAACTTTCCACTTGATAAAATCCGGTATAGTTTTTATATTGAATATTTGTACTGCTGTTGCTATACTGATATGTATATTATCAGGAGTGTCGTCTAGTAATCGTAATGTACTTTCTACATCTGTAAACTTTGTAGGAAAACGAATATACTCGTCACGTTCTTCATAACTGTCAATTGAAATAGCAAACTTAACTTTCTTAAACTTGCTCCAAAGTGCAATTAGTTCTTGATCAACTAATATACCGTTTGAGTTATAACGTAATAATATATTTTGCTCGTATCCTTGGCGTACAATTTCCTCTAAGAACGTTTTATGTTCACGAATCATTAAAGGTTCGCCACCGGCAAAATATACTTGCTTTAGGTTAGGAATCTGTGCATATAGTTCATCCCAGAACTCTTTGCGCTCGTGCCATTTATTATTAAACTCTTTTTTGTCCCAGCGCATTTGTTTCTTAACATCAGGGTCTTGCAGTACAGGAATAAGTTTCTGCCAATCACCTACCCACTTTGAACTGTCGTGTGGACTACACATTACGCATTTAATATTACAAGTATGTCCTAAACGTAAATCTAAATACTGCAAACGTTCGGGTACAGTACCATCTTGTTCAGTTTGGGAGATTAGTTCTTGTATATCAACGCCTTCGTCATTCATCCACGTAGCAGTTTCCCAAATACGTTTGCTAACAACGCCTTGTGCTTCTTCGTCAAAACATCCTTTACAACTTGCAGGTATCTCTCCACGTAGCATAGTTGTACGCACACTTTTCATATAATCATTATTAAATGCTTCTAGGGGAGTATTACGTGCAAAGTTAGCAGGACGACCATCTTCCATTTTAACAAGTCCTACTTCGTGATCTTCACCTGCACCACTAGCATTTGCTGTGCAGCATAAACGCATATCGCCATTTGGTCTAGTTGCTAAGTGTATCCAAGGAAGTACACAAAAGGTACAACTTGACTTAGATTCTAAATCACGTTGAAACTTTCCTAATCGTGTGTCTTCACTATCGTACCATTTCATTTCTTTTTGCCTATAATCATAAATCTTGTATATTTCTCTGTAGGATACTCGCCTGCCCAAATTACGTTAAGTCTAGACATACGTTTAAAGTCATCCAAATCTGCTGCACAATTAATATGTTCTTCTAACTCAAAGTAGTTATTACTTTGTAGTATAATTAATGCTTCGTCTGGTACTAGATTTAACCAACACTCATATGCACCGTTAGTAAGATGTTCGCAACTGGTGTTAATAACAATATCACCGTTACCATCATAATCGCTCATATCTGCGGTTACTGCTGTAAAACGTCCTTCCATTTCTTGACGCTTGTTTACTGTACTTGCAAGTTCTTGGCATGTAGGATCAATATCTACACTGGTAATGTGTTTAATAGGAATACCTGTGTTAAACAAAATACTAGACAATACTCCGTTCCAGCCGCCGTAAATTTCAATCTTTGCAGACTTGTGCCAAGTGCCGCACATTTCTTCTAGTCGTTCCGCGAGCCAGACCTTGCTGCGAAGTTGACCTTTCCAGAACGATTCTAATGTACGATATCTATCATCACTGTTGCGAATAGCATCCATCCAAAACATTACATCTTCAATTTCAACTTTCAAATTGTGCTCCTAGTTTATCGAAAATACCGCATTGCTTACTACATTCTTGTAGAGGCTTATCTGTCCAAGTATTTTCAATATGTGTAAAATAATTAGATTCAAATATATCCTTTAAACTTTGTTTGTTTAAATTAGGAAACACTTCAATCTGCTCCATATAATCAATTCTTGATTCTTGAGAGGGTAATATCCAACCAAAATCTAACCAACAACACGGACTTACTGTTCCGTTTGCACCTACGTATATCTGTGATTGTTTCTTAGCTTTACATACAATTGTAGGAGAAACTGCCTGTTGTGCTTGTTCAACTAATGGTATCATGTTTTTACTTTTACTAGTAGGCTCTAAATAATGAGTAGGTTTGCCATTATCATCTAGCACTGCCCATTTGTCATTTTTAAATCTACTAGTATGCTTTACTGTAAAATTATTAAATTTCATTTCGTTTGCAATAGTACGACATTCTTCAATTTGATGTTCGTTATGTTTAAAGACTAACATGGCCCACTCTGCATTACCGCCATTGTCGATAAAAGATTTTGCATTTTCAATAATCTTGTGCCAATCTGTAGATACTCTATATAAATGATGTGTATCTGCAAGACCATCAATGCCGAATGTTACATCTATATTTAAGTATGCAAGATCATGCCACCATCTTTTACTTCGTGCGCCGCCATTAGTATGCATACTAAGTCTTATATTAGTGTTGTTCTCTCTAAGATATTTAAAGATTTCAAGAGTGTCCTCAGCGATAATAGGATCTCCTAAATTGCCGCACATAAACAATCTATCCAATTGTTTTACAAAACTTACAGGGAACCATTGCTGAAATTGTTCTAATGTAATTTCATCTAGCGTTATCAAAGGATTTAGCATGCCGCCACTAATACGTCTAGGACACATAGGACAACGTGCCTGACACTTACTTGTAACTTCTAAATGTATTTCTTTTATATCTGTATAATTATACATTCTTTACCTTTGGTATTTTGCTGTCTGCACTACTAACACAACTTGACGTAATACACTTACGTGGTGCTTTAAACAGCTCAAATCCGCCGTCTAACGTGCCTAAGGGTTCATCATGGCAACTATAGCTGCGCTTAACTTCGTTCTCTCTTATAACGCATCCTTGATATCCTGCATTACAAGTCCAACCTTCAAACTTATTAAATCCAAACGCATTAAAGCGTTCTGCCTGATCTAACTCGTACTCTTTTCCGTCTTTGTCATAGAGGGCGATTTGTGCAATTTGCTCTCCTTGCCATTGCTGTGGGAATCCTTGCTGCATTCTTGCCACTTGTTCTTTTGAATATCCATGTACCACGTAACTGGCGGTAGGATCGGACTGTGGCTTAAGAGTGACATTGATACCTCTGGCGGCAAATCGTTCCAAGCGTTCGTAAAGGTCTTCAAACATTTCCGGAACCATAACTTGATTAATTGTAACATGGGTTCCTCCTTTCATTAGTTGGAGACATTTATCTCCAAATTCTTGTTCATTAGCAAATTCTGCGTGATAGCTAGCAGTAATGCTTCTACGCTGTAATTTACTTGTTGCGTCTAACCACCTGTTCCACCATTTACTGCCCGGACTAAGATTTGTGGTCATATGTATACTTTGGTACTCGGGTGCTGTATCGCTACAGTAATGATCTATGATCTCCCCAAAGTATTTATAAGCAGTAGGTTCGCCTCCACTAAAAGAGAAGTGAAAATCAGTGAAGTTATTTGCACGAGCCTGTGCTTTGATACTATCCATGGCCTTTAAGTAAATTTCTAGATTTTGGTGGTCAGGGGTACTAGATCTAGCGTATGGCCAGCAATAAGAGCAGTTATAATTACAAAATCTAGCCAGGATCCACGAAACTGTGAAAAGATGGCTCTTTAGGAGAGTCTTCTGGCCAAACTCAGTAATATTATCCCACGGTATGTTTTGAAAATTGTTCATGCAACCAATCAAAGTCGTTTATTAAGAAAATATCACTGCTGCTAGAAAAGCCAAACTCCATGCCAGCCCTAGCACCTGCCACTGCATATTCACCAAATGGTCTATCGTGTCCCACGGTTGTCCAAGTTTTAAGTCTTTCATTTGTCTCTTCCTCGTTTTGTCTGTCAATTGTTTTACTTGCTAATTTAGCACATTCTCTAAATGCACTTTTCCAAGTATTAAAAGGATCTACATTAAATGATGTAATATTAGATACTTCTGGCATTGCCTTAAAATACTGGCTAATACTTGTAGTCATATCAGTCTTTGTTAAATCCATCTCTAATGTAAGTTTTCTAGGAAGTAATTTTACACCACCGTACCCATACACTAAATCATTAACAGGATTTTTACTGCGCCATACATGCACAGTTTCTAAATCATAATCGTCTACTTTATGAGTAAAATTAAATTCTTCTAATACCGTTGCATCAGCATCAACTACCCAAAACATTTTAGTAAAACATTTTTTAGCTGCGGCAATGTGTGCTTGATGTATTCCTTTTACACCGTCTACACGCTTTGCTCTAGGAAATCGTGCTTTTAAATTTTGCCAATTATTTTCTGCTTCTGGTTCATTGTAACTTATAAAGACAATATCATACATGTTATTATTATACTACTTTTAAAATTATTTGTCAACTAAAATCTTTTAGACTAAAGTTTGTACCTAGCATATGATAAGGAGTTGCTGTTTTATCATTTGACCAAACAAGTACTTCCGGATCGTCATAAAGAAAATCGCAATTCTTACAATAGTCTATACTATCAAAATCTTTCATTTCGTGTGCTTTACGAAGTTTGTTATATTCGTCTCCGTACCATATTTCTTCTATGGTTTGATTTTGCACATGTCCTAGCACACTTTTGCTTTCGTTAGGAGGACCCATTGTTTGACAGCAAGGCGTAACTGCACCTTTTAATCCTCCGTTACCTCCACTACGTATTGTAATTTCAGGAGCAAACGGGCGGCCGCAAGTTCTGCGTTTGCTAGGATCACGTAAATATAAAGGCTGATAGTTTCCGCTCCAGTTATGCATTTTCCATATGTAGCCTATGCTACCAGTAGGACCAATAAAATTATTTCTGTATTGTTCTACTTCATAGTCTACTTGATTGTTATCAAGTATTAAATGATAACTGCTTATTACACAATTACTGTTAGATTCTTTGATGTATTCTTTTGCTTTTATTACATTAGTTTTAAGAAGTTCAAAGTTATCTACTGCCATCCATTCTTTATACTTTTCTTTGTTATACCCTATACAACTAAATCTAGCAAAACTTAGGCCTGCATCAACACAATCTTGCATGAAGTGCCCACTAAAGAAACTACCATTACTATACATAAAACTAGGAAAGCCTCGCTTAGTGCATTGTTCGATATATAAAGGCAGGTCTTTTGCCATAGTAGGTTCCCCTGATCCTTCAAGGTTGATTACTGGCTTGCCTGGTAGTTGATCTAATATGTTAATAAACATATCTAAAGGCATTTTGCGTGTCCAGTCTTTACCCCTGCCGGTAGTTTGTGGACACATTTGACATTTATAATTGCAGCCGCCAAACACTTCTACTACTGCACGTTCTAAATTAGGTACGCTCAATTTTTACTCCGTAATTGTTAAATGTATCAAAGCTAGGTACTAGACATAATGCTTGAATCTGTTGCTTTAAACTTGTTGAATCTTTTATAGTAATATTAATAGTATTTCTATACTTTCTAGGAACAGTGTATCCAAACTCAGTTAAATCAAAATTAGCAACTAGGTTAGTTTTTGCAAAAAACTTTTTTAATTTTAAATAATATCGATGTACTTCATTAATAATAGTATCATTTTTATTAAAATGTACATGGGGTATAAGACTGCCTTGGTCTGCTACTACGCACAAGTACATTTCATATTGCTTAAAATAACTTTTAAGTTCAGTATAATTTAAAAATACTCTATCGAAATTTAATTCGATTCCTCCTGTGTTAAATGCTAAAATTTCCAAAGGTCCTGTATGAAATAAATCTATAATTTTTTGTCGAGAGCCGCCTGGATGTATTACCCATTTGTTTTCTCTAATATCCCAATGCACTCCTAACGGGTTTTTGAAAGACTGATTTGTAATATAATCCTTTGTTAACCATACTAATTTACAATAGTTCTCAATAGGAACTTTATATTCGCTTTTGTATTGTTCAAAATTATCTACAGAAATATTATCCCAATTAATACTAGTAAACAGTCCGATTGTTAGAAATTCTTTAATTTCATTCTTAATATTTCCTACTGTATCATACGATAGCATATCTTTATTAACTGTTGCTAACCCTAAATATTCATTTTGATGCTTGTAGTTAAAAAACAATCTTTCATGTGAGTCTGAATTTGGAAGATGTTTAATAATCATGCTTGGCCCCATTTGCTCCACATATCTGTTAGTAACTTAATATAGGATGCGTCTGCATGTCTAAAGTCATACTCTATACGTTTTTTATTAAATTCAATGCTGTAAAAATCTGTATATTCTTTAAAAAAATCGATAGCTTCGTTAAATGGCATATTTTGTATTCGGCCAACAGGTGCATAACCTAATGCAAGTTGTTCATCTTTAGGATCTACTCCTTTAGACTCTAACCAAGTTGTAAACTTATCATCAGATGGTAATTCGTATCCTGTACCAAAGTAACAATTAAACTCTCCACTAATCACACGATGTTCTGATATGCCGTCTGCTGTTACTACATCGTCATTGTCTAGATATGCTTCATACCAAGTTTTACCAGTTTGTGCATAATGCAAATATACTAATCCGTCATCAACTTCTTTAACAAAGTCTTTTTTAAACGCCGGGTCTAATTCTATACGCTCAGTTACTCCAAGTAAGTTATAATAAAAGTAACCATTTGTATACCCGTCATCTCGAATGTTTTCAGTTTCGTACCATGCTTCTAATTCATGGCAGCAATGATTTAAATAACAAATAGCAAGTCTAGTATCGCCGTTAGCAGTTGTTAATTCACTACCTGGATTCCATAATTGTCCTTGCATTACTTCAAAATGATGATGTAAAATATTTAATAATTCTTGATCATACCTAGTGCGAAGAGGTCCAAAATTTTCTACTATTTTATACTTACTATAATAGTTAATTGTTGCAATACTTCTATCAAGGTCATTGCAAATATGATCTACAGTTCTATAGTTATTATGAAATCCTAATAGGCTAAAATTCTTTTGAAATATTTTTCGATTATGTGTTGCTAGCAGATAGTCAAGTTGACTTAACCAGACGTTTGCTACTTCACTGTTGTCTGGTTTTATATTAATATATTTAATATCATTATTTGTATTTCTAAACCCAAGCTCTATCATTAAATGCCTTTATAACTTGCTCTGCATGTGCTGCTTGAGACTTTGGTCCAGGGTGCATTTTATCTCTTGCACATTTATCATCAATATTAGGAAAAGGATTAACTGTATGGTTAGGAAACATTAATTTGCATAATTCATTTAATGGATGATCCCATGATGATAATACTATCTTTATATTGTTTGCTTTTGCTATGTCGCTTATCCAATTAACATATGTTATTGCTTGATTAATAAAAAAATCTTCATCAACAGATGTAAACAGTTGATTTAATTTTTCATAATCATGATGAGGCCAATACGGAATAATATTAATTATTTCCCCTTGAGGAGTTAAATGCATTTGACGCGACCAAGCAGGTAATGTAAATACTGCATAGTCAAAATCAATTACTTGAGCTGCTGCTGCAAATGTTCTTACAGTTCTTTCTAATCCTGCGCCACCCATTCCTACATTTATAGGATTCATGTCTAATGCTTCGCTAATAATATTAACAAACATATCGTCATTATGAATACCTTCACCGAATGTAAAGCTGCAACCAAAAAAACCAATTGTTTCTTTTTTAGAGTTTAAGTCCCATTCGTTCCTAAAGTTGTATTCATTAATGTAATACTTCCAATCTGTTTTAGGATCTAACAATTCTTCTTCCGCTTGATTACATGCTAATAATTCAAACCCTTGTTTAACAAAAGAAAGTTTTTGTTTAAACACTTGATGTGTTTTGCCGAATACACGGAGGTCACTAACTGACTTTATATTAGAAGGTGAAGTTCTAAGATATGGTACAAAGTCAGTTCCTCTAGCCATTGTTTAACTCCGGATTTAATTTGAATACATCTGTATCGCGAATGTCATCAATTTGTTTTGATTTCCATTTAAACTGTTTCCATAAATGACTATTATCATGTTGGTACATAAAGTCTATAATGTTCTGCCAACCACTAAACGGTATGCCTGTATCAGCTTCTAACTTCTTACCATACTTTGTTATTTTATCTGCTGCTTGTTCTTTTAATAATTCTGGCAACACTGTAATACTGTAGTAATCAGGTGTAAACAACGGATTTAAATGAAACCTATCTACCCAATAATTTTCCATGTAAAACCCTCGTCGAGGATGTACGCTTTCTAATGGCATTAAATCGTTCTTATGCAATTCTGCGTGTAACTCTGTAAGTCTAAATATATTAAGGATACTAACAGTTGGATGAAACCAGTAGTCTACTACACCGCTAGATCTAATCTTTTTAAGGTTTTCTAAAGTACTATCCCATTTTCCTTTATATCTAATATGTTCAAACGCATCTCCGGCACCATCAATGCTTATACTTAAATGAACATAATTAAATTTCTTCCAGTAATCTAAGATATTCTCTTTTCCTTTACCTAATGTGGTACCGTTTGTACTATAGCGTAAATCAATATCATACTTTTCTTTTTCATCAAGCATTTTAAGAATACGCCAATGCTCGGGCATAATCAAAGGTTCACCGCCTGCAAAGTGTATTTCTTTCATTGTTTCAAGATTTTCTTCAATGTCTTCCCAGAATACGTTTGCTTCTTTTAGATCAATAAGTTTTGTGTCACTGTACTTGTCTGCACCAGGATGTAGCTTTTGAAAATCGTTTGCCCATTGTGTACTGAACAGAGGCGAGCACGTTGTACATGCAAGATTGCAGTAATTACTAAAACGGAAGTCCCAATACTTTAATTGTAATTCTGGTATACTGCCATCGTCTGCTGTGCTAGCAATTAGATCTTTAGTTTCATCAAACCACTTACTGTTTAACCCAGTTCGCATTGTGTTTAAATTGTTCTGCTGTTTTGATACACAACGTTCACACGCACTAGGCAATGGCTTACCGTCTAGCATATCTTTACGCATCTTCTTTGCTCGATCGCTATTAACTACGTCAATTAGTTTTTGATGCTTAACATTACCAAAGCTATTTTCTTCACGCAAAGGAGTCTGACAACACGCAAACGATCTGCCATCGTTAATAACATGCAAGTGCATCCAAGGCGCTACGCAAAATTCGGGACTATTTTTTAAATCATCATTCATATTTCATCTCACTAAAAAGTTTTTCAAACTTACGTTGATGTTTCATATTAAAAAACTTTTGCTTGTTTCTATCCATAAACGGAATCAATTCTTCTACTTTATCTTTTATTTCTTG
>Ga0181563_10001642_pt1 | contig 21805 bp, 15 predicted proteins | sample 011ome_25_FD_133759 | JGI IMG/M metagenome (GOLD analysis project Ga0181563, IMG submission 133759) | Coastal salt marsh microbial communities from the Groves Creek Marsh, Skidaway Island, Georgia - 011512CT metaG (megahit assembly) | ecosystem: Environmental > Aquatic > Marine > Intertidal...
GCTATTCGCTTTGAAGAAAGTAAAACGCGTCCTATGGGTAGAAACGCCTCTGGAGTGCGCGGTGCAACCTTAGCAGACGCCTCGGATGAAGTGGTAGGAATGGTTTCAGTGAATAATTTTGATGAGAACATCCTTGTAGTTTCAGAAAAGGGATACGGTAAGCGATCAGATCTTGAAGATTACCGAATCACAAACCGCGGTGGTAAAGGAGTGAAGACCATAACCATCAGCGAAAAAACAGGATCTCTAGTAGCTATTAAATCAGTTACCGATGAAGACGATTTAATGATTATCAATAAGTCAGGAGTCGCTATTCGGCTTCCTGTAGGTGATTTAAGGGTAATGGGACGTGCCACGCAGGGTGTAAAATTGATTAATCTTCGCAACGACGATAGTATTGCGGCAGTCGCAAAAGTGATGAAAGAAGAAGATGTTGATCAAGAAAATGAAATTCGTGATTTGCCGATCGTTGATTCTGAAGAATCTTCTGTTGGTAATGCGCCTGAAGAAGAGTAAATTGCACTCCTTAATTTAAACAAGACACACCTTAATTATCATGAAAAGAATACTACTTTTCGCAATGGCCGTAGGAGCAACGCTTTCGGTCGCTGCTCAAAAAGATGAACTTAAAGAGGCTTCAAAGGCTTTTAAAAAGGGAGATGCAGCAGAAACGCTCGCTCAACTTGCCCCGATTGAGAGATCTATCAGCTCGGCTGAAGAGAAGTATCAACAGGACTACTATCTTTTGCTCGGAGACGCCTCATTGCAATTGGCAAAAGCAGGAGATGTAGATCGTTATCAAGATGCTATCGCAGCCTACCAGTCGCTAATTTCGATGGAAGAAGCTTCAGGGAAGTCGAAATACAGCGATCAGGTAGCTATGTCAATGGCGGAAATTGCGAACGATTATGTAAATCTTGCCGTAGAGGATCAGAAAACAGAGAACTACGCAGGCGCTGCTGAGAAGCTTTACCAAAGCTACAAGCTTAGTCCAAAGGACACCATTTTCTTGTATTATGCCGCTGGATCTGCGGTGAACGGTGGAGATTTTGATCAAGCTCTTGATTATTATATCAGATTGCGCGATATCAATTATGACGGAAGCGAAAAGCGTTTTGGTGCGATCAATATCGAGACTTCAGAAATGGAGTACTTTGATAAGGCTACACGTGACCTTTACGTAAAAGGGGGTACTCACAAAGACCCATCTGATGAGAACACACCTTCAAAGCGCTCTGAGGTAGTTAAGAATATTGCGTTGATTTATCAACAACAAGGCAAAAATGATGAGGCCCTTGAAGCGTATGAAGTTGCTCAAGCCCAGAATCCAGGTGATATTGCTTTGCTTTTAAACAAAGCAAATTTGTATTATAATATAGGACAGCCGGAGAAATTCAAAGAAATGATGAACGAGGCCATCGCTATTGATCCGAATAATCCTGATTTGCATTACAACATAGGCGTTATTAGCTCTGAGCAGGGGAATATTGAAGAAGCAAGAGCTGCTTACAGAAAAGCTATTGAGATCAATCCGACATACATCAATGCTATATTAAACCTTTCTTCAACCTATGTAAATGAAGGAAACTCTTTGATAGATGAGATGAATACGCTAGCAACGTCTACAAAACAATCTGATTACGACAAATACGATGCGCTTAAGGAGAAGAAAGACAATCTTTTTAGAGAAAGTGCTGCAGTTTTGGAAGCTGCTCTCGAGAACCTTCCGAACAATAATGACTTATTAACGCAGTTGAGGAATATTTATGGAGCACTTGGAGACAATGATAACTTTAAGCGTATCCTAGAGCTTATGCAGGATTCATAGGTTTTGTTTCCCTTAAAATTAGAAAGCTCTCACCATTAGGTGGGGGCTTTTTTTATTGAAGTGTTTTTAACACACGAAGCGAGTGAGTGTACTGATTGAGTTCAGGATTGAAGATCCCAGTGTGGTCAAGTCGGTCAATTCGAACGCACCCGTGCGCATGAATGATGTAGTTGTTGGGGAGTACCAGTCCAACATGAATCAAGTTTCCTTCTAGATCGTCAAAAAAAGCGAGGTCTCCGGGTTCACTTTCTTCTATAAAAGATAGTGTTTGACCTTGATTTGATTGGGAGAGGATGTCTCGTTCTAAAAACAGATGACACGTTTTATATACCATTTGAGTAAATCCGCTGGCATCGATTCCAAAGGGAGATTTGCCTCCGAGCATATACGGGGCATAGGTGTACTTCAGTGCGGTATTCACAAGCTGTTCGGACACCGTTATTCCTTCGACCTTAAAGGCGTTTTGAGAGAGGTCTAACTCGTGTTTGATTTTTGAAGAAGCGTCAAGTCTAGATCCAATGAGTAGGGGCATCGCCCCATGTTCACCAACTAAGGCATAGTGGGTAAGGTTCTGATTGTAGATCGCCTTTGAATAATCAGACAGTGCTTCAAAATCCTTAGGCGCTAAGGGAGTAAAAAGGCTATTTAAAATGTATCCTTCTGTTTGATCGTAGTGCAATTTGATTTTGGACCAAAATTTTTTGATTTCAATGCACTCAAAATGATCTCCGTAAAGTAGCTGATTTACGATACTACTCGCCTCGCTAGGTTCGCGGTACACATTGATGACACTAAGTGCGCAAATTCCGTGCTGACTCCTCAAGACTTAAATCTAGTATCTCTAGCGAAAATACTAAAAAACAATATTTCCTATTTTTACAAGACTATGTAGCTCTTTTTATGTCTCGTCTTCTTGTCGATGCGCAGCGCCTGCGTTTTTTTCTTTTTTCTAGTTTACTTGTAGTTGCTGCAGTTTCACTAATTGTATGGATTTTTCCTTCGCAACACGCTTTTAATTACGAATACACTCAAGGGCGTCCGTGGCGCTATGAGACCTTATATGCGCCCTTCGATTTTTCGATTAAAAAGACAGAAGAACAATTAAAAGAAGAGCGGGAGCGAGCAGCCAAAACCAAGGTCTTCTATTTTGACCTTACAGAGGGTTCGCCTTCCTATAACGAAGAGGAGTTGGCATCTCTACTGAGGGTGACCCCAAACACACCACCAATAAGAGATCAAAAGCTGTTAGCGGATCAAAAAAGTCAAGTTCGCGCTTGGATGGATTCTATTCATCAGGCCCTAGTCTTTGGAGAAGAAATTGAATTCATTGAGAATGTTAGACTGATCAAAGAGAACGAAGCTGTGCCTGTAGGGGCTGAAAATCTGGTATCTATCACCCAGCATAAAGAAAATATAGCCTCAATATCTTCGTCATTATTCACTAAAACACAACTTGAGCAGGTTAAGGAATTTCTGCAAGAAGCATTAGAAGTCAATGCACGTTTAAATCAAACCCTAACCGATGCAGCCTTTAAAACACAGTTAGAGCAAATTTCGTTAACACGAGGGTTGGTTCCTGAAGGATCGTTAATCGTCGCTAAAGGAGAAATCATTGAAGCTGAGAACTTTCAGGTATTAGAGTCATTGAAATACGAGTATCAGTCTTCTTCGATCGAGGCTTCAAATGGCATATTTATCGTGATTGCCTACGCCATTCTTGTGGCAATCGTTTTGGTCTTACTGATGCTTTACCTTCGAAAATACCGTCAGGATATCTTCGAGAACAGTAATCAATTGGTGTTTTTGTACACGAATATTGTACTCATGGTATTCGTTACTACGCTATTAGTAGAGCTTGACGAGCGCTTCGTGTTTTTAACTCCCATGAGCATTTTGCCCTTAGTGCTAAAGAATTTTTTTGATGCTCGCGTGGCATTATTTGCTCACATTATCACGGTTTTGATTATTGCCATGACCCTCTCAAACGCCTATGAATTTGTGTTTTTACAAATCGTTGCGGGAGTGGTAGTCATGATTGGCTCAAATGAATTGCAGAAGCGCACAAACCTCTTTGCTGCAGCCTTTCAGATAACGCTAGTCTATCTAATTTCATACACGGCTTTTCACGGTTTGAATCAAGGCGGATTGCTTACTATTGACTATCAGATATTACTGCTCTTTGTTTTGAACGGGATGATCACTTTGTTTGCTCAACCCTTGATATATCTCTTTGAAAAGCTTTTCGGCCTGGTATCTGATGTCTCTCTTCTAGAGCTTTCTGACACCAACTCAAAACTACTCAAGGAGCTAAGTGAAAAAGCACCAGGAACTTTTAATCACAGCCTTCAAGTAGCCAATTTATGTGAGGCCTCCGCAAATGCCGTGGGCGCCAACAGTCTTTTACTTCGTGTAGGGGCACTCTATCACGACATCGGAAAGATGGCTCAGCCTGAATTCTTTTCTGAGAATCAAATACTCGGAACCAATCCGCATGAAGATCTTGAACCCGTTGAGAGTGCTGAGATCATAAAAAGACACGTCATTAAGGGAATTGAGATCGCTAGAAAGAATAATATTCCCGATAGAATCATCGATTTCATACGCACACATCATGGGAACAGCCTCATTTACTTCTTCTATAAAAAAGAGCAGGAGTTAAGTGGTGCAGCCAACGAAGAAGATTTTCGTTATCCCGGACCGACTCCTTTTTCGAAAGAAACTGCCATTTTAATGATGTGCGATGCGGTAGAAGCAGCCAGTAAAAGTCTCAATCAACCCACTTACGAGATGCTGGATGCCTTTGTAGAACGCATCATAGATACTCAGGTAGAAAATGGTCAATTTGATACGGCTGCGATTACGCTACAAGAGATTGAACAGATTAAAAAGGTTCTCAAAAAGAAGCTCACCAACATTTATCACGTTAGGGTAGAATATCCAGAATAAATTTGTCTTTAAATGTTGTGTTACTCGAGGCTAAAAAGTATTTTTGCACCCGCCTTTATTCTTAAGAACACTTGAGAGTAGGCAAAGGAGAGGTGCCGGAGTGGTAACGGAGCAGATTGCTAATCTGTCAGCGCGTAAGTGCTGCCTGGGTTCGAGTCCCAGTCTCTCCGCTGAAGTCACTTTCTTTTCGGGGTGTAGCGTAGCCCGGTTATCGCGCCTGCTTTGGGAGCAGGAGGTCGCAGGTTCGAATCCTGCCACCCCGACCAGAAAAGAGCCCATCAACTTACAAAAGTTGATGGGCTTTTCATTTGTACCCCGTGCTGAGACATACTCAAGCTAAGGGGCTCAAATGAAAAGGCCTCTCCCGCAATACGGGCTATGGGCTCTTTTCTGACTCGACGTTACCTTCAGGAAGCTTTGTGTAAGCAAAGCAATCCTAGGCACTTTTTAAGAATCAATGAGCAGTGAGATAATCCACTACTCCCCATAGTACTCCCCAAATTGTGGTTTATTTATTTGAAAAGTGAACAGTTTGACTTCGCCCGAATTAAATGTATCTTTGCGCCTCTAAAACGGTCGCGTAGCTCAGCTGGATAGAGCATCTGCCTTCTAAGCAGACGGTCGCAGGTTCGAATCCTGCCGCGATCACTCAAGGATCAAGAAAATGCTGGCACCCAAAGTGCCAGTTTTTTTATGCCCTATTGCGAGGCAAGCTTGCTTGTCAAAGCACTAGCTTCGGGTAATCCCGCGAAATAGTAGACTAAACACTTAGCGTATCAGTCGGCTGCTCTAGAAGATCAATGACAATAGCTAGGAGGTCGTATCCGAAATACTCAGCGATGAAGTATGCTAATACAGCAAAAGCAGCAATGGCAAGAAGAAATCGCACTAGAATTCTCAGAGGAGTGAGGATGATCTTTAAAATCTTATAGATCAAAAATACCGCAACCGCCGAACCGATTACAATAAGTGCTAATTGAAAATAGTCGAGTGCTTGCATAGGCAGTCACGAATATACATTAATTGTTCACTTTGGTCGCCCGTATGATGACTCCTGGTTTTGAATCGATAAGAAATAAGAAGTGATCAGGACTTTCTTTGATATTATACCTTTTACGCACCTCTTCTGGCCGTTGCTTTTGATTTTTAACCTGTATGCTAAAGGCCTCACCGCTAAAACGCTTTAAGTTCTGTTTCGAATAAGGCAACACTTCTTCAATTTGAAATAAACGCGCAGGTAAATGTGTCACAAGTTCCTTTGAAAATAAAAGCGAGGGTATACTTGCAAATCCCATGTGAAGATTGGGATGATCTTCAAGCAGTTTCTCAGTGTAGCGCGATTTGACAAAGGCCGAAGGCAGGTCGATGATGTACCGTGCCTCTTCAAGTGCTAACAATGGGCGAGACACACTTTGAGTGTTTTCGAATAGGCTAGTGAACAGCTTTTCTTTTTGATTTTTATAGAGAAAGGCATGGACTAATGCAACCTCCTCAGATGCTTTTAACGGGTCTATCCACAAAAGCAATTCTTTGAGCTCATTCTCAAGAGAAACGAGATCGATACGCACGAGGTGAGGAAGATGCCTCTTGGCGTAACTCAAATCAATCATCGGAGAAACTTTGATCGCAACTAACCGGGCTTTCACAATCAAAGATTCATAGAGTTCGATAAGGTTAGGTGCGTAGTGTTCGAATCCGACCCTTCTCGTTCCACTTCTGTCACGTCTATCGGGATCCAAATAGATAAAGTCTACTGAAGAAGTGTGCTCTAAAACCTCTTCTGCCGTAGAAGCCTCAACTTTAACATTAGCGCGTTGTAGTAGTTTTAAATTGTGGTTTAAAAGCGCATTGAGATGAGGGTTGCATTCTACCGAGACGAAAGCGTTGAAAAGCGTGCTAAGTGCAGAAGAATCGACACCAAATCCGGCTGTCAGATCAATGGCAGTCTCACGGGTACCTGCTAGCAATTTCTTACACACGGATGCCTTGTAGGCTGCCGTATATTGAGAGCTCGACTGTTCGATTGCTCTTTTTGGGGGATATACAATTCCTTTGTGCAGCGTCCAGTCGGGCAATTTTTTCTTCGCTTTCGTTAAAGAGTGAATTTGCTCAATAAGCTCAGCGTTACGCACCCCTTCAAATACTGAAGCTTGAAAGGATAAGGCATTGAGATCTATGGCAGATCCATTTTGAATATAATCCTGGACATCATCCGCGGCTAGACGAGGATTCATCTAAAGGTTTTTGGTGAGCTTTTCAACCCAATAGTTTTCACGGTAAAAGACTTTGAGAATAACCTTTATGCTGGTGTATAGCGGCACGGCTATGATGAGCCCTATCACCCCAAAGAGCAGTCCAGAACATAAAATCACCAGAAATATTTCTATCGGGTGAGATCTTACGCTTTTCGCATAGATAAAGGGCTGCGAGAAAAAGTTGTCAATGAGTTGTCCTACTACAACACCTCCTAAAACGAAAATGAGTTTTGGAAGCGTGACGGCCATAAAGTCGACATTTAAATCTCCGATTAAGGTTAAAAGTAGCATGAGTGCCGCGCCAATGAGTGGACCGATATACGGAATGATATTAAAAATAGCGCACAAAAAGGCAATGGTAAATGCATGCTCAATTCCTCCAAAGGCCAGCGCCACTGCATATACGCTCAAAAGAATTGTTAATTGAATTAAAATCCCCACAAAATAACGGCTCAGCAACTTTTCAATGCGATCGATAGAATCAAGGGTCATCTCTTCTTTATCGTCTGGAATGAGGGTGAGAATCCCTTTTCTAAAGAGTTGTTGATCTTTTAAAAAGAAAAAGGTCAGAAATAGGATAGAAAACAATCCAATACTAAAACTCTCAAACGCCACTCCGATCTGTTCAATCAAACTGGGAATGAATTCTAGATTTACGGCATTTAGCATTCGTGTTTGAAGAGGGGCCAAGTCTAATTGATCACTTAAAAAAGGGACCTCGGCTTTCAAAGCATCTATAAGTTGTCCAATGGCATCGAAGGCACGATGCGACAATTCTTCAACATTTAGCAGTGAGAGTTGTTCGCCTTGATCAATTACAACGGGTACAAGAAGGCCTATTAGGCCAAAGAAAACAACGAGCTGAGCAGTTAAGGTGAGCGCAACAGCTAAGGTGTTAGGAACTTTTAAACGCCCTGTCAAAAGCTTGACGAGTGGCTTACCAATAAGACTTAATACTGCCGCAATAACGATGTAGGCAATCACCTCGCGAACAAGGTAAATTCCATAAGCAAGGGCCGCTATCCCAACCAGTGTTAGGATACTTTTTACGATGGCTTTTGAGAGGTCTTGGGCACTCATAAATCGGTTATTGAGAAAGTTGCGCACATAAAATACGATTTATCGCGACGATTGCGGCGGTTTCGGTGCGTAATCGCTGTTCTCCAAGAGAGAAAAATGCAACCTTATGATGTGCAGCCAATGAAACTTCGGTTGTGCTGAAATCTCCCTCGGGGCCTATCATGATGTGATATTCCTTATGTTTTGCGGCGGCGAAAAACAAATCTTCTTTATGCGTGTCATCGTAACAATGCCCCATAAAAACAGTGTCCTCGTGATGAGCGTCCAGATAGTCTGAAATGGACAGTACGGGATGCAGCTCTGGGATAAATGCGTTTAGCGATTGCTTAAAGGCACTTTGTAGGGTGCGCTCTGCACGCTCTTGGTTGAATTTATTTTTCTCACAATGGTCGCCTAGTAGCGGTGTTATCGAAGCTACCCCAAGTTCGGTAGCCTTTTCGAGACACCACTCAAATCGATCGTTGCTCTTCAACAGCGCTAAAGCAAGATGTATGCGAAAAGCGGGTTGAGGTTCTTTCGAATGACCTTGAATGGCTAATGCACATCTCTTACTATTGGCATCAATGATCACCGCCTCAAATAGGTCTCCACTGCCATTGCCCAATTCAATGCGGTCTCCTTCTTTCTTTCGAAGAACGCGTATTAAGTGTTTACTCTCAAAAGGGTCAAGAATGTATGAGGATTGATCGACCATTAGGTCGGGTGCATAAAAACGTTGACTCATGACTGTACAGCATAACGAGCCTCAGCCTGCACAGACAAATCTGCAAAGTCCGCGGCTATATATTTGAAGTATCCTGAAATGCCAATCATTGCGGCATTATCGGTGCAATAGGAGAGCTCTGGCACAAAAAGTTGTAGGTTTTGTCTTTGGGCTAGAGCAATCAGAGCTTTTCGAATGCCAGAATTGGCAGCTACACCTCCGCCGATGGCAAGCTGGTTAATACCTGTTTCTTTAAGGGCTAGTTCTATTTTTTGAACCAGGATTTCTGTGATGGTGTTTTGCAGAGAGGCCGCCAAATCTGCTTTGTGCTTTTCAATAAACCGAGAGTCTTTCTTCAGCTCTTGGGTTACCACTCTTGTGAATTGGGTTTTGAGTCCGCTAAAACTGAAATCTAACCCAGAGACGTTAGGGATACTAAAGGAGAATGCCTTAGAGTCGCCTAGGGCAGCAAGCTTGTCGATGAGGGGACCACCTGGGTATTCAAATCCGAGCACTTTTGCTGATTTATCAAAGCATTCTCCGACAGCATCGTCTAGGGTTTGACCTAAAAGTTCAAATTGATCTGGGGCACTGACCCTTACAATCTGAGTATGCCCCCCGCTTATCGTTAAAGCGAGAAAGGGAAACTTAGGGGGTTCAGGGTGAGCTTCTGCGATAAAATGTGCTAAAATATGTCCCTGCATATGATTCACCTCGATTAACGGAATGGCTAAGGCTTGGGATAGAGATTTCGCAAATGAAACTCCCACTAAGAGGGATCCTAAAAGTCCTGGACCTTTTGTAAATGCGATTGCCAAGAGGTCATTTTTCGCGATATTTGCCTTGTTCAGGGCTTCATGTACGACGGCGACAATATGTTGCTGATGAGCCCGAGATGCTAATTCTGGGACCACACCTCCATAAAGCGAATGCATCTGTTGGGTGGCGACACAATTTGATAGCACTTGAGTGCCTCTTAAAACGGCCGCAGAAGTATCGTCACATGACGACTCAATGGCCAATATTAGAGGGTGATTTACAGTGCTCATAGATGCAAAGATAACGGCAATTAAACAATGAGAAAAAGACTCTTTCTAGGACTTCGCATAGTGCTTGGCCTTCTTGTGGGACTTTTCCTAATCACTTTAGTTGCTTCAACCCCTAGAGTTCAGAATTATTTAGCGCAGCGCTTTATTGCTCAACTCACTACACAATATGGAATCCAACTTTCAGTTGATGCTGTACGCGTAAATCCATTGGCGTTAAACGCTACCTTACAGCATGTATTGATTCCGGATCACAAAGGCGACACCTTAGTTTATATTCGATCTCTCAGTAGTCGAGTTCGATCGTTGAAGGCCTTATACACCTTGGCTTCACAAAGTCAATATAGACTTGGTGAAACACAGGTTACTATTAAGACACATCAGGGAGATTCGTTGTCTAACCTACAGATGTATTTGAATGGATTACCTCAAGGTTCGGGGGGTGCTTTTGGCGCGGATCGGATTCAAGCAGGAGCTTTAAAAATAAAATATACCGATGATTCAACCGATGCGATACACGTATTGAATTTTAAAAAAATTGATATTCAAGAATTTCGTTTGGGTTCAAAACAGGTTGCGGGTGATTTCGAATTGGCTGGCAATTATGAAAAGAACAATTCGCTTGTAGAGCCCGAGTTTAACCTTGAGGGTGAAATGGAAACCCGTGTAGGTGTAATAATAGGTTCTCACATTACGCTACGCGCTCAAGATGAAGCAGTTGAACTCGATACAATCTCCTACGACTTCAATTCAAGGATATGGAATTTTAAGGTCGAAGATGCTTTTATTACAGGGCAGCGATTAGGCACCCTTGGCCTAAATGTCACTGATGTTCCTTCTGTTTATTGGAGTGGAGGACTAACCCTTCAAGACGGTCGCCTTGAAGCTCATAATCTGGCACTGCAATGGGGTGAGAGTAGCTCAATTTTAGACGCGTCGTTCGACTTTAATGCACCTGACCCTTCTTATCGTTTAAATTTATCAGATATATCGGCTTACTGGAAAGACATTAAAGGGTATAGGTCAATTTTGAAAATAACGGAAGCCCAACGTCTCAACATGGCCGCTAACGTCCCGTGGAGAGGGGGGTTAAACCTTGAAAAAGGTGTGCAAGGATTCTTTTTAGAAGGCTCTTTCGAGGTTTCAGAGGCTCAATTGGACATTGCTTATGAAAGAAATACAAAAGAAGAAACCTTAACGGGAGCGCTCTCAAGAGTGCCTCTTGATTGGGTCTTTCCAGAAACTACACCGTTACTCACTACCACATTTGAAGCCCAACGGAAGATCTCAAAACCTTTTGTGCTTAACGGCTCACTTAAATCGCTTCTTTGGCCCAATGATCAACGGTTGAAAGATGTTGACTATTCTATTGTGTTCAATTCTAACCAATTTGATGTCGAGTTAAAAAGTGCGGTAAAAGGACAGAATTTTACGACGAACTTCACACTAGAACGTCTGAATACGTCGTTATCCATTGAGGGGGTAGCTGATTTTAGAAGATTCGATGCGCTTTTGTCTGAATCGTTAAGTACGGCAACGGTATTGAGCACTGGGGCAGACTTCTCTGTTTGGGGAAGTTCGTGGAGCGATCTTCAAGGAAACATAACACTTGACGGCTTGCGCTTTTACACTCCAGACCAAGAGGTGATTCAAGTAGGGGGAGTACAAATGAGTTTGACGGTTGACGAAGAAACAGACCACCTTTTCAGGGTGGTCTCTGAAGATTTCGTTAATCTAGTGGTTTCAGGAAACTACCACCTATTTGACTGGCAAAAGGCCTTAGGGGAGATTCGTTTACCTGAAGACTTTGAACTAGACGCAGATATTCAAACGGGTTCGCGATGGGTAGAGCTTATAGAAGGCTCAACCGTTTTGCCTGAGATAACGGGATACGTACGTTATAATGATGGACGTTTCAAATCGGATATTCGTCTTTCGCGCTTTCAATACGATGCTTTCGACATGAAGGAGTTGCACGGGTATACAGATGACTCAGGAGACTTTATTGTCGAAGTAGAATCATTAAATTCTCCGTTTTTTGATCTCTCATCCATACGCACTGACATTGGAACTTCAAGCTTGTCATTAATGGCCTCAACAGCTGGTGATACCCCTGATCGATTTGCTCTTAACTTTAGCTGGAATCGACCCTCTGATGACCATATCAAGTTATACATCGAGCCTTCGCGTTTTACCTTAAAACAATACGAATGGGGTATTGATAGGTCTTCAGAAATAGACCTCGACATTGCTGACAAAAGCGTCACCTTTAATCGGTTAGATCTAAGGACGGTGAGCAACGGCTACTTATCGTTGCAAGGGGCTTATCAAGACAATGAGAATTACACGATTAGTCTTGAACTCGAAAATGCGCCTTTAGAAACCATTACTCCTGAAATCAAGAACTTAGAACTAAAGGGCGGTTCTACAGGTTCTTTACAATTCAAACGACAGAATGGTAGATACGATCCGCGTTTTAACTTGAGTATTGAAGATTTGGTGGTGAATTCGAAATTTGTTGGGTTCTTTAATGGAGTGGTTTATGGAAGCAGTAATGCCGATGTGTTTACGCTTCAAGCGGACATCTTGAACACTGGGACTCCTACTTTAGAATTATCTGGAATACTCAATCAAACGGATAACGGCCTCTTTACTTTAGATGCAGATGCACGTTTCTCTCGTTTTGACATTTCACCTTTTTCGGCACTCGGAACGACCACGTTTTCTGATTTGAGAGGTACGGCATCTGGTGTTGTGAGCTTAACGAATACGCTTGATTCACCTGAACTAATGGGAGAACTCGTTCTTGATTCATCGGGATTGAGATTTCCGTATTTAGGGGTAGATTTTGATATTACCGGTCAACCTACTATTCGACTGAACCGAAACGATTTTTATTTTGACCACTTTCGACTAAAAGACACCTCTTTTCAAACAGAGATTGAAATAGATGGGTTTATTCAGCATTCAGGATTGAAGGATTTTCAATTTGACCTTGGTGTTTCTACGCTGAGTGAGTCTGCTTTGGTATTGAAAACCGAAGCCACAGAGGATGCACTTTATTATGGGACCGGTTTTGTTTCAGGAACAGGTAGTATTAAGGGTACTCCTGCCTTAACTGCGATACAGGTAGATGCCGAAACGAAGAAGGGGAGTAGCTTGATTATTCCTTTGAATTCAGACACGGTAGATTTTAGTGACGATTTGGTTCGTTTTGTCAACAGTGAACCTGTGACAGAAGAAGATCGATCTTTCTCCCCCATAGAGACACAAAAGGGGATCCGTTTAGACTTTAATCTGGTAGTTACTCCAGAAGCAATGGTTGAAGTGATTGTCGATCCTGAATCCGGATCAAGATTAAGGGGTAATGGTACCGGACTTTTTCGCCTTCAGGTAGCCCCAGGAGACGAATTCAATATTTTTGGTGAATACGCTCTCACGTCTGGAACCTATGATTATCGCTTTGGGGGTATAATCGATAAAGGATTCAGCCTGGCTTCTGGTGGTAATCTTGTCTGGAACGGAGATCCGTATGATGCCGACATTAATCTAGAAGCGGTATACAGTCTGAGCGCCAATCCGGCGCCGCTTTTAGATTCTAGTTCCTTTCCAAGGCCAGTCCAAACCGATGTACTGATTCAGTTGGGAGGAAAACTACTCAATCCGGCAATTGATTTTTCGCTGCGCTTTCCGACGCTCAATTCGGTGGTAAGAAGCGAGATAGAATACCGCCTACAAGATCGTTCTACGTTAGAAAGAAATGTGTTTTTTCTCTTGGCTCAGGGTAATTTTGTAAATGAGCAGATGGGACTTTCTCAGCAAGCGTTGACCGGAAACCTGCTTCAATCGGCATCTGGATTGCTAGAAGAGGTCTTAGGGGCTTCAGAAGTCTTAGATCTAGGGTTGTCCTACGAGCAGGGATATAGAAATCCAAACGCAAACGTAGCCATTGAGGATCGTATTGGTGTTACGTTGAGTACTCAATTAGGAAATCGCTTGATGTTTAACGGCAAATTAGGTGTACCAGTAGGGCGAGTGACCGAGACCGTTGTGGCAGGTGATGTTGAGTTGCAACTTATTTTGAACGAACAAGGTACGCTGAGTGCAAAGATTTTTAATCGAGAAAATACGTTGAGTCAATTTTTAGCAAGCATGCCTGGATACACTCAGGGTATTGGCCTGAGTTATCAGGTGGACTTTGATAATTTTAAAGATTTGATAAGAAGGGTATTAAAATCCACAAACACTACAGAAGAATAAACACTATTTCTTAGATTTGGCGCGTTAAGCTTATGAATCAATCAATCAAACGAATCGGAGTACTCACTTCAGGTGGAGATTCTCCAGGAATGAACGCCGCAATTCGCTCTGTAGTGAGAACTAGTATGTTCCATGGATTAGAATGTACAGCCGTTTACAGAGGTTATCAAGGTCTTATCGAAGGCGATTTTGAAGACTTTACTGCGAGAAGCGTAAACAACATCATCAATAAGGGGGGTACCATCCTTAAATCAGCACGCTGCGAGCAGTTCAGAGAGAAAGAAGGAAGAACCACCGCTTTCGAGCAGGCTAAGAAAGCTGGTATCGATGCCCTAGTGGTCATCGGGGGTAACGGATCGCTTACAGGTGCGTTAAAATTGAATCAAGAATTCGGAATGCCTATCATGGGTATTCCTGGTACTATCGACAATGATATTTTAGGAACGGATTACACCATCGGCTTTGATACCGCAATCAACACCGTAGTAGAAGCCATTGATAAAATTCGTGATACCGCCAGTTCACATAATCGCCTTTTCTTTGTTGAGGTCATGGGGCGTGATGTGGGCCTAGTTGCTTTAAATAGTGGCGTAGGGGCTGGTGCAGAAGAAATCCTAATTCCTGAACAAAACTTAGGCTTAGAGCGACTTTTAGATTCTTTGAAGCGCAGTAAAGCATCAGGAAAATCTTCAAGTATTGTCGTTGTTGCTGAGGGCGATAAAACGGGTAAAAACGTTTTCGAACTAAAAGAATACGTTGAATCACACCTTCCGATTTACGATGTTAGGGTCTCTGTTCTAGGGCACATGCAGCGTGGAGGTAGCCCAACGTGCTTTGACCGCGTACTCGCTAGCCGCATGGGAGTTAAAGCTGTAGAGTCTTTGCTCGAAGGTCAGTCCAACTTCATGGTAGGGGTAGAGTCTAATAAAATGATTCTGACACCGATCGAGAAGGCCATCAGTGGGCTTAGCGAAATAGACGAAGAATTAATCCGAGTATCGGATATCATGAGTATTTAATCACTAATCAATTTTAGAAATTATGCAAACGGTTAAGATTGGAATAAATGGATTTGGAAGAATCGGTAGAATGGTCTTCAGAGCAGCTGCTAAACGCAATGAAGTTCAGGTAGTAGCTATCAACGACCTATTGGATATTGATCATTTAGCCTATTTATTGAAATACGACTCTGTTCATGGAAACTTTGACGGCACTGTTGAGATTCAAGGAGAGACGCTTATTGTAAACGGTAATCCTGTTCGTATCACGGCTGAAAAGGATCCCAAAACCTTAAAGTGGGATGAAGTAGGCGCTACTATCGTTGCAGAGTGCACAGGGATTTTTACCACAAAAGATATGGCTCAGTCACACATCGAAGGAGGGGCTAAAAAAGTAGTGATTTCTGCGCCTTCAGCGGATGCTCCAATGTTTGTAATGGGAGTAAATCATAAAGACGTAACGGTAGCAGACACTATCGTTAGTAACGCGTCTTGTACTACGAACTGTCTAGCACCTATCGCAAAGGTATTGCACGATGCCTTCGGAATTGAAGAAGCCTTAATGACCACCGTTCACGCTACTACAGCTACACAAATGACAGTTGACGGTCCTTCACGAAAAGATTATCGCGGCGGACGCTCTGCTCTATTGAATATCATCCCTGCATCAACAGGAGCTGCTAAAGCCGTAACCAAGGTGATACCTTCACTTCAAGGAAAAATCACAGGTATGGCTTTCAGAGTGCCTAATGCCGATGTTTCTGTAGTAGATTTAACCGTAAAGCTTCAAAAAGATACTTCTTACGAAGGGATCAAAAATGCGATGAAGGCAGCTTCTGAAGGCGAGTTAAAGGGAATTCTAGGATACACTGAAGATGCAGTGGTTTCGCAGGACTTTATCGGTGATGCACGTACCTCTATTTTTGATGCTGGAGCAGGTATCGAATTGAATCCTTCTTTCTTTAAGGTAGTTTCTTGGTACGATAACGAAGCAGGATATTCGAACAAATTGATCGATTTAGCGCTTCACGTAGCTTCGATTTAATTAAACGACTGAAATGATTCTCATCGTAGATAGTGGGGCGACTAAATCAGATTGGATCGCCCTAAATCCTGATGGTAGTGAATTTTTTGCCACGCAGACGCTTGGGCTTTCTCCAGAAGTGCTTACCCGAGAAGTGATTGAAGATCGCCTTGCAAACAACTTTGAAATCTCGAAGCACCGACAAAAGGTTACGCAACTCTATTTCTACGGAGCTGGTTGCGGTACCGATCGCATGAAACGCTTTCTTTCAGAGATTTTTAAAGCCTTTTTTCCTAAGGCGAAGGTTGATGTGAAAGAAGATACTTATGCAGCAATCTATGCCACCACCCAGATTGGCAAGCAGGGTATTGTGTGTATTTTAGGTACGGGGTCTAATTGTTCTTATTACGACGGACATCAGCCCTTTCAAAAAGTCGTTTCATTGGGCTACATCTTAATGGATGATGCGAGCGGGAATTATTTTGGTAGAAAATTATTGAGAGACTTGTATTTCCACAAGATTCCACAAGATTTAGCCTTGCGATTCTCCAAAGAATACGATTTAGAGGCCGATACCATTAAAGAACATTTATACAAACAACCAAACCCCAATACCTATTTGGCCACATTTGCACGTTTTTTAATTGAAAATAAAGAGCATAGCTACTGCAAGGGTGTAATTATGAAAGGCTTACAGCAATTTGTAAACAATTACATTATGCAGTTTGAATTAGCCACTAAGGTTCCGTGTCATTTCGTCGGAAGCATTGCTTATTTCTTAAAGGACGAATTGCAACACGTGTTGCATAACAATGACTTGGTAATGGGAAATGTGCAACGACGTCCTATTGAAGGTCTAGTGGAATTTCACAAGAGCATGATTTAGCCTGTGCGCCCTGGTTAGCGTATAGCAATTACACTGATTTCGACATGAGCCCCTTTGGGTAAAGCAGCAACTGCAACTGTTTCTCTAGCAGGAGCAGTGCATCCTTCAAAGAAGGATCCGTACACCTCATTAACGGTAGCGAAATCATCCATACTGGTCAAAAAAATGCTGCTCTTAACGATCTGGTCAATACCGAATCCGGCCTCAGTCAGAATGTGCTTTATATTTTCAAGGCATTGACGTGTTTCTTTTACACGATCACCTTCGATTAGTATTCCAGATGTAGGATCAATAGGAATTTGACCCGAAACAAACAGGGTATTCTGATGAAGAATCGCTTGATTGTAGGGTCCGATGGCTGCCGGCGCCTTTTCTGTAAATACGGCTTGTTTAGTCATAGTTATGTAGAGTTAACGATTAAAGTTACGCTGACTGCGGCTTTCCCATTTCAAGTCAGACAACATGGCACTCTTGATCCCGATAAAGAAATCCCAGCGCGCATTTTGGCCAAAGGGCACCCAATTAAATCTTAAGTCAAAACTTTTAAGGTCGCGCTTAAAACCAATCTGAGTAAGGTTGAACCCTTGATTCTTAAAATCGTAACCAGAAGATACGCGTAACTTCCAGGCCGGGGTAAGATCAATATTTCCTGAAAACATGAGAGAGGCGCTCGTAATTTCTCTTTCATCCTGAAGGTTTGAATAACTGCTATTGAATTGCAGATTAAGGCTCCACGGAATACGGTTCACATAAAAGGTGTTGCTTTCAGGATCTTCTTCGCTTTCTTCTTGATTGCCGCCATTGCGTTCTTCCCCTGGGAAATTATCCGTCAAACCAAAGCCAAAAAGGTCGTTATCAGCCCCCCCAGATTGTGCTCTGTAATCATTGTCATAACCTTGAGAATCAGAGCGTTGTGAACCTTGTTGAGCTTCTTCATTTCTAGGCTTAAAGGTTTCGTTCGAAAGGGCGTAACTGAAATTCAAACTAGCTCTGGTGAGTTTAGCGAGTTTACCGCTTTGCGCAATATGAAATGTATTGATGCGCGTACCATCAGCCGCAGTGACATAAGGATCTAAAGTTCCGCTCATGTTGACGCGCATTTCTTGATTGAAAAGTGCGGTAGCTGCATTGAAACTAACGGGGCTAAGTCTTAAGGAGTCGGCTTCAAGATTGTAGGCACTAGAGAAATTAAGGTTACTTAGAATAGGGATTTTTCTAGGTTCAGTCTTAGTTGAGTCTTTTGACGCCATTTTAGCTTCTAATGTGTTTTGAAGCCCGAATGAAAGGCTGTTCGATTTGCCGAGACTAGGAGATCCATTGAGCGTTCCTTCAAATCGTGAATAACTCACTTCTTGTCCGTCTAGGTTCGTGTAGGTATCGTAATAGCGTTCGAAAGAGGGTCCATAGCTCCATCCTACAGAGGGTCTGGCAACGTGTCGAATTGCTTGTAATTTCTTGCCTTCCTTAAAGGTGTAGGTACCGTAAACCGTTGTTCCTATCGAGCTAGAAACCCCATAGCGATTGAAGCGATCGAAACCTCTAACCGTGTCTAAAACAATTTCACGACTCACATCAGAATTTGGATCTTGGCCGCGAGTGAAGGTCTCAAAGGTCCATAGATCTTCATAGTTTGCACCCATAGAGACGCTTAAAAACTTAGCGAGTTTGAAGTTGGTACTTAAAGGTATTGTGTGGCGTGCTCCGACCTTAGCGTCGTCAAACATCTTTGAGGTTAAGAAAAGTGAATCGGTCGTTCTTATCCGGTTCTCAAATCTTGAGGTGTATTGAAGGTTGACATTTTGAATCAGCCCCTTTTTGATGCCTTCACGCTTGGCAAAAGGAAAGATACGTTCCATATTCACTTGAGCAGTAGGCAATGTGAGGTTGATCTCTTCGGTATTCGTATTCTGGTTGTGTGTGGCACTTAGGTTTAGGTTGACCGAAGGATAAGCCGGAAACGTCTTTGAATACGTGATCGAAGAAGAGAGGTTGTTATTTTGAGTCAACGCCAGGTTTTGCTGATTTGCCGAGTTCCTGAAATACTTGCTGCTTCCGATATTGACCGAAGCAGCAAAACGTGAATTCGGACTAGCCTTGGGGTCTTGAGAGTGAGAAATCTGAAGGTTAAAAATGCTATTACGACTGTAATCAGCAAATCCTTTTTGAGAGGTAATGAGATTCTCAAACCTGAGGTTTACATTACCTCTAAATTTATAGCGCTTGGTGTATACCGACTGTGCTCTAAATCCGTAGCTACCATTGGTGAAATAGTCTCCTGTTAGGTTAAGGTCGACGTAGTCGCTAATCGGAAAATAGTATCCGCCATTTTGAACAGAGTAACCGCGTTGCGGATCATTTGTGATGGTCGGAAAAATGAGTCCGCCCGATCTTCCGCTGGTTAGTGGGAATATGGCAAACGGAAGCGCAATAGGGGTAGGCACATCAACCAAATACATATTCGAAAAACCTGCGATGATTCTCTTTCCAGGAATAAATTTGGCCTTTCTCACCTTAATGTAGTAATCAGGGTCGATGGAGTCTAAAGCGGTAGTCAATTTTCCTTGGCTGAAATAGAAGACCGAATCGTTTTCTTTCTTCGTTTTTTCAGTAACTACCTTCATGGTTTCTCCTCCACCCATACCCCCAATGCCAGCACCTTGTTCAGTGCGAGAATTGAAAATCAGTGCCTTTTGAGAGGTGATGTTGTAGCGAATAGAGTCGGGTATAACCTCGTTTTGTCCTTGAGTGAATTCAGGAGTTTGGCTCCTTTCTCCTTTAGAATCGACATAGCGCCCTGCTAAAATTTCATTCTTAAGATAATCAATAGCAATGACACCTGCAGTGAGTTTGGTATCGGTATAATCAATCGAAGCCTCGTTAGAGAGGTAAATCTTCTTCTGAGTTTGACTGATCGTAACCGAGTCTTTCGCACTGTACTTGATAAGACTCTCGAGCTTTGAAGAAATAGCGACGTCGGTCTTTTTCTTCTTGGTGGCTACTAGGGAATCGAGAAGTTGCTGCTTTTCGGCTGAAACCTGCGGAAGTTCGATACCCTTTGGAAGTTCTGTATACAGCCCTTTCGTCTTGGTGGACACGGTAATAGGGTCTTGTTGACCGAATATTACGTTGGGCTGAAGCAAGCACCCCAATAAGAGCACAAAGTAAATTTGCCTGAACTCCAATACGAAAGCCTTGGTTTTACTGAGTTTAAAGCGTTTAAACCTGGGTCAAACTTACGCAATATTTGTGGTAACTCTTTGTGATTGCTTAATTTTACAATACATCGATTACTCCCGTTAACACGTGATAAAGACTTTCCTAAAAACTGTTTTTTACCTCTGTTTGCTTTCTGTTTCGACGCTCGAGGCACAAACAGAACAGAATTTCACGGTATTTATTGATCCTGGTCATGGCGGAAAAGACCCAGGTAATATGCATAATGGCTATGTGGAAAAAAAGATTACACTAGCCATAGCGCTTAAACTCGGAAAACTACTCGCCAAAGAAGAAGGTGTTACAGTGCACTATTCACGAAAGGACGATCGTTCGGTTAATCTATATGCTAGAGGTCCCATGGCGAATCGTGTTGGAGCAGATGTCTTCGTTTCTATTCACTGTGATGCGCACACCTCCTCAGCCTACGGTGCAGGGACCTTTGTTTTAGGTTTGCATCGTGCCGATAAAAATTTAGCCGTTGCTCAGCGAGAGAATGCTGCTATGTACCAAGAAGACAATTACCAATCCAATTATCAGGGACTCACAAATGTCATTGGTTTAAGCGCGATTCAAGAAGAAAATCTTGATCAAAGTATAAAACTCGCAGCCTATGTACAGCAAGAGATGGTGACTACCGCAAAGCGCAGAGATCGTTTGGTTAAGCAAGCGGGTTTTGTGGTCTTGTATGAGACCATCATGCCTTCAATATTGGTAGAAACAGGTTTTTTGTCCAATGCCAATGAGGGTGCGTTTTTGAATTCAGAAAAGGGACAAGAAAGTATTGCACAAGCCATGGCTAATGCCATCGTTAAATATAGAGACGAATTTGCCTTAAACTCTTTGATGATTGGTCCCGCTCCCGGAAAAGAAGTCTTTAGCGTTCAGCTATTCGCGACGGATAAAACACACTCCAGTACAGCGTCCGTTTTTAAAGGTTTAAAACCCGTCTGGTATGAAGAGAAAGATGGTTTAAAGCGTTATTTTTACGGAGAGGCAACCTCTCAAGCTTCTGCGAATGATCTTAGATTAAGAGCTGTTCAAAAAGGTTTCAAGGACGCTTTTGTAGTAAAGAAAATGCGCTAATAGTAGCTTATGAAAAAGAAATTTACCCTGACCCTTTCCAATGAATTAAAAGCCGGTATTGTGGTTTTGGCCGGTGTTTTCGCCCTAATTATGGGATTCAGTTATTTGAAGTCAACTTCAATCTTTGGTCCTTCAAAAACCTTATATGCTATTTATGATAACGTGGGAGGGCTTCAAACAGGCACAACAGTCAGTCTGAACGGCTATGCGGTAGGTACAGTTGACGCCATTGATTTTTTACCCTCTGGTCAATTGTTGGTCAGTTTTACCCTTTTTACAGATTATGCTTTTTCTAGGAATTCTACAGCCCAGCTATATGATACTTCGGTGCTAGGAGGAAAGGGGCTTCAGATTGTAGTGGCCAATGATGACACAAGGCCCGTTCAATCCGGAGATACTTTGCCAGCTGCTGTTGAGGTAGGAATGATCAATAAAGTAGAGAAAATTCTAGACCCCTTAGAGCAAAAGGTGAGTCAGGCA
>Ga0181563_10001644_pt1 | contig 21798 bp, 25 predicted proteins | sample 011ome_25_FD_133759 | JGI IMG/M metagenome (GOLD analysis project Ga0181563, IMG submission 133759) | Coastal salt marsh microbial communities from the Groves Creek Marsh, Skidaway Island, Georgia - 011512CT metaG (megahit assembly) | ecosystem: Environmental > Aquatic > Marine > Intertidal...
CAGTTTCTCAGCGAAGGCGATCCACAGGGCCTCGCGCTGCGCGTCGTCCGGTTTCTCAGAGATCCACTGGGCGGCGACGTTGCCCTGCTGATCGAGGAAGGTCGAAACCTTCGTGACCTTTTTTGGATCGGGCAATTGAAATGTATCGGCGGCGTCGCGGCCGGCGAGCTTGGTCTTGTCCCACCTCGCGACCTCCTCCCCCGCCATGTTGCGGAGGATGGACTGCCCCTTCATCATCAATCTCGGCGGCAGCGTTGAGTTGAAGCCCCGCCTCTTTGCCTCGATTGCGCGGGCCTCAAATGTTGATCGATTGACGTTCAGCGCGCGGGCCGCAGCCGCCACGCTGCCATGAGTCACGATGGCGTCAACCGCCTCCTGGCACTTCTCGTCGGATAGCGGGGCCTGCGCCATTACTTGCCGCCCTTCACGAAGGCAGCGAGGGCGCCGTGCTTGGCTTCACAGTTCAGGTATTTTTGCACGGCGTCGAGATACCCCAGCGCCACGTCGGTATCTGTCGCGCTATTTGGCGGGGGCTTCGGTCGGTCGCACGGCAGCAGCAGGCTCGCGTCCGGTTGGCGGTCGATCAGGAGCGGCGAGAAGGAGCTGCTGCACGCCTGCAACGGCGGCAGCAATAGCAGGGCCACAAGTGACCGTGACAGGAACATGGATTATCCTTTCGCGCACGGGGGCGACGGTGGCGTCGATCTGCTGAACCCGGCCTTGCAGGGTGGCGATCAACAGTTCGGAAAGTTTCGCGTCCTTCTCTTTTTGGGCGATGACCGCCTTTGCGTTGGAAAGGGCCAGTTCCGCTTTGCCGAGGTCTTCGTGAGCCTGGAGAAGCAGCCAGCCCAGCACGCCGGCAATCGCTGCCAGAACGCCCGCACCTATGGCGAGGTACTTGGTCATGGGTACTGCGCCACGAAGTGCCGACCGGCGAATTGCTCACGTTCGCCATTGCGACGACGGGTGATTTCCGGCGGGATATGCCAGCGGTCGAACTGAAGGGCCGCCTCTTCAAAGCGCATGGCGTTAATGCGCTTTAGCAGCGTTGAAGATTTGAACGCGCCGACGCCGACATTGAAGGCGAAGCTGACAAGCGCATCGAACTGGTGCTGCTCAAGCCCCACCGTCACGTTGTCGTTGATGGCATCCTCGAAGCGGTCAAGGTTGCGCCGAAGGTCATCGTCGGCCTTCTCCTGGGTGATTGGAGGCCCATTGGGGATGACGCCGACCGTGTTTCCTACGCCGTCGGTCCAGACTCCAACGCTGTCACGATAAGGCCGCAAGACACAACCTTCGCGTTCACGAATAAGCGCGATGCCTTGTGCGCTAGTCCTCATATTGATTGTTCTGCGTATGGGGCCGCCTGCTTGAAGGGCATCGAGCCATTCAGATCGCCAATGACTACGGCGTCTCCGACGCCCTGATCTACAAAATCGGGAGAGGCCGGAAGCGCGCATTCGTGTAAATCATCGTTCCGCTTGCCCTCGCGGGCGATCAGGAGGTCAAGGCCTTGCTGGTTTGTTTTCATCTCGCCCTCGCCGATCGTTCACCGCCGCCCAAATCAGCACGGTCACAAGCGCCGGAATTAATATCCAGCGCGACGCAGGCCATCCAGGCGGCGCGTATTTCCAGGCGTCGATCGCTTCCCACGTCAGCGCGCCAGCCAGCGCGGTGTAGGTCCACCACAAAAGCGCACAGGCGCAGCGGTGACGGCCGCGTTGCAAAGCGAATATTGCGAAAATGCCGGCGAGGCATATTGCGATGTAGGCGAGCTGGATCAACCACACCGCGATCACCGCGGCGGCCCGCGCCATAGCGACCACAACCAGGCAAACGCGGCCTGCGGGTCAGTGCGCCACTTCTCGCCAAACGTGCCCAAGCCGGCCAGGATGTTGGCTCCAAGAAACGCGATCACCAGCGCCAGGATTCGCTCCTGCTTGTGTGTGGCTCCCAGCCATTCAGTGACGCCGGGCGTCGCAAAAAAGCTCAGGCCCCAGGACGAGATCACGGCGATAGCGCGCGTCAACGGCGTCGAATCGACAAGCGTCCGCAACGTCAGCAGCGAGCCCACGGCAGCAGCAGCCATCGTCCAGAACGAGACGCCGGAGCCCGGCAGCGGATCGTTTAGGTCGGCCATCGACCTACTCCCAGCCGATTGATGCGTCGATGGCCTCGACATCGGGCGCGGTGCGCGCAGCCGTTATCGCATTCTTGAGGTCGCGCGCGTTGAGCGTGAGCGCGGTGACGCGGTTTTGCGCGGCCACCGCGAACGCCCAAAACTCCGCCGCGGTGAAGGTCGGGCGCGAATTGTCGGCGGCAATCCAGCCGAAGCCTTGCGGCCAAACCTCGGCATTGTCGAGACAGGCCCGCGCGAGAAGCGCCCGCGCGGCGATGCGCTGTTGGCTTGCCGCGTCGATCTGGTAGAGCGCGCCGCCGTGCACCAGGCCGGCGCCGATGGCGGAGGCATAGGCCGCCGCGATGGCGCCGGCCTTGGCTATCTTGGCGCGGGCGAGGTTGATGGCCGCAAGCTCAAGCTCGGTCGCGGCGCGGTCGCCCGGCCGGCAGTCGCCCAAATAGAAGGTGCTTCCGTCAAAGGTCCACATGGTCAACCCCATCCGCGATCAAAAGTGACTCTATGTTTCCAGTTTGCGGGCGTTATGCCGGTGGCGGCGCCATTGTCCGGCCTTTGAACAACCCACGCCGAACTCGCAGAGCCCATCCCACCGTAGCCTCCCGACTTTCTGTTTGCCCAAACGCTAACGGGCCATTCTTGGGGAGCAGTGTTGTTGCCGGCGATGCCAAGCAGGACGCGATCCCCGACCGCGTAGCCGTATTCGGTCGTTGTGTTCTCGATAATTAACGTGCCACGATCCGGCACCACGCCGATATTGTGATTTCGTGAAATCACCGCACCGCTCGCCGGCAATGTCGCGGTCCAGCCGGAATCGTACCGCCCATTGTAGGCGTAGGCCGTCACGGCGGTGACGTTGCCGCCCGAGGTCACGGCCTCACCGACAAAGACGAGATAGACCGCCGGCGCGGTCGATCCGTTGCCGAGGTAACCTTTCATTTCGCCGATATTGAACGTGTATTGGCCCGAGGTAGTCGCCGGCGTGCCGCTCTCCTGATAGATCGGCGCCAGGGTGGTAAAGCCGCCGGTGAGCACGCCATCGACGCCGACCGTGACGTATAGATAGTTGGTCGTCGTGTTAGTAAGCGTCCCGAAGCTCACGTTTGCGGTCGATAAGCCCCACCGCTCGAAGTCGCCTTGCGCGGCGCGCACGTCTTCGGCGGTGCGGATTTGCGTTTGGTTCATGTTGGCTTGAACGGCGGTTATCTTTTCCGTGAGTACGTTTTCGACGCGGACGGCCACCCGGTTGGCCTCGCCTTCAACTCGCACAAGGTCGCGCGCCGTTTGCGACACTCGAGCATCCAAGGTCACCCACGCGGCAATCGTTGAAACGAGAAACATGCCGGCGGTGAGCACATGCCCGAGGTTGATGGTCGGGTCGAATTTTACGCGGCGCGGGGCGCCATTGCTGTTGTCGTTCCCTTGCTCGCTCACTAGTCGAGACTCCCGGCGAGGCGAAACAGGTCGTCAAGGTCCGACTCCGACCACGGCGGGTCGACCGACGCGCCCACCGCGGCAATCATCGGATCGTCACGTCGGAACGCAGCCGCGCGCGCCCACAACTTCTGCATCAGCAAGTCGTTAGATGCGGCAACGATCTGGTCGACTTGCGCCAGAAGGCCGAGCGCGTTGAGGGCGCGCATCATCGCGCCGGCCCACACCTCGGCCGGCACATCAGCGCGAGCGATAGCGGCGTCGACCTCCTCTTGCGTTGGCGGCACGAAGCCCGGCGGCGGATTGTCCCAGCGGATGCCGGCGAGCGTGCCGTTGAGGTTGGCGAAATCGACACCGGGCCGCAGGGCGGCAATGGCCTTTATCATGTTGGACATTAGAACCGCCCTCCATAGCTCATGCCGCATTGCTCTTGGATGCCGCTACCACCGTCGCCTTCCCAAACGGAAGTGCCCACCGCCCCGGCGTACTCGAGGGCTTGCAAATAATGAAACCCGAGGAGTTGCGCCGAGTGATCGCCCGATGCGGTTTTCCGAGAATTGGTTTGCGTGGATACATCGAGACGCCGACCAGAAAACGCCGTGGTGCTATCCAAACCGACGCCGGCGGTCACATCGTTGGAACTCGATGAGTTGTAGACTGCGACCTGATAGTTGGCCCCAAAGAAATCTTCCTGCAAGCCCTGCACAAATGAAACGCGCATCGTGCTGGAATTGTTGGCCGGGCGGACTGTGGCGGTCGTGTAGCTCCAATTATCGGCGGTGTCGCCAATAAAGCCTGCAAAGGGAAGGCGATTGTAGGCGTTCCAGACATTCAACAGCGCGGCCGTGCCGCCCGCAGCAACGCCGCCCGGCTGCCAGTTGATCTGGCTTGAGCCATCCGAGCGCACCGTTCCAACATAGGTGCCCAAGCCTGCGCCCGGTCCATTCGTGATGGCGACCGTATTCGTCCAAATGCCGCCCACTCGGCTGATTTGCGTCGTGCCGGCGCCGGTGCCGCGCGCGGTGTCGCTCGTCCATGCCGGGCCGCGCGTGAGTCGGATCGTGCCCGCGTCATTCCACACGAACAGGTCATAATTGCTGTTGGTGGTGACGGCCGCAGGCCCCGCCTTGCCCGTCGAGCTCGCCGTGGTGTCGTTGGTGAGCTCGGCGAAAGCCTGCGGGTGAAAGCGACCCGTTGCCGAGTTGTAGAGGGGAATGATGCTCCCGCAATACGGCGTGTAATAGATCGTTGTCGCCGCGAGCACCGCCGCCGTGAGCACCGGGGTGGCGGTTGTCAGCGTCAAGCGGCCTTGCGGGGTGGGCGGATATAGGCCGAGGTTTAGGTGCAACGTAGTGTCGAGATAGCCCAACAAAATGTCGGACGTACCATCGAAGAATTGCCGCGTGACTATCGCGCTGCTCGGCGTGTCGGAGTCAACCCACGGACCATATTGCAGCCACGCCGGGCGCGCGGTTGCCTTGCCGCCCAAGATAAGATGCTTCATGGCCGCCGACACCGGCGCCGAGAAGATATAGATGGGCGCGTCTGCGACCGCCCACGAAATCAGCGAGCCGGTTGAGGAGTCGATGAGCGTGCGCGAGAGCGTATCGGGCGAGCCATAGGTGAGCGTGCCATAGCCGATTTCCCACGAAGTGCCATCACCGTTCTCGGCGCAATAGAACACCACCGAGCCATCGGCGAATTCCGAGCGCCACGTTTGAAACGCGCCCACCGAGGTGCCCAGAGAGAATGAGCCGGTGCCCGTTATCGAGCTCGACTCCATGCACTTTTCACCAAACATGCGGCGCGCTCCTAGATGACTTCGCGGAGGTTGAGGGTGGTGCTCCACATTTCGCCATTGCTGGTGAACTGCGGCACGATGGTGTGAGCCTGCGATGAGGTGAAAACGCCCTGCATCGAATGGCGGTGGAAGTGAGTCGTTGCGGCCGGGTCGAGAAGGCAGGCCACATCGCCGTGCATCCCGCGGAGCCGCTGAATGTCGGCGATGCCCGCGAGCACCTCGGTTTTGTCGGCGGCGCTTATCTGCAATCCGAAGAGGCGGGGCGCGCTGCGAGCCAGGCGGTCGGTGAAGGTTTGGCCGTACTCGGTGGCAATCTGCGCGTCGCGCTGGTCGAAGCCGAGCGGCGTGCCGCCGAGGTCGAAGTTGATGGTGGGTTGCCAGTAGGCGCCGAGCATCACCCGGCCCGCCTCGAGATAGGCCGCGGTATTGGTGGCGTCCGCGATATCAAGCCGCCAGTAGCGAAGCGCGCCGCCGCTCGCCCAAGAGAGCCAAGAGAAGTATTGCGGCCAATAAAGATCGGAGGGCTTGCCGGTCGCCGGCCACGCCGACACCGCCGTGGTGTCGACCGTGGGCGAGGTGGTCACGTCCGAAGTTGCCTTGCCGCGCACCCGGATCGTGGCGGAAGCGGTGAGGTTGTGGCCGATGAGCGCCAGGCCGGTGCACGCCACGCCGCCCGAGCCCATGTCGAAGGTGATGTATTCCGCCGTGATGCCGCTCGAGCGCCACTTCTTCTTCGGCTGCATGTTTTGCAGATTGGCGACCGGCAGCGTGGACACCGCCGAAGAGGCGCCGAGCGTCGCCGCGTCTGAAAGGTGTGGCGAGAGGATGACGACATTGCCCATTGCCTAGCCCCACAACCGAAGCACCGGGCGGCCGTTGCCGTTCACCGCGATGCCCGAGCAAAAGAAATTCCGCGATGAGCCGAGGCCGAGGCGGTTGGAATTGGCGACCGTGATGATGCGCGCCGCCACGTCCGCGAACGGGTCGATGGTGGCCTCGATTTCAAAGGCTTCGCGAATGTTGCGAAATAGCCGTTGCTGCCGGTCGCCCTCGAGTTGCGCCGCGGCCTCGGTCGAAAAGCCGCCTTGCACCGTGATGATAGGGGCCGAGGGATAGGCCGCGCCCACCCAAAGGTCGGCGGTCGATGTATAGCGGCCGTCCGCCCGATATATGAGCGCGTCGGCCTGGGTGACGGCGCCGGCGATTTGGTTGGTATCCATCGGCGTGTAGTTGCGCGCCCACCCCATGAGCGTGGAGCGCCGCCGGGCGGGATAGTCGACCATGGCCGGCGGCCCCACGCGCACTTCGCCATCGTTGGCGTCGGTCGGGTACGAAAGGGAAAACATCGGCGTGGATATGCTCGGGTCTTCAAGCTGGCCGTAGGCGAGCCGGCCATTGAGCCGAACGCAAAACCAACCGAGGCAACCCGCCATCACTTCGGCGAGCGCTTCGGCCTTCGTAATTTCACGGTCCCAAAAATAGCCGAGCGTCGCCGTTTGCCGCAGGTCGAGGGTTTGGTGCGAGGTGAGGTCGATGCCATCCGGGTCGGCGATGCGGATATTGCCGCGCCCGGTGGCGATGCGCCTGGCGATGGCGGCGCGCGTCACCGGATAGGTGATGCCGTTGATGGTGTCATTGTCGCCGCGCACGTCCGCGGTGATGAGGTAGGTGGGCGCCGCCCCGAGCTTGAAGAGGCCGAGCGCCCGGCATGTCGCATAGTGGCCCGATGCCGGCGTGACGGCGGCAAGCAAGGCATAGGTCGCATAGTCGGCGTCAGCGGTAAGCGGCACGCCGCCATCGCGCACCGCGTCGATGGCCAGCACCGAGGAGCATGACACCTGATAGATGAGGCCGGTGGCGTTGATCTGCACCGGCGTGATGTTGAACACCGGCCCCACGCAATAGGGCTTGATCCGGCCCTTGAGCGTGGCGTCGCCGTCCGCGTTGCCGGCTCCGGTGTAGCGCTGGCCGTGGAGCTCGGCGACATTCAACCGCCAAGCCAAATCGCGGAGCCGAATTTCTTTCTTGCGCGTGTTGTAGACAAAGCCGGCGGTAGAGAGATTGGCCACCACCTCATAGGTCGAAAAAAGCGCATCGGGATCGCCGCGGAGGAGTTGCAGCGGGGCGCCGTCCCAACCGAGGGTGCGGAGGGCGTCAAGCTCGCCATCCGGGTCAGTGAGCTCGAGCACGCCGATGGTGGCCGACCCACCGCCGAGCGGGTTGCCGCCGGTGAAGAGCGTGATTTCATAATTGAAGGCGCCCGAGAGCTTGCCCGGCACCCACGTGCTCGCCGGCGTATCGGTCGGCAGCGTCGAGCGCGCCGCGTTGCCGGTGGCCGCCGGGTAAATGGTCGCGGTCTTGCCCTGCGAAGTCAGATAGCGAGGCGAGCGCCGGTCGATGCAGCCGAAGGCCAGCGGTGGCGCCGGGAGGTCAACCGTGAGGGCGGAATCGAATGGCGTGATGGCCAGGAGGTAGGCTTTGCCCTCATGGCTGCCGAGGTTGAGCGGGTCGACGCCGGTATAGAGCAGGAACGACCGCGCGACGTCGCGCGCAATGGTGCCGAACGGCGCCGGCGGTGCGGCCCGAAGGTAAACACGATCACCCACGGCGCTACCTTTGCGCCATGCGTTGCATTTGGGCGGTCAAGACCGAGAGTTGCTCGCGTAGCTGCGCGTTTGCGCTCATCGACTCGGCGAACATCGAGCGGAGCTCGGCATTGCTCTGCAAGACCGCGTTGGTGGCTTCGTTGTTATTGGCCGCCGTCCCGCCGCCGTTGCCGCCGAGGACGCCAACTTGTGCCTCGAGGTCGCGCCGGATTTGCTCGACAATCGCGGCATACTCCGCCGAGCTCGCGAAGTAGGAGCGCGCCGAGGTCGCATAGGACTCGGCCGAGCCGGCGAGGCCGTTGATGGCATCGGCATTGCCCGCGCGGGCTTGAGCCAGCGTTGCGCTATAGTTGGCGCGCGTGCCCGATAGCGAGGTGTCGGGCGAGGCGTTGGCGAGGTCGCCGTAGGTGAGCCGCTTGATGAGGTTTTGCAGCGACGTAACCGAGGCCGAGTAGGCTTGCTCTTTTAGGTCCGCCTCTTTCTTCGTCCAATACTCGGCGATGCGCGCCATGTCGACATAGACGCTCTTTACGTTGTCGCGGATATATTCGGCGCTCGCGAGCGAGTCCGCGCGCTGATCCTCGAGCGCGCGCATTTGCACCGCCATCGGGTCGAGCATCGAGTCGATGAAATCCTCGGCGGCCCGCTTGGTCTGCTTGTCCTTTTCCGCCGTAAAGGCCGAAGCATCAAAGCCGTATCGCGCGGCCGTGTCGAAGAGCGCGGCAAAGCTCGAATTGATTTGCTCAATAGTCGCCTTAAACGATGGCGCCTTATCCTTGATGCTCTTGAGCGCATCATCGAAGTTGCGAACCTCGGCCACTATCTGCTCGAGTTGATCTATCGAGTCGAATATCCGGCCATTCATCGGCTCCAACGCCTGGCGCATATTCGGGCTAAGGTTCACGCCGCCGATGAGCGAGCGATAGGCCGATTGAGCGGTTGCCGTTTCGACTCCGATATCGTGCGCGTTGCTGCCCTGCCCCCATTGCGTCGAGTTACCGGATGGGTCAATCAAATAGGTGGTGGCCTGATTCTCGCGGTAATTCTGCCAAATGGCGTTTCCCCAAATGCCGCCGGGGTTGTTGACGCCGCCCGCCATCGCATAGAGCGCCGCCTGGCGCTCCGCGATGCTGCCATACTGCGACTTGATGGAGGCGCCGCCGTTCTGCGTCGACTCGGTGTTGTTGTATCCGCCGGTGGCCGGATTCCATCCCCATTGCGTGCTTGCGCCAGCGAGCGGCGGAAGCGCGGGCGTCTCACCGCCGCCGAAGAGCATCGGCAGCAACATGCCCGCCATGCCGAGGCCCATGCCGATGGGACCGCCGGCGGCGCCGAGCATCGGGAGCAAGCCAGCGGCCGAGGCCATGCCGATGCCGCCGCCGAGCATACTGAGGCCGCCGCCAATCGTGCCGGCGGTGCTTTTAGAGGTCGCCATGCTGTAGGCGCCCATGCCGATTGACCCGATGCCGGCGAGGGCGCCGCCCCATGTCAGGCCGCCCAGAGCGCCAGGCGTTCCGCTCGAAATTAGCTGGCCGATGCTGTCGTAAGAGCCCGCGCCGCCATAGCTCATCGGCGTGATGGGATTACTCAAGAAGTCGAACATGCCCCCGCCGCCACCGCCCATCATCGGGAAGCTCGAGCCGCCCATGCCGCCGCCATAGCCAAGGCTCGAGGCGGTCGACGGGCTCACCAGGCCGATGCCCTGCAAGCCGCCCATGAGGCTGCCGAGCATGGGCCGGATGACCGCGAGCGCCGCAAATTCGGCGATCATGCGGCGCACCATCTTGGTGGCGAAGTTGCCGAGCTCTTGGAAGGAGAACGCCCCGCGCTCGAGCATCGAGTCGAACATATCCGCGGCGGTCGATTGAATGGAGTTGAGCGCGTTTTTGAGCGGCTCGGTCCACAATTCGTTGGCGCGCTTGAGCTCATCGCCCTGCGCCTTGAGCCGCTCGTTTTGGGCGATGGCCTCGCCGCGGCGGTCGATGGCTTCCTTTTCCTTCGGGTTGGTGGCGTCGAGGCCCTTGCTCTGCACCTCATGCTTGAGCTTGATGAGCGCGAGCTCGCGGGCGCGCGTTTCGACGCTGGCGTTGACGAGGGCGTTCTCTGCCGCGAGCAATTCGTTGGCGCGCTCGAGCTCCTCGGTGCCCAGGTTGAAATCCTTGAGCGACTTGAGGCGCTCGGCCGCCTTCATCTGCTCTTCGATCTTCGCCGTGAGCGCGCCCACCTGGCCGGTGTTCTTGTCGGCCGTGTTGCCGTAGGCGTCTTGCGCGGCCTTGAGCGCCTTGAAGTGAATCTCGAGGTCGGCCACCGCCTTGGCGCCGCGCTCGCTCGCCGTGGCGTAGGCGGTCGCGGCCTCCACCTCTCGCGTGGTGTCGCGCTCGAGCTTGGCGATGCGGTCGGCCTCGGCCTGGCCGGCGCCTTTGATGCCCGAGAGCTTCGCGCCGGGCGCGGTCAGCGGCTCTGTCGGAGCGAAGGTGCCGGAAACAAGAAGCTGCGTGGCATATTGATCTTGCGTGATCTGAACACGGTCGGCGGGATTTTCTACACTACCTGCATTCCGGGTCGCATTTTGCAGCGCTGTGTTCGCGCGCTCCGCCATTGTCTGCGTGCGAGCGTTGTTACGTTCAGTCGCAGCCTTCTTGTTCCAGAAGTCCGCGCGGTCTTGAAGCATCTTTAGATCTTCGCCCGGCAACACGCCTTGCTCAGACTGATCGCGCATCGCGCCTAGCGCCTTGAGATTAGCGATAATCTTTCCAAGGATGCTGTTGACGACTTCCATCGCGTCTGTCGCGATGGGTGCGCCGATAGTAGCGATCAACGCACGGAACTTTAGCGCCGAAACTTCCGACTGGTCGGCAAGCTTGTCGAGAGACTTGATGACCTTGTCATCAATCATCGCGCCTGCGGCTGCCGCTTTCGTTGCCATGACATCGGCGCCAGCGGCGATATCCGCCAACATCGGCAACATGCGCGTGCCGGCCTTGCCGAAGAAATCGACCGCCGCCGCCGAGCGCCGCGCCGGGTCTTCAATCTTGATGATGGCCTCGGCCACATCCTGCATCAACGCTTCGGTCGGGCGGAGCTTTCCGGCCACGTCGAGATTTTTGACGCCGAGCTTGTCGAGCGCCTCTACCATATCCTTGGAGCCGTCCGCGGCCTCGCCCATCTTCTGCGAGAACTTGGAATAGGCCGTTTCGAGTTGCTCGAGCTTGACGCCGCTTTGCACGGCCGCGAACTGCGACGCCTGCAAAAACTTGGTGGTGACACCGAGTTGCTCGGCAAGCTCATCGAGGCCCGCCACGGCCTTGAGCGAGTCCTTGCCCATCTGGATGAAGCGCGCGCCGAGCTCGGCCACCATGAGCGCGAGTTGCGCCTTGACCGCGCCGCCAAGCGAGGAGAGGCCACGCTCCATGCGGGCAAGCGTGGTATCCATCGAGGCGGTCGAGCGCTCGAGCTTTTCGAGCGCCTGCGTTGCGGCGGCCGAGCCGTCGACCGCCTTCGATGAGTCGACAATTATGCGGATAATCTTGGTTTCATCGGCCATAGATCACCCGTCATTTTTTCGAGCGCGACCGCGCGGCGGCGGCCTTTGCTTCGTCGGCGGCGCGGCGTACTTCGACCTCAACGTGGAAGTCGTCAATGCGCGCCACCGTGGTGACGAAATCATCGAGGCCCTCGCCTTGATAGCCAAGGCGGGCGCCCTCGCGGCGTATCGCTTCCATCGGCACCGGCCGGGGAAGCGAGAGCCCGCCGCCCATGCCCATCGAAATGGACTCGTGCGGCCGGTCGCGGGAGAGAGTGAGGAAGGCCGACCAGAACGGCGCGGCCTCGGTCGGCAGGCTTGGGCGGGATAGCAGCCGGTCGGTGGCCCACTCCTGGCCTTTTGCCGCGGCGTCGTGCCAGCCTTTGAGCTCGGCGCCGTGCTCGCTATCCCACCGGATTAGTTTTTTGCGGCTTCCACCGTGGCTTCGATGCGGGCGCCGCGGAAATTCTTGGTGTCATAAACCACGTTATCCACGATGGCATAGGCATCATCGGCCTGGCGCAAGAAGGCGGCGCACGCCTCCGGGCTATACGGGACTGTCGCGCCCTTCGCCTTCACGCCGCTCCACCCGATCACGATGCAATCGGCATAGATGCGGGCAAGGTAGGCGCGAATCCGCTCCGCGCTGGCGCGGGCATTGGTGAGCCGGTTGAGCTCGGCGCGGATTTCGTCGCCGCGATTGCGCCACCGCGGGTTGGCGTCGCTGGCCGCCAGCACGGTGAGGGTGATGCCGCCCGGCAAGCCAAGCTCGGTGCCCTTCTCGCCTTCGATTTCGCGGTTGCGCTGCATCGGCTCGATGCCGTCGAATTGATACTCTGCTTTTGACATGGTGCCTCCGGTCGGTGAGGTGAGGCCCCGCCGCCGACCACGGCGGGGCCTCGGTTCGCGGTCCATCGCTGGAGCCGCTAGACGGTCGCTAGACCGCCTTGGCGAGTCCCTTGGCCACCCAATCGTCGCCGGTGTGGCCTTCGGGAATGTCGGCGGCTTCCACAACCATGCCCTTGGTGAAGGCGGCCTTGCGCTCGGGCTTGCCTTCGCCCTGGCTGACATAGACGTGGAAGTTGGCCTCGATGAGATATTTGCCCATGGCTGCGGGCTCCTCTGCAATGGGGTTGAGATTACGCGGCGGCATTAGGCCACCAGGCGAGTGATCTTGATGGCGGCAGTGTCGCTGGCGAAGTAGCGGGCCATGAAGTTGAGCGTGACCATGTGGTCGCCGGTCGCCCCCGGATCGTCGATGTCCGGGTTGAACACGTCACAATTGCCCAGGACGATCGTGTCCTTAAACAGCGTCGTGGCGCCGATGGTGAGCGAGAGCGTCTGCGCCGTCTGCCGCGTCATGAATGTCGAATAGTCGGCTGCGGCAGAGAAGTAGAGCTGGACGGAGCCGCTGACATTGAACAGGCCAAGGCCGATTCCGTACGGCGCATTGCTGCCCCACGAATATTGTTCGCGCAGGTTGTTGGTGATGGTCATGTTGAGGCCCATGACCTTGGGCGAACTCACACCAAACAGGTTGTTGACCACAATGTCGGCCGGGGTCGACGGGTCATAGCCCGGCGTCGGCGCGGCATAGGTCGAGCTGGCGATCGCGGCGGTGGCGGCCGTCTCCGCAAGCGCGCGGATGCCGAAGCTCAACGTGCCGGGCTCGCCGTTGCGAAAGCCGATCGAACACGAATCGACCATGCAGCCGGCCAGACGGCGGTAGGGGTCAGTAGCGCCGCCCTCGTACTTTTCCTCCAGCGTGAAGAACTTCGCCGTGCTGGCGTTCTTCAGGACGTTCGCCGTCCAGGCGCCCATGAGCGTGGACTCCCAGAGCACGTCCGTCGCCGCGTCGCGGGTATAGGGCATCTCGATCGTCTTCGGAAAAGTGAAGAGCCCCGATGTCATGTTAGCGGCCATGCGGTCGCTGCGGCGTTCCGGCGAGCGCGAGGCCGGCCGGCTCGGCGAGCCGCTCACGCGGGTATCGCGGGTGAGCAGGAATGCCGGCGTTGCGGGCGTCGTGCCCTGGGTGACCTCCGCGATGATCGCGGTCTGTTTGTTGGCGCTGTCCATTGCGGTGGCTCCTCTAAATTGGACAAGAAAAAACCGCCGGGAAGGCGGCGGCGGTTCAGGTGCTTGGCTACAAGCACCGGGTCGATGTGTCGGATATCAGCCGACGTTATAGATTTCGTACCCCAGGGCGACGCTCTCGACCCACATGCCGGCCTCGTCGTGGCCGCCGCCCATCGGCGCCACCGCAACGATGCGGATTGAGCGCGAGCCGGCAGCAAAACGGCGCATACGGAAGGCCGAGCGGATAGCCGCGGCGTAGGTTTCAGCAAGGTCGCGGTTGGTGGTGCCGGTGCGAAGCCGCGTCACCACGTTGACCGTGACTTGCCCTTGCTCGCGGTGAAGGTTGGCGGAGGGAGCGCCAAAGGTATATTGCGCCTCGCTGCCGCCGGGAAACTCAAGCTCGAGATAGCCCGCCGAGGTCGAGGCGACGGCCGCCGCCGGCGGGTTGGGTTGTTCGCTGGTGTTAAGCGTGTCCTTGATAGGCCAGGCAATCGACGCCCCCGTGCGGATGGTTGCGAGCTCGGCGCGGAAGGCGTCGCGGAGAGTGTCACCGGCCATGGTCGCCTCTTAGTTGGCCAAGCCGGTGGGCTTGATGAAGAAGTTGAGCGAGGGGTAAACGTGATCGCGCATGATGCGCTTGCGACTTGCGCCGCCGCCCTGGTAGCCCTTCACCTTGAGGCCGGTGTTGAGCTTCACATACTTGAAGTCGAAAAACATAGAGCGCCCATAGCGGCGCACCAGCAACGGCAGCACCACCCGCTCATAGACGCCGCGCGGCGCCTGGCGGCTCAAGCCCTCCACCGCCGAGGTCTTCACCCGGTTGGCGCCGCGGCCCCTGCTCCGCGCCCTGCGGCCCTCGATTTTCTTGGCGTAGGGTTGCGGGTTGACGATCTGCACCCGGTCGGTTTCCTTCACCGCGGCTAGGGCAGAGCGGAGGTCGCCGGTTATCTCGGCGCCATTCAAGAGCACCGCATGGCTTTGCACGTATCGGCCCGAGCGCAGCGGAGATTTCTGGCGAAGCTGATCGAGCGCCCACAAGACCGCATCGGCCATTTGCGGCCGGCGCGTGAACTCGATTTTACCAAACGGCCGCACCTGCGTGTAATCGCGCCGCGGCACGCCGTCAGTGATAACCACCGGCTTATTGTCGAAGCCACGGCCGACCTCCTCGCGCAAAGCCCTCTCCGCCACCTCGATGGTGTTGGCCTTTACCCACTCGCCGAGGCCCTTGAGCGTGGTCGGCGCCCCGATGTGCTGAACGGTGACACCCACTAGCCAATCACCTCAAGCTCATAGGCGCCGGTTACTCCGCCATCGGCCAGCGGGCGAACATCCACCACGGCGCGGGGAACACCATCGACCGTGAGCGAATCGGTGCTTGAGCTCGGCACCTTCACCGACCACGCCGAGGCCGCGAGCTCGGCCACGCCGATCTTCACGCGGAAGCTCTGTTGCTCGGCGGAGTTGCTCACGGACACGGTAGTGCCCGGCACGCGCTTGCCCTTGAGCGTGATGGTAGTGCCCTCGCCCTCGCGCGCCAGCGTCATGCTCGAGCCACGCGCGGTAATAAAGCGCGCGGCCGTCTGTTGAATGCTCACGGCGCAGGATTACCCCAGGGCGCGAGCATGTCGCGCACGGCCGGGAGCAGCACGTAAGCGCCCATCACGTCGCCGCCTGGCACCGAGTAGGAGACGGCCGCCAGGTCGGGAACATTCTCCGACCGGATGGTTGGGTCACGGTCGGCGCCGAAGAGCATGGCCTTGATCTGCTCAATGGCCGCCGCCTCGATGGCCGCGTCGATGTTGGTGGCCAGCGAGGTGGACACCGAAAAACCGGCCTTGAAGGTCACCACGATTTTGCCGGTGCTCCACTCAATCGGCGAGTCGCTCGAGACGCGGCGAAGGCGGCCCGGCGTCGAGCCCATCAACAGGTAATCGGTGCTTACAGTCAGCGTCGTATCGGCCTCAACCACCGAATCTATGGAATACACCGGCACGCGCCACGGCAAATAAAGCTCGCTGCCACGATTAAAGATTGGCTCGGAATGCCATGTGGCGCGCAGCGTCTCGCGGGCAAAGGTGGGCTTGGCGCCGGCAGCGTCGCGAGCCAGGCGGCAGCCCGCCACGATCAGCGCCGTAGCGCGCGGGATCAGGGCAGAGATCAGCGTATCGGAATCGGTATTGGCGATCTTGAGCGCGGTCTTGACCGTGGCAAGCGTTGTCAAATTGCGGTTGGTGGCATCATCCGTCGCCGCCGCGGTCGTGTCGAGGAGGTCGGCGAATGCGCGCATGGTCGGTGCTCCCAAAGAAGGCCCGCCGCCGGGATCGCCGGCGGCGGGTGACAGTCAGGCTACCAGGCCGCCGCTTACTGCGGCGGGTTGGCAGTCGGCCCGGCCGCCGGCGTACCGAGAATGGCAACGCAAGCGATGGGCAGAGCACCGGAGTCGTTGCCGGTCGGCGTGACGGTCACGCGCACATAGCGCTTAACGCCGACATAGCCGATCTTGCGGCACTCAATGTCGTCGTCGTACTGAAAGCCCATGAGCGTCGGCGTGCCGATGAGGTCGGTGGCGGCCGGCACGGCGGTATCGGACAGGCCCGAGTCGTCGCCGTGCTCGAAAGTTACCGCGCCGGTCACGTTGGCGTCGGTCATGGTGCCGAGCAAGAGGCAGAAAGTGAGCGAATCGTAGCCCTTGCGGTCGATGATGGGGCCGACAATCGCGGTGTCGGCGTTGGTCTGCGTCTGCGGCTTGATTGCCGTGACAAAGTGGAAACGAGTTGACTGATCACGCATAGCGCGAACCTCCAAAGAAAACCGATTAAAAAAGGGTGGAAGCGAAAGCGGCGACCACTGAGGCCGCCGCTTTCGGGTCGTCGGAAGGCGTCGAGCGTTTAGCTCGAGGCCATCTTCATCAGCTTGATGGCTTCGAAATTCTGCACACCACCACCGACACGGCGGCGCGTGTAGAACTTCACATAGGGCTTCGCGGTGAGGCCGTCGCGGATGACCTGCGTTCCGAGCTTCTCCACGATGACATAGGCCCTCTTGAAGTCGGCAATGGCCACCGAGTAGGAGTTGCTCGCCACGGCGGGCATGTTGTCATCGTACTCGATGGGCTTGCCGAGGAACGTCTCGATAAAGCCGTCCGACACCGAGGCGCCCGGCTTCCACTGGAGGTTGCCCTGGCCGTCCTTGAACTTGCGGACGGTGGCCACCGTGGCGTCGCTCATCATCCAACGTGCATTGGGCCGATAGACCGGCTTGAGCGCGTGGTAGAGGCCGATGAAGGCATCGACCGGCGACACCGAGGAGCTCGCCGTGGCGAACGCGCCGGAAGCACCGGAGGCGATGTATCCGATGGAGCCCCAGGCATAGGAGGCGTTGGCGAGCGTGGCATAGTCGGTGATGCCGCGCGGGCGGTTGATGCCCGAACCGGTGATGAAGGCGGTGCCTTCCTGCTCTTGGAAGGTAATACCGACCTCATCGGCCAGCCAGGACTCGACGTTCTGGTCCGAGTCTTCCATGAGCTCGAGCGTGGCGCGCGGCTCGGCCCACAAGGTGCCGAGCGTGAACTCGAGCTCCGAAAGCGACATGGCGTTGCTTTCGCTCGGCGCCGTCTGCTCGACGCCCCAACCGCCGACCGAGGCGCCGGTGGTGGTGACGATCTTCTTGTAGCTGCGGCCGGTGATCTGGCGCACGGTCGCCAAGCGGCGCATGGACACCATCTGCATTGCCACGCGGTCGATGGCCTGCTCCATTTCGGTGGGAACCGTATAGCCACCGTCCACGTTGCTGCCGGCGCTCATCGCCTTCTTTTCGAGGTCGCGGAGGCCGCCCTCTTCGCCGCTCTTGATGTAGCGGAAGAGGCCCGACTTGTAGGCGACTTCCTCGGCCGAAGCCTTGGAGCCGTTGCCACGATTCGGGCGAGCGGCGGCTGCCTCGGCGGCTTCGGCGCGGTTGGCGATTTCCTTGAGCTCTTTGCCGATGCGGGTGAGCTCGCCATTGATGGCATCGACCTTGGCGTTGGCCTCGGCCCCGCCCTTTGTGGCGTCGGCCAGGGCGGCCTTGAAGTCCACAAACGTCTTGTTTTGGGCTTCCAGTAGATTCTTGATTTCGACGGTATCCATGTGCGGCCCCTTTCAGAGCTTGAGCGTGTTGATGTTTCGACGGACAAGCGCCGCCAACTCTTCGGAGTCGCCGCCAGCGTCGCGCTGGTGTTTGAGCCCGGCGAAGCCTTCGGCCATGAAAGCCTTGGCTTCGGCACGCGAGAGGCCCATTGCGTCGCGCAACGTCCGCTCGATTTCCGAAGGCGTCGCGCTCTTCACGTCGGAGACGCGCGCCTTGCCATTTGCGGGAAAGGTGACCGGCGACACCTCCCAAAGTTTCACGCGCTTGAGTGTGCGGCGCGGCTCATCCGGGCTGGTGCGGGTCGCCCATTCGACCGGAGAATAGCCGATGCTCAAGCCGTTGATGGCCGAGCGCGGCTGCATCTTCATCAACGTATAGAGGTCGCGGCCGCGCGAGGTGTCGGCCAACTTGCCGCTTACCTTGAGGCCGTGGCTATCCTCTTCAAGCTGCGTCCAAATTCCAATCGGCGTCATGTCTTCGGCCGAGCCCATGAGGCCGCCACCATGCTGCAAAAGCATCGCCGGCCACACGCCCGAGCCCTTGGCCTCGCGGAGCGTCTCGGCAAAGGCGCCCGGAGCGATCACGTCGCCGTAGGAGTCGACGTTGCCGAAGACGGCGCCATAGCCGGAAAATTCCATAGCCGCGGCGTCGCCGGCAAATTTCCACTCGGCGGGGATTTCGAAGCGCTGCGTGTGCATGTGGTCCTCGCGGTTAAGCGGTCGGGGTGGGCGCCGGCGGCTTTTCGGCCGGCATCGGCGTGCCGTCTTCGCGCATCACCGTCATGTTGAGAGGGATGCGGAAGCGATCGAGCTCGGGCCGCTGATCCATTTCCTCGAGCGCGCGAATCTCATTTGGCGAGACGGCGCCCATATTCACCAGCAACTGATAAAACTCGCCGCGCTCCTTGGCTGTGCCGCGCAGCAAAGCCTGCACGGTGAACTTGAAATAGAGCCCCTCGGCATCTTCGTCGTCGGTGAGCAACTGAGTGCCCATCGCCTCTTCCCATGCGACGTGCCAGGGCGAGAGCGTATGCACCACGTGCGCGATGAAGAACTGCTCCGCGCTGGCAAACGTCGGCGCCGAGTCGCCCGAATGGCCGACCATCTGCGGAAACACCGAGAAGCCGCGACAGATTTCCTCGATCTGCTGGCCGCGAAGCTTCATCGTGTCGGCGTCGGTGTTGTCCATCGCCAGCGACTTGAACTCGAGGTCGCCCTCCATAAGCGCCGAGCGGCCGGCGTTGGAGGCGCCGCCGTGCATGTCCTGCCATGCCGCCTTGAGCACAGTTCGCTGCTCATCGGTAAGCGGCGTCTTGGCCGTGAGGATGCCGCCCGGCCGGGCGCCATTCTTAAAGAGCTTGGCTTGCGCCTCATCCACCGCCAGGCGGAGGCCGATGGCTTCGCGCGCATACTTCACCGCGCCGAGGCCCTGCACGGCGTCCCATGACGGGCCGCGAATTACAAAAACCTCGTCCTGCGTGTAGGTGTCGCGACCGCCGCCTGGCCAATCCACTGTGTATTGGATTCTCCAATCGTCGCCCTGCTCCCACGATATCCAAGCCGGCGGAACCGGCAGCAGCTCGAGCGGGCGCCCGTCCGAAGGCGCGCGAGTGATAAGCGACAGGCCGAACGGGCCGAGCGCCGCGTGCATCGTCATGGTGCGGCGCCATTCGCTCGGCGTCATCCAGCCATTCGGCCGGCGGCGCATAAGCTTCGCCACCGGATGATCGGTCACCGCCTCGCGGCCCTTGCCGCCGTTCAGCGTGCGGTAGAGCTTAAACGGAATCTGCGAGCAGCCGTTGCCGAGCAGCGTGGCGCAGCGCAGCACCGTCGTCACGCCCAGCGCCCGCTCTACCGTCACTGCCTGGCCGCTCAAGGATTCCGACCCGAGCAAAAACGAACGCAGCAGGTCGAGCGAGTTGCTCTTGGCCTCGCGCCGAAATGGATTCCACATCGGCGGGCCTCAATCTAACAGAGTGATGGCAGCGCCTCCGCGTGCTCGCGGGTTTGTTCCCATGAGCGAAATCGCGTTGAAGCTCGCCATGAGCGGATCGATCTTCGCCGAGCCCGCAGCTTGTTTCGTGATGATGATCGCGTTGCCGCGCGGCTCGACCTTGGCGTTGCCGACGCACCAGGCCATCATCGGTTGGCCGCCATGTATCAGCGTGCCATCGGCAAGCGCCCGTTCCATCGTCTTGATGGCGCCGGACAACCGCCAGCCTTGCGATATGCCCTGGATCATGCCGCCGGCCTCGGTGCCCCTGATGCCGGCCTCGCCCAGGGCGTCGATAATGCCGCCCACGCCGGCCGGATCCACGCCGACCTTGTAGAGCTTGCCGGACGCCAGTACCTGCTCGGCTATGTCCGTGAGGTCGTCCATGTCCTCGCCCAGCCGCTGGATCACGCGGAGGTCGCCCACCTTCTCGAAATCGCGGAGGACCGAGGCTTCGCCCTTGCGCCGCTCCAGCACTGAAGTGAAAGCCCACGCCTTGCACCACAGCAACAGCCGGCCGGTCTTCTTCTCGCGGCCCATCACCGCCAGGCCGAGCAAATCGTCCAGGCCGCCGCCGTCCGCGCCCATCACGACCACCTCGGAGCGTGTCAGGAGCTCGCTCAAGGTTAGCGTCGTCTCGGCTGCCGCCTGCCAGTGTTCCGCGCCGGCCCAGCGATCGGATCCAAGCGCCAGGCCGATCTCAATGTTGAGGTGCTGCGAGGCCCAGCGGATTACCTCGCCGTCGCCGTCGCGCTCTGCGCGCTCGAGCATTTCCTCGAGCTTCGCCAGCGTCACCGACTTGTCGAGATTAGGCGTGACCATCCACCAGTTTTTTGGGTCTTTCCAGGCGGGCGGAATGGCCTTGTCTTTGATGAAGCGCTCGGGAAACTCGTACAGCACCGACAGCGTGCGGCCCGGCGTGCGGCCGTCGCGGATGCCCCGTGCGTTTTTCAATTCTGCCGCGAACGCGCCTCGCGGCGGCTGGTCGCTCTGCGTCGTAATCATCGCGAAGAACGCCTCGGGGATGGCGATCATGCCGCCCCGAATCTGGCCTATGATCCGTTCCGCCGCCGGGCTTCGTGCGATCTCGTGAAGCTCATCGAGCAACACGCCGGCCGGCTTGATGCCGGTCAGGATGCTGGCGTCAAATGTCTTGATCGCCAGCGATGCCTTGGTGCGCCGGTCGGTAATCTTCCGCATGTGCTCCTGCACGTGCATCCGGCGCGGCAGGAAGCCCGCCTCGTCGGCCTCGATCATGCCGACAGCTTGAGTGAACGCCAGATGGGCAATCGCCAGCGACGGCGCCACCAGCAGAAACTCAGCCCGCGGACGCTCGTTCATCAGCAGCGCCGTGACCATGAAGGCTGCGCCGTAGCTCGTCTTGCTCGACTTCTTCGGCGCCAGCAGAAACAACTCTGGCACCTGGCGCTCGCCCGTTGCCTGGTCAATCGAGCCCAGCACCGTGCCGACGATCTGCCGGAACCATTCGCCGCTGGCTTCTTTCAGCGCCGGCTTGCCCTCAACGTCCGGTAGCCGCAGCTTGTCAAATATCCCGGTGGCCCGATCGTATTCGCGCCGGTCAATCGGCAGCGCCGGCAGTAGCGACTGCCCCGCCTCGATCCGCGCCGCCCAATCGGGAACCGCGAAAGACCAGTGCGCCATCAGTGCTTCACCAGCTCGCCCCACTCGCCAGCCGGCGGCAGCTTCGCCTCGATCTCCTGCAATTCCTTTTTGCCGAGCCCGTCCGTCGATGGCGCGCCAGGAACACCCGGTGTCGCGGACGCCCGCGCCTGCCAAGCCTTCATCGCCGCCACGTTCCCGGCCTTGCCAGACTCGAACAGCGCCTCGTTTATCTCGGCATTCCGCTGCGCCGCCCCGGCGGTCAATTCCTCGTCAAAGTGCTTGCGGAGCGTCCCGACTGACACGCCGAAAACCCGCGCTATATCTGCCTCGCTCATGCGGGCCGCAGCCAGCACCGAGCAACGGTAACGCTGGGCCTTTGTCGGCTTAAACGGCGGCCGACCTAGTGCCATTTTAAAAACTCCTATTCTTTACAAGAAAGCGTGCCGGCCAAATTCCCCAGCCGATAAAATCTCTGAATGCG
>Ga0181563_10001647_pt1 | contig 21778 bp, 16 predicted proteins | sample 011ome_25_FD_133759 | JGI IMG/M metagenome (GOLD analysis project Ga0181563, IMG submission 133759) | Coastal salt marsh microbial communities from the Groves Creek Marsh, Skidaway Island, Georgia - 011512CT metaG (megahit assembly) | ecosystem: Environmental > Aquatic > Marine > Intertidal...
AGATTGCAGATAAATGGTATGGGGGAGAAATTTTTCCAAATTGGATAACATTTGATTTGTCATTGAAATCGGATGCGCTTTTGTTTTCGGGAATAAGCACCACAGATTCAAAAAATAAGTTATTAGCCACAGTTTTAGAGCAAGTTCCGAAACAGTCTTTAATAAAACCAAATTTACCAAAAGATATTCAAGTGTTGAAAAGGATTTCTATCTCTAATCCGAAGAAATTTATCACTGAGAATAATTCTGCATACCTGGAAGAAATGGAAGAAAACTGTCAGTGCGATCCAATTGAAACAGTAAGTTCTTGGCTTGGCGGCGAAATAGTATACTTGGATCATTCTCACTATAGTTCCAGTCCAATAAAATCTTTGTTAATAGAAACGAATGGATTAGAAAATGTTTTGGGCAGATTAACCCTTCTGGGTGTTGGCGATTCAGTAGTTGAAAACAATCATGGAGTAGATATTTATCCGGTTATTGATAATGAGTTATTGCAGATATTTGGAGATGAATTTGCTTTGGAAGATGATGTTTTTTTCTGTCAAAAGGATAACTATGCCATTTTTTCTTCTCGCGTTGGAATGAATAAAATTTTGCGCCAATGGAGAAAAGAACAAGCAGTTATTCAGCAAACTATATTTTCTTCTTTTTCCGAAAGATTTATGGCAAATTTTTCATCGAATGACTATTATTGGAAATGTGATAAGTTGCTTGAATCACTTGAAAATATTCTAAAACATGAGTATGTTCTTAAACTAAATTCATATTTAGATATTTTCAAAAAAATGGGTAGTATTTCTTGGCAAACAGCTCCCTCGGGAAAAAAATATCAATACCATTCAATTGCTGTAAATGCAAACCAAGGAGATGAAGGGACTTCAAATGCTTTATGGAGTTTAAAATTAAAATCACCGGTGCTGCGTGCTCCTGAGTTAATGAAGAATCATAGAACAAACACATTAGAAGTGCTAATTCAAGACGCGGAAAATTCAATTCACTTAATTAGTGCAACTGGAAAAATAAAATGGTCGAAAAAACTAGAAGGTCCTATAATGGGGAAAGTGAAACAGATAGATGTTTATAGTAACAATAAATGGCAAATGTTATTTAATACATCCTCCCAAATTCATTTAGTTGATATTAATGGAAATGAAGTAAAAGGTTTTCCAATTGAATTAAAGGCAACTGCAACTAATCCATTAGCGGTATTAGACTATGACAGAAACAAACAATATAGAATACTTGTGGCGTGTGCAGATAGACACGTATATAATTACAATCAAGCAGGTGAAATAATTGAGGGATGGAATTGTGATTTGACACAGGACGTAGTTGTTAATGAACTGCGACACTTCGTTTCAGAGAATAAAGATTATATTCTATTTACTGATATTTCAGGCACCATTTATATGTTAGATAGAAGAGGCGGTAGGCGAGTAGAATTAACGCAAAAAGTAAATACGAATTTGCATAGATTAATTCAATTTGAAAAAGGATTCACTTTTACTACTTCTAAATTGACCTACAAAGACAGTAATACTATATGTAAAATTGAATTTAATGATATCAAAACATGTTTTATGTTAGATAGTGCACATAGGGAGTTTGATTTATCCATAGTTGATTTAGATGGGAATAATTTATCTGATTATGTTGTGAATTATTTAAATCGAGTTGAAATATATGGACCCGATAAAGAGCTATCTTTTTTTGAAACTTTTGATTTTAATATTAAAAATCAATTAAAGGTGGTTGGCGATAATTTAAAGTTTTTGCTCATAGAAAATCAGGATGAGATTTATTTGTATTCCAGCAAATTTACTGCAATTCCAAACTTTCCTGTTTTAGGGAGCATGCATACAGCTATAGGCGATATAAATAAAGACGGTCGGACTAATGTAGTAACGATTTCTTCTGATAACGAATTGAAAGTATATTCCATTGAGGGTTTAGAGGCGTTGTAGCCGATTTATAATTCCCTTAATAAATTAAAGCCAATCTGTAATTCTTATTCAGTTTGCATCTATCTTTGTCTTGTAAAACGATTTGAGATGAAGACCATAGCAGAAATACGAAATGATTTTCCAATCCTTAACGCTAAAGTAAGGGGTAAGGAGCTGGTGTATCTTGACAATGGAGCTACGGCACAAAAACCAGCGATGGTTATTGATGCTATTAATACGTATTATAAAGATTATAATAGCAACATACATCGTGGCGTCCATCATTTAAGTCAAGTTGCAACAACAGCTTACGAAGAGGCAAGGGAAAAGTTAAGAGGGTTTATTAATGCTCCCAAACTGGAAGAAGTTATTTTTACGGAAGGAACAACAGAAAGTATTAATATAGTGGCATCGTGTTTTGGACGCAATTCTTTAAATAAAGGAGATGAAGTTATCATATCAGCCATGGAGCACCATAGTAATATTGTTCCTTGGCAAATGATTTGCGATGAGCGTGAAGCTGTTTTGAAGGTGATTCCAATTAATAATAAAGGAGAGTTGTTGATGGATGAGTATAAAAAGTTGCTTTCTGATAAAACGAAGTTAGTTGCTGTAATACATATATCAAATACATTAGGTACAATTAATCCGGTAAAAGAGATAATTGATTTAGCACACCAAAATGGGGCTTTAGTTTTATTAGATGGGGCGCAAGCTGTACCGCACGTCAAAGTTGATGTGCAAGATTTAGGTTGTGATTTTTATGCTTTTTCTGGTCACAAAATGTTTGGACCAACAGGTGTTGGGATTTTATATGGAAAATCAGAATATTTAAATGATATGCCACCTTATCAAGGAGGAGGAGATATGATTAAAGAAGTTACATTCGAGAAAACTACGTATAATTGTTTGCCACATAAGTTTGAAGCAGGCACACCTAATATTGTGGGAGGAATTGGATTAGGTGTCGCGGTAGACTACATGCAAGAAGTGGGGGTTGATTTAATTCACAACAGAGAAGAAGAGTTGTTGGCTTATGCAACTGAAAAATTAATAAAGTTAGAGGGTGTTAGGATAATTGGAGAAGCTGAACATAAAGCAGGTGTATTATCATTTGTGATAGAAGGAGCACATCCATTTGATGTAGGAACTTTGTTAGATCAACTGGGGGTTGCTGTAAGAACAGGACACCATTGTACTCAGCCTTTAATGGATATCTTTAAGATACCTGGAACGATTAGGGCGTCATTTGCATTTTACAACACAAAAAAAGAAGTTGATAAGCTAATCAGTGGTTTGGAAAGGGCTTTGTCTATGCTCAGATAGCTGTTCTTTTTCAACTGACAATGTATTGCTTGGATATTCACGGGTTAATTTTATAAACAGAACAATATCTATCATTGTGTGTGCAAGCATAGCAGAGGTTAGTCCATAGTGTTGGTGCAAATACCCAATAACGACTATTGCCAAGGTCATATAAGTGCCATAGAGACTAATTCTCCAGTCGAGCGGGTGAAGGTAGCCGTGAATCGCTACAAACCCTGCTGCAGTAACCCAAATGCCAAAATACGATTGTAATATACCTCTGAACAATATTTCCTCACCAACTCCGGCACAGATACTAACTATTATTATAGTTCTAATATTCATCCTTAACGATCCGATAACATTTTGGTACTTCTCTCGAACCGGTTGAAGAATTTTAAGTTTAATAATTCGCCAGGCAAATAGACCTGCCAGAATCCCCAGGAAAATGCCTAGTAGCAGTTCATTTATAATTCCTTGTTTAGAAATAAAGATGTCCCAAAATGATTTTGATGATAAAAAGTAATTTATCACAAATCCAGCTAATGGAAATCCAATTATTGTAAATAAACCTAATGTTAATATTTTTCTATTTCCCATTTAGAGATGCTGTTGGGCATAAAAAAAGCGACTTATAAAGTCGCTCGAATAAAAGTAAGTAAGCCTTAGCCTTTATCAGAATTCTCTTTATCATGATCTTCATCATTATCTGTGTCAGTAATGTTGCCATCAGAATCATGGTCTTCGTCATTATCTGTGTCAGTGATGTTGCCATCAGTGTCTAATAAGTCAATTTCACCTTCACCACTTTTTAATAGGAAGATATCATCATTGCTACTTTCGCTGTCCGCATCACTCACACGCTCCAAAGGCGCAAGTTTATTACAGCTACTTGCGAAAACAAGTAAAAAGGCAATTAATAATATGTCAAACCGGTTCTTCATGATACTTCTAACTTATCAAAAGTACAAAATATAGTTTAATAATACAAAAATAAGTACGTTAAATGCTTGGAAATGTTGCGTTAATGGCTATTTATTATTATCTATTGTAATGACAACGCGTGTTCCATAAGCTCTATTACTATTGTCGTTTATTTGAAATGGACCGACTATTTTAATGTTTTTGTTCGTGATTTCCTTAAGTATTTCTAGCCTTCCGGCAGTAAGGTCCATGCCTTTAGGAACGTGAGAGTGCACATTTTTTTGTGCTAAACTATTATCAACCCCAATCCCATTATCCTCAATTATAAATGTGATTTCATTATGCTGATTGCGTTTAATGTCAATGTTAATTTTTCCGGGTTTTTCCATCGGAAGAATCCCATGCCAAATACTATTTTCAACAAATGGTTGCAAAAACATGGGAGGAATTAAAATAGTGTCAATATCAATTTTTTGTCCAATTTTGATATTGTATTCAAATTTATTTTGGAATCGCATATGCTCTAAAGTGATGTATAATTCAAGTCTTTCTAATTCGTCGGTTAATGGCACCAGGCTTTTGCCAGAGCTGGAACTGTCCAGGTTTTTTCGAATAAGTTTAGCAAAACTTGTTAAATATTTATTTGCAGATAATTTATCCTGTGTATTAATATAATATTGAATGGAATTTAAAGCATTAAAGATAAAATGTCTATTCATACTAGCGTTTAAACTTTCTTGTTCGAGAGCTAATAACTTTGATTTATAGACTAACTTCTCCGTTATTCTTTTTTGCTTACTAATATTTGCTCTCCATCTCCATACGCCATAAAAGATGCTGAGAAGTGCGATTCCAGCGATTAAAAAGAACCACCATGATAAATAATATGGCTTGTTAATTATAAAAGAAAATTGAGCAGGTTCGCTCCAATTTTTACCATCAATTGATGCGATAACTTCAAAAGTATAATCACCATAAGGTAGGTTTGCATAGGTAAAAGATTGTTGCGTAATAACCGGTGACCAGTCTGTGTCGAATCCATTTAACCTAAACCTGTACCGCAGCTCTTCCGGCCTGGAAATGCTTATCGCCTTATAAAAAAAGGTGAAGTAATTTTTTTTGTGCCCTAATTCTAAATTATTAGGCAGTAAACTATAACTATCAATATCATCCGTAAGTGCGGTCCAATCGGTGGCTTTTAAAAATAATTGAACATCCTCTATTCTAATTTTAGGAACAGTAATAATTTCTTTTGCCTGAAAATCTTTACGAATATACCTTAGAAGAGCTTTTCCTGTGCCCATCCATACAAATCCTTCGGAATCTTGAAACCCTCCATTTAAGTTTGTTTCAGGGCTTTTTAAGCCGTCAGATGTAGTGTAGTGGTTTATTCCTTTTATTCCCTGAAAGTTGTAAATCGAAAGGTCTATTTCAAAAATCCCGAAATTGGTTCCTATCCATAGGTATTGATTACTTTCTAGGGTAATGAAATTAATGTAATTAGCACTAAAAGAACTATGTAATTTTATATTTTTAACCGACTTACCATCGAAATAATACAATCCATTACCAGTTCCGATGAAAATTCCATTCTTCCATTTTTTTAAGCAATAAACAGTTTTTCCATCTAACACCTCATTATTTGCCCATGCAGAGAATCCTTTTTCATTCGAAGTAAAAACGCCATTAGATGTTCCCAGCCAAATAGTGTTTTGGTATTCCGTTATCGCACGAATATTTTTCGTTTCTAAGCCAGAGGAATTTGTATAAGTTGTTGTGTCGCTATTGAATATTTCAGTTACACCTTTTGCAGTTCCAATCCAGATATGATTTTCAGCATCTTCAAATAAAGAAGTGATTTTATTCGAAGGTAACCAATCTGCATTGTGATATACTTTAAATTCATCTTGATGTTTTTTGATTAACCCTCCGGAGGATCCAAACCATAATTGGCCTTTAGAATCTAACATACTAGACCAAATTGTGTTATTCGTTAAGTTTGAATTCAAAGAGTGATAATTAGTAAACACATGATCTTTATACTTAGTAATCCCCTCTCCATAAGTTGAAAACCAGTATGTCTTATCATTTTCTTGAACAATAGACATAACACTTGCTAATCCATTTTTGTCGCCAAAGTTTACAAATTCATCTCCAGAAAATCGAAATGCTCCAGAACCATCGGTTCCCAACCAAATATTTCCTTCATTGTCTTGAGATACAACTTTTATGTTTTCATTCTCAAGACCATTTTCACTATTGAAAATTGTCGGTATACCATCTTCCAATACGGATAATCCGGTTTTACTACTTAGCCAGATATTGTCATTTTTGTCAATGAATAGCGAGCGAACCAAATCGTTGTCGATACCAAATAATTTATTGTAATTTTTAAAGGATTCTAGATTATATTCATAAACACCATCATTATATGTTGTTATCCATATATGGTTTTTAGAGTCTTCTCCAATGTCACTTATGTTGTTTGTAGAGTTTGGAATAGTTAAAGTAGTCCATTTATTATTTAAATAATATCCTAAATAACCTTTAGATGCCATCCATAGTTTGCTCTTGGAGTCAATAAATAAACTCCTAATGTTGAGGTGTTCTGAGGGTACATGTAAAGTATAGTCTTTGACATCCGGGACATTGTCTGTCAGTTTTATTTGAAGAACCCCTTTTTCCTTTACTCCGAGCCATAAAAACTGTGAGTCGATTACAATGGCCGTGATATTATTGTTTTCTGTTAATTCACCTAGGTGGTAGGTTTGAACTTGCTTCTCTTTAATCCTTGTAATCCCATGTTGAGTTGCAATCCAAATAAAACCGTTTTTGCATATTATTTTCGAAACAAGGTTGTCATTAAGGCCATTTTCGGTAGAATAGTTTGTAAAATGTTTCCCATCAAAACGACTTGCACCGCCTGCTGTTCCAAACCATACGTTTCCGTGGTCATCAGGACAAATATCAAATACCTGCGTTTGTGAAAGCCCTTCTTCAACAGAAAAAGGAATGAAACTATATTGTTGTGAAATTCCAGGTTTGCTCACCAATAAGGTGATAATAATAAAAGCTAAATATGGAAATTTGTTACTCCTCAAGGGAAATATTATTAATAAAGATCTAGAATAGTCCTTGCCTAAATGCTAATACAAAACTAAGGTAATATTATCAATAAGATAAAGGCGATGTACTACTAAAAAGTATTGATGCGAGACAAGAAATTCGACATCTTACGTCTTGCTATAGGTACGTTAATTCCGTTTGTAAGAACCGCCATGTTCCCTTCAGATCGGGAGAACTCTTTTAAGTGATGTTCTACATTTATTATATGAGACTTATGTGTTCTGAAGAATACTTCTTGATTTAAGTTTTCTTCGTATACCTTAATGTTTTTGCTACTTAGGTGCCGACTACCATCAGTTAAATAGATCATTGTATAGTTGTCGCTAGCCTCTAAATGGATGATGTCAGTATTTCTAATTATAATATAACCATCTCTAGTAGGAATACTTATTCTGTCATTTTTACCCTCCGTTGCTTCATCTAACAAGTCAGATAATTCAGCTGGTGTTCTTTGTTCATTGCTTCCATGAACTTTTAGAACCTTCTGCACCGCTTTTTGTAAGTCATCTATGCTAATAGGTTTCTCTAGATAGTCGATAGCATTTTCTTTAAATGCTTTAAATGCATATTCATTATATGCGGTTGTAAACACTACCGAAAAATCTCTGTTCTCATATGATTTCAATAAGGAGAATCCATCTTCTTTTGGCATTGCAATATCTAGAAACACTACATCTGGCTTTTCTTTTTCAATTACTTTTCGCGCTTCTTCAGCTGATTCAACTAGTCCAACAATCTGTAATTCTGGACAAAATTCATCAATTAAAATTTTCAGGTTATTTCTTGCGTTGAATTCATCATCAACAATTAGTGCTTTTAAAATCATACAGATATGGTGTTAGGTGTGTAGGTTATTTCCGACTACGATACCAAACTTAACGAAAGGTTTAATATTATGTTCCGCCATTTAGTAAACTGTACCTCTCACTGATTAAGCTGTCGTGTTTGTTGATTAAACAGAAAGTAGGAGGTCTTAAATATTCTTAATTCTTTGTATGAAGCTATTCACTTTTGAACGGCTAATTGAAATTGCATCACCATTATACATAATAGCAAAATTTCCATCTTGATTAGAATATTCAGAAAGAAAGTTCAGGTTAATGATATCGGATTTATGAACCCTCAAGAATTTAGATGTATCTAAAAGGTTTTCATAAATTTTTAAAGTTCTTGTATCGAGGTATGAACTTCCATCTGTGAAAAAAAGCTTCGAACAATTTCCTTCTGCATGTAATCGGACTATTGTACTGTCCTCAATTATTTTAATTCCTTTAGAATGGTTGATGGTGATTTTGGAAGATTTAGATTCGGAAAAGTTGGTAGTTAGTTGTTCTAATCTTTTAAAATAATCAGCGTATTGTTCAGAACTATCTTCAATGGCAGTCTTGTTTATCTTGATTTTTTCGACAGCATTAATTAATTCGTCAATGTCTACAGGTTTGAGTATATAGTGAATAGCATTCGCATTAAAAGCTTTTATTGCATAATCTTTAAACGCAGTTACAAATATTACTTGAAAGGTTTTGTTTGGAATAGAATCTAGTAATTCAAAACCTTCAGCGCCTGATGGCATTCTAATGTCTAAGAAAATAACATCTGGGGTTGTTTTATTTATAACTTCAATAGCTTCAATCTTTCCGCAAGCTTCTCCAACCACTTCTACATCTATACAAAATTCAGTGATAAGTAATTTCAAATTCTCCCTTGCATGTGACTCATCGTCAATTACTAAGGCTTTTATTTTGTTTAAGGATTGAGTCATTAGGTTGTGAAGGTAATTAATCTCACCGTAAAATTGAAATTGCTGACCACCTGATAATTAATTCAACCTGATAAAAAAAACCTTCACGGACCTCCCTTTATTAGTATTTTTATCGTCTATATAATTAAAAGGTACATGATTATGCGAATTTTAGCAGTTTCAATATTACTAATTATAAGTAGTTTAACAACCTATAGCCAATGTCTAATAACACAATTAGACATTTTTATTAGTGCTTGTAACTCATCCACAAATGATTATACGGTTACGGGTGATGTTGATTTTCTTAACGCACCGGTAACTGGCCAGTTAATTGTAATTGATGTTTTTTCAGGGGCATTTGAAACGTTTAATGCTCCATTTACTGGACCGTTACTATTTACAATACCTGGGTTGAACTCAAATGGACAACTATCGACTATTGAAGCATATTTTACAGCAGATACTGCATGTGATTTAGCTATAAATTATAATGCTCCACCTTCTTGTGGATGTAGCAGTTTTGCAGGTACCGTTTCGGGTAATATTATTGGGAATGGAATAAACTCGTACATTCTTTGCGACGGTGATGAAATCAATGTTTATTCGAATAATGATTATGTATTACCTGTCGCCATTAGTCCTGGAATAGGATATTTGTTATATGATTGTGCCCCTGATGTATTAAATAATGACCCAATGGGCGATACGTCTATGTTTTCGCCGTTTTCAGCGATGTCTAGTTTTACCGATCCAAATATTGGAGGGGCGTCTAATGGAACTCTTGGTGCTGTTATTAATAGTGGAGGTTATGCGCCAAATAACACCCTGTGGTTTGTTCCAATTACTTATACAGATAATTTATCCTATTCATATGACCCAACTTGTGTTGATTTAGGACCTCCAATTGAAGTAGTTTATTTAAATCCAATTTCAATTGATGAGCTAATAGACTCTATTAATGGAACTGTTACGGTGGTGGTTTCTGGTGGCTATTCTGAATTTTATCCTGGACAATATCACATTACGAATAATGGTGCGGGAACGATTTCTTCAGTAACAGTGGATTCAAGTGGCGGATCTTTTCAAATTTCGGGATTAACCGGAGGGGCATTATGGGATTACACGGTTTTAGATGATAATGGTTGTAATGTATTCAGTTCAGGTTCTCTACCTGGCTCTCTGGAGATAAAAGAAAGGGTGTTAGATTATTCTCTTAGCCCCAATCCGTCAAAAGAGTTTATCACCATTAATTTTCAAAGAAATATTGAAGGAATAGCTTCAGTTGTAAATCAATTGGGTGAAATTATATTAAAAGTTGCTGTTAAAGGTAATACAGTTCAATTAAATGTTCAGAATTTAGATTCTGGAGTTTATTTTATCAAGGTGGAAAGTAATTGGAATAATTACCCAGCAAAAAGAGTTATTATAATTGATTAGACAGCAATAAAATCTTCTATTGCTTTTATACAAGTGTCTTGATTTTCAACAAACCCCATATGCCCCGAGCTGGTTAATGTGGTAAGATTTGCATTCGTAATTTTAACTTGTTCTTTAATAGTGGAAAAAGGAATTGTGTTGTCATATTCTCCGGCAATAAAATGCAGCGGGAACTTTTGTTTGGAGAGCCAGCTAACATGATTATCTCTAATTCTCATACCCCTGAGGCTTCCTTGAGCTCCTTTGACGGGGGTGTTTTTAGCCATCTCTGTCAGTTCCCGAACTTCTTTTGAGAATACAGTTAGATTGGGCTTGTAAAAAAGATTTTTTATCGCTTCATCAATAAATATAGATGGATTCATGTCAAATACGCGCACAGCTTTTAATCGGTCAGCTTGTTTTTGTTTAGTATCCCCATAAGCCGTGCAGTTAAATAAAGTAAGGCTTTTGATTGTTTTTGGGTAAAGTTTAGCAAAGGCTAATCCTATATATCCACCCATAGAGTGCCCAACGACATGCACGTTTAAAATATCTTCTGTTTTAAGAATTTGTTTAATGATTTTTGCAGAAAATTCCATAGTCATTTCTTCTTCAATAATTGAAGTGTTTCCATGTCCTGGTAGGTCTATGGTTATCACATGATAGTTTCGCTTAAAATAATTTACGAAGGGGGTCCAAACTTTTTTATTCCCAAGGAAACCATGCAAAAACAGAATTGCATCTCCTTTCCCAATGGATGAATATGAAACATTTCCGAGGTTTGTTTTATGGGTTTTTTGCATTGAAAAAAATAAGAAAGGTGAAGGTAATGGTTTTCTTTAAAACGTAAAAAGTTTACGTTTCTTCTTCTTACATTTGATTCATGGCTAAAGTAAAAGTTAAAACAAGCTATTTCTGTCAAAATTGTGGAGCTCAATCTCCAAAGTGGGTAGGTAAATGCTCTTCTTGTAATGAATGGAACACTTACGTTGAGGAAGTAGTGCAAAAAGAGCAAGGTGCTGAAAAAATATTTTCTATTGGCAGTCAGAAAAAAGTTAAGCCTCATCGCATTGATGAAGTAATTCCATTAGACAACCAGCGCTTCAAACTTGCAGGAAATGAATTTAACCGTGTCTTAGGTGGTGGCTTGGTAGCCGGTTCTGTAACATTGATAGGTGGTGAACCAGGAATAGGAAAGTCAACATTATTATTAAAGACTGCGTTAAAAAGTGGTCTGAAAACTCTATACGTCTCTGGAGAAGAAAGTGAAGAACAAATAAAATTACGTGCTGAGCGGATAGGAGGTGAGATGACGAATTGTTATTTACTTACTGAAACGAATACACAAAACATATTGCATCATTGCAAAGAACTACAACCTAATTTTGTAATAATTGACTCTATACAAACCTTGCATACCTCGGTAATAGAATCTTCTCCTGGAAGTATTTCTCAAATTAGAGAATGCACTTCAGAATTATTGAAGTATGCCAAAACAATTGGAGTGCCCATTGTTTTAATAGGTCATATAACAAAAGATGGTGCTATTGCAGGACCAAAGATTTTAGAGCACATGGTGGATACCGTTTTACAATTTGAAGGCGACAGAAACCATGTTTATAGAATATTAAGAAGTGTGAAAAATCGTTTTGGTAGCACCAACGAATTAGGGATTTATGAGATGGATGCTGCCGGACTTCAAGAAGTAGAAAACCCAAGTAAAGTTTTAATTAGTGAAACTGATGAAAACTTAAGCGGAGTAGCAATTGCATCTACAATGGAAGGAGCTCGACCAATGTTGATTGAAGTTCAAGCTTTAGCAAGTACAGCCGCATATGGCACTCCACAGCGAACTGCAACAGGTTTTGATTTACGAAGATTAAATATGTTACTGGCAGTTTTGGAAAAACGATGTGGTTTTAGAATTGCGCAAAAAGATGTTTTTATAAATATTGCAGGAGGTATTAAGGTTGATGATCCATCTATAGACATGGCTGTGGTATGTTCTATTTTGTCATCGAATGTAGATATTGCAATTGCACCCAATACATGTTTTGCCGCAGAAGTTGGTTTATCTGGAGAGATTCGTCCTGTTCCTCGTATAGAACAGCGAATTTCGGAAGCTGAGAAAATGGGATTTGAAAGAATTTATATTTCTAAATATAATAAAGGTATTTCAGTAGCTAATTATGATATAGAAGTAATTCAAGTTGGAAAAATAGGGGAAGTCTTGAAGAGTTTATTTGGTTAAAAAGATTGTGGTTTGGATATTCAGCTACTTGATATCGAAGTTATGATATAATAATCAATGGATTGCTGAGAAATGTTAAAGTTGTAATTCATTTAACGATAAACAAAAAAGGTCGAATTTTTATTTAAGCCTTTTTTGTATTCATACATATATATCCTATCCTTGTTTGATAAAGCTAATTAAAATGAAAAAACTAAGTTTATTTATAACCCTAATAGTTCCTTGTTTAATGTTTGGTCAAGACGACCCATTCAATGCCGACGCTCCTATTGGTTCTGGTTCTGGAATGTATAGGTGGGAAATAGGAATTAACGGAGGTGTCAACATTACTAATGTTTCAGGGTTAATACCAGGTTCTAGTGGTGCTTCGGTAAATAATAACATTGGAAGATTATATGGAGTAACTGTAGTTTATCACATGAATAAGGTTTTTGCTTTTAAAACGGATTTTGATGTTGAAGAAAAAGGTTGGACAGTTTCCAATTTTGGTTTGGTTGAAAACCCATTGACAGGGGTAAGTAGTTTGGAGGATGTTACACAAAATTTAAATTATTTTGATATTCCTGCATTCTTGCATATCGGGTTTGGAAATAAGTTTAAGTTTGATCTGAATTTTGGACCTTACATAGCTTTTTTAATGGATAATAGAACTTTTATTACTGATGGTAGTGGCACTGAAATTCCGGTTGATATTCCAGGTTTATCAGGATATAGTGCTATGGATTTTGGTTTAACGTACGGTGCTGGAATTGATTTAGCGCTGGGCAAAAGGTTTTCTTTTGGGTTTGACTTCTTATATGAGCATGGATTAAAAGACATCACAGAAGATGGGCTTAGAAACACTTCGATTGATTTTGATTTCGGAATTAACTTTCTGTTTGGACAAAAGAAATAGTTTATTATTTGATTACGGTTTAATAATCACAATAAATTGTCTTTACTTTAATTGGTATATTGAAATAATAAAAAAGGCTCGATTCATTTGAATCGAGCCTTTTTAAGTTCAAGTATATTACTAAAATTATTCTGCTAGAATAATTACTTTATTGTTAAGCACTTCAATAACGCCTCCTTTGACATTAAAAGATTTTTCGCCTTCTGAAGTCCTTAATGTTATTTCACCTTCTTTTAAAGAAGAAATAAGCGGTGCATGATTGTCTAATATTCCTAATGAACCATCACTCCCAGGAGCGATTATAGACGACGCTTCTCCCGTAAATAAATTTTCGTCAGGTGTTATAATGTCAACGTTCATAATAGAATAAATTTTTCGTTTATTAAGCTTCAGCTGCCATTTTCTTCCCAGCTTCGATAGCTTCTTCAATTGTTCCTTTCAAGTTAAAAGCAGCTTCTGGATACTGATCAACTTCACCATTAAGAATCATGTTAAATCCTTTAATTGTGTCTTCAATAGGAACTAATACTCCTTGTAATCCTGTGAATTGCTCAGCAACATGGAAAGGCTGAGACAAGAAACGTTGTATACGTCTAGCTCTGTGAACAGCCAACTTATCTTCTTCAGAAAGTTCATCCATACCAAGAATCGCAATAATATCTTGTAACTCTTTATAACGCTGTAGTATCTCTTTAACTCTTTGAGCAGTATCGTAATGCTCATTTCCTAAAATCGCAGGGGTTAAGATTCTAGAAGTAGAATCCAAAGGATCTACCGCTGGATAAATTCCTAGCTCAGCAATTTTACGAGAAAGAACAGTCGTTGCATCCAAGTGAGCAAATGTTGTTGCTGGTGCAGGATCCGTTAAATCATCTGCAGGCACATAAACAGCTTGTACAGATGTAATAGAACCTCTTTTTGTAGAGGTAATACGTTCTTGCATTGCACCCATTTCAGATGCCAATGTAGGTTGGTAACCTACCGCAGAAGGCATACGACCTAATAGTGCAGACACCTCTGAACCAGCTTGTGTAAATCTAAAGATATTATCAATAAAGAATAAGATATCATTTCCTTGACCATCGCCCTCACCATCACGGAAATACTCAGCCATGGTAAGACCAGATAGCGCAACACGAGCACGAGCTCCTGGAGGTTCATTCATTTGACCAAAAACCAATGTAGCTTGAGAGTCCTTCAATTCATTTTTGTCAACCTTTTCAAGATCCCATCCACCAGCTTCCATGTCTTTTTCGACATCTTCACCGTATTTAATTACACCAGACTCAATCATCTCACGCAATAAATCGTTTCCTTCACGTGTTCTTTCACCAACACCTGCAAATACAGACATTCCTTCGTATCCTTTAGCAATATTGTTGATTAACTCCATAATCAATACAGTTTTACCAACACCTGCACCACCAAACAAACCAATTTTACCACCTTTTGAATAAGGCTCAATTAAGTCGATTACTTTAATTCCAGTAAATAGAACTTCAGTGGAAGTAGATAGATCTTCAAATTTAGGAGCATCTCTGTGAATAGGATAACCACCTTCTTTATCACATTGCGCAATTCCATCAATAGCTTCACCTATTACATTAAATAACCTTCCCTTAACTTGTTCGCCGGTAGGCATTGTTATTGGGGCTCCAGTCGCAATTGCTTCAGCTCCTCTTCTGATGCCATCTGTAGAGTCCATGGAGATAGCTCTAACACTGTCTTCTCCAATGTGCTTTTGGCATTCTAAAACTAGCACTGAACCATCTTGTTTTTTAATTTCAATAGCATCCATAATGTTTGGAAGGCTATCTGCATCCTCGAAACTTACATCCACTACAGGGCCAATTACCTGTGATACTTTTCCTTTAATTTGAGACATATTATATGTTTTGTAAAAATCCTAATTCAAAAATTCGGCACAAAAATAGTACATTTTTATTAGTTTATCCTACCATAAATAAATAAATTTTTCAGTGATTTTTGTCAGGTTTTTAACATACCATTAAGTAATTGAAATAACCTTAATTTTTTAAAAGTAAAAGCACTAATTTTGGGCGCTTCGAAAGATAAGTTTAGTTTGAAAGTTTATAAAAGTATAGAAGAGTTTACGCAAGTTAAAAACCTGGTTGCCACCGTTGGTACCTTTGATGGTGTCCATGTTGGGCATCAAGAGATTATAGAGAAACTTAAAGAGGTAGCCAAACAAACTGATGGCGAAACATTGTTGCTAACCTTTTATCCTCATCCAAGAATGGTGTTGTTTCCGGATGACGATTCCTTAAAATTAATAAATACGTTAAGCGAAAAAATAGAATTGTTAGCATCTTTTGGTTTGGATCATCTGCTTATTTTACCATTTAGTATAGAATTTTCTCGAATAACGCCTACCGAGTATATTCGCGACTTATTAATTCGCGATATTGGGGTTAAAACTTTGGTTATTGGATACAATCATCAATTTGGAAGAAATAGAAAAGGAAATTTTGAATTGCTTGAAGAATTAGCTCCGGTTTATGGGTTTGATGTTATAGAGATTACTGCGAAAGAGATTAATGAGATTAAAGTAAGTTCCACAAAAATTCGAAAAGCAATAGAGGCTGGAGAGGTTTCTAGGGCGAATAAATACTTAAGATATAATTTTTCACTATCCGGAATAGTTGTAGAAGGCCAACAAATTGGTCGACAAATGGGCTTCCCAACAGCAAATATTAAGATAGTAGAAAAGCATAAATTGCTTCCTGGAAATGGAGTTTACGCTGTTAAGGTTACGATTCAAAATTATCAGTACAAAGGGATGCTTAATATCGGAAGCCGCCCTACTATCAATAATGATGCTGATTGCTCTTCAATTGAGGTCCATTTATTTGGAATGAATGAAGATTGTTATAACGAAAACATTCAAGTTGAATTTTCTACTAAATTGAGGGATGAAATAAAGTTTGTCAATTTAGAGGAACTAAAAGAGCAATTACAAAAGGATAAAGAATCAGCGTTGTTAGTTTTGCAATAGCTTTCGAAGTATAGGATTATTTTGTAACTTTACTAGGTGAGCAATCAACTTTTTTCAATCATATTTTTTCTGGGGCTTTTTACAAGTGGGTATTCTCAGATTCTTTCAGATGAAGAATTAGATACTTGCTATATCTACAAAACAATCGAGAAAGCGTCTAAACAACCTGATGCCGTTTATGTTTTAGACCTTACCAAGTCTAAGTTAAAGGTCTTTCCGCCTGAGATATTAAATTTTAAAAATTTAAATAGTTTAAAATTGGGTAAAAACAAAATATCGTTCGTTCCTGAGGGTATTTCTCAATTACTTTTTTTACAAGAATTAGATTTAGGGAAAAATAAATTGGATGCATTCCCTGGTGGCCTTGTTGAATTGGTGCACCTAAAAAAATTGGTATTGAATCAAAATTATATTGAAGTTATTCCTTATATGATAAAGAACTTGCAGCAATTGGAATACCTAGACATGTGGAGTAACAACCTCAATTCTTTTCCAGAAAGCTTGAATGAGCTAAAAAAACTGCAAGAATTTGACCTAAGAGTTATACAATTTACAAAAGCCGAAAAAGAAAGAATTACAACGCTGCTTCCCGATACCAAAATTCATTTTTCATCATCTTGCAACTGTGGTTCCTAAGGGCAAGTAATTCCGGGATAGGTAATGTTCATGTCATGGCCATTAAGACTTACATCCCACGCTGGATCAACACAAAATTTATATCCACTCGTTTCTGCACCTTCCTTAAGTACATAAGTTGAGTGTACACTAAGATATGAAGATAGATTACGCGAAAAGCGACTGGCAAAAATTCCTACTCCTCCTTCGACGTTGGTAAAAATAGGCTGTTCTGTAACAACCCCTGTTGCAGGCTCGTTTATCCCCATAAATAGACTAAGATTTTCATTTGCCGCGGTAACGATTAGTTCAATGTTATTTTCACCAATTATTCTTTTTTCCACATTAGCTTCATCAGCATAGCCAGCGAGTTTATTGTTTATTGCACTGTAAAATGCTTCTCCGGAGATTTCTTTTTTCAAATTACCACTTACCACCGCCACTTCACCCAAGTTCCATTCGACATATTTTTCTGTAGAAACTCCTGCAACTGTAACTTCTGTAAAATGCAGGCGTAATTTAAATTCGTATTTGTCCGCGTTTCCTCCTGGAGTGCTTTTAGGTGAAGATGTTAAATAATCGTTTTGCGAAAGCGTAGAAGCATCTGCAAAGATAATACCGTTCTGAACCGCGCCGTTTGAAGTTAGTAAGTCCCAATTTAGATCACTGCCTATTATGAGGTTGGTCTCAGCTAAAATAGGCTGCGCTTCTTCAGAAACATCAACGATTAATTTATATGTAGCATCTTCGTTTAAGTAAGGTTTAGTCAAAGAAGTTGGAACAAAAAAGTAGACTTTTTGAGAATCTGTATAAAAAATGCCTTCATCCAAATTAGTTACCCACATTTCTTCTAGAGGGAAAGTTTCAGTAAGCACGTTATCTACATATTCTTCTACCCTGCCAACAACATTGGAGTATAATGAGCTATCATTTATCGCAGCGTAAGACATGTTATCTCCTCCACCTATAAAAGACTTGTTTATTTTTACAAATTGCGTATCTACGGACTGATCTAAAACTCCAAAAACTACCGGAATTTCATCATACTCTGCATTTAATTCAAAATCTGTAGTACACGATGAGGTAAATAATGCTGCTGCACTTAGCACGGAAAAAAGGAATAAATTAATTATGCGTTTCATTTAAAGTTTTTAAGTAGTGCAAATGTAAATAAATAAAACACCTAGTTTACCATAAATGAATATACGGGATGTTTTAAAGAGGGTTCGGTAATTTTACTTAATGATAAGTTTTTGAGTCACAACGCTGCTTTCGTTGTCAATCAGTACTAAGTACATTCCAGCGCTTAAAGATTTTGTTGATACATTATATATATGCTGTCCTTCAATTTCATTTCCTTCAAATACGGAGAGTACTTTCTTCCCTAATAAATCATAAATCCCCACTGAAAATACTTCTTGCCTATTGGTTAAGTCGACTGCTATCGAAATATTATCAGTTGCTGGATTTGGGTAAACGTTTACATTGTTTTCATTAATAAATTCTGAAATAGATGTTGGACTTCCAACTTGGTTTCCAAGTGTGTCTGTGCCATATATGTTAATGTTGTCCAGATATAAATTATTTCCTTTTCCTGAAGTGAATACAAATTTGTACTTAAAGCCATCGGTTAAAAAACCTCCAACAAGACTTGTTATGGTAATGTCTTTCCATTGAGAACTTGTTGGTGTAAAATTCCCTGATACCGTGGATCCGCCGGTAGTGCTCATCTGAGAAGCAGGAATCGATTTTCGAACAGACCATGAAGCCCCACAGTCATCAGAGGCTAAAATCTGAAGCTTATCTGTGTTTGCACTGCTTTTTTGAGCAAATGCATAACTAAACGTCATTGTTACTGAAGCCATGTTGGATAGGTCATAAGGCATGCTGATTAATTCGTCATTATCGCCTTCTTCACTATTAGAGTAGTTATTGAGTTTTACAGATTTTGTTCCAAGATCTGCAGCTGAACTTGTAACTTGCCATGTTGTTCCTCCGTCAAAGTTTTCAACTTGCCAATCTGAATTGGGAATACTGCTCGCATTTTCAAAACCTTCGAAAATTGGCAAGTTATTACCTGTACTCGGGTCAACGGTGATATATCCAATTTTGGTTTCGGTTAGGCTTGTTGATCCATCTGATACGTTTAGTATTACATTATGAGTTCCAGGGGTATTGTATGTAACAGAAGGATTTTGGTCTGAAGAAGTAGAAGGTGTGCCTCCATCAAATGTCCAATTCCAACTGCTTATTGCTCCGTTGAAGGATTCATCGGTAAAATCCAATGTTTCTCCTTGGCAAACGGTGAATCGAGTTGTAGAAAATTCGGCTTTACACAGCGGGGGGTTAGGAATTGCACCAACTGCATTTAAATTAGAGGTAGACCAATGATTATCTCTAATAGACGAAGTCGCAGCAGCTCTCATTCTGTCTACTTGTCCTTGTGTAAACATTTTCGAGCAATAAGAGTAATCCATGTAGTTTTGAACGTTTGCCAAAGGGCCGCAAGAGCTTTCATTAAGATTACATGCAGTTACGCCAATCGTATTTGGAGTATCTGATACTTGATCATCATCATTACAACTTGCTGAATTTCCTGGGTTATTGTTTGGTCCCCATGTATGACTTAGGTTTAGCCAATGACCTACTTCATGTGTTAAGGCTCTACTAGCATATGCAGATGAAGTACCAATTGAGCCCGTGTAGTTATGAAGAATCCAAATACCATTAAACATGCTTGATTGTGACCACATACTCGGTGTAGTTGTATAACCTGCAGCTCCTCCAGCTTCGGCCACAACATATATATTTAAGTATTCATCACCTGGCCAATTACCTTGGTATATGTCATTTCCAGATGTAATTGCCTGAATTTGATCTTGTCCGCTGCTGCCGTCTAAAGACAATGGAGAACTAGTTCTTGTAATTCCGTTAAAACAAGTTCCATTCGGGGCTTTTGTAGCCAATAAAAATTCAATTTCTACATCAGAAGGCATACCTTGAAAAGCCGCAGCTACATTATTGGCGTCTGTATTCTGAAGTCTATAATCTCTATTTAAAATTGAAACAGCGTCTATTATCTGCTCATTGGAAATATTTTCGGCTCCACCGTTATGAAGAACATGGAATACTACCGGGAATGTATAAACTGTTCCTTGTTGTTTCTGGGTTTTCATTTGTTCCTCTCTTTTTTTCAACATGGCTTGATCAGCAGCATGCATTTTCAAATAGATAGGATTCAGGAGTAATTTTTTCATTTCCTTGTGTGTCCGACAGTATTCCACATTTTCACCATCTCTAGTGTTTGTGTAATCAATCGTGTTTTGCTGAGCTAAAACTAGTGTACATAATAATACGGTAACTATAAGGAGAAAAGAGTGCTTCATTTATAAATTTATTAGGTTAGGTTGTCTGACCACTAATTTACAATTTTTGTATTTCAACTGATTAATTATATTGACAAACGGTTAAATCGCAAGGTTAAGCGCAAAAGTAATTAAATAGTAACCTGAAAACAGTCTGTTTGGTTTTCTATACTAACACACTTTAAATTGAATAGTTGCTTCTAAATTTATTACTGCGCTTAGTTTAAAGCTTGCTCTAAATCAGCTATCAAATCTTCAGCATCTTCAATTCCAACGCTCAATCGGACTAGAGAGTCTGTAATACCAGCTACTTTTCTCTCGTTTTTTGGAATAGCTGCATGTGTCATAGTTGGAGGATGACCAATAAGAGACTCTACGCCTCCTAGTGACTCTGCTAATGAAAATAATTTGGCTTTTTTTACAATTCTCAAAGCATCTTCCAATTTATCACCTACAGTAGTAAAAGAGACCATTCCACCAAAGTCTTTCATCTGGCTTTTGGCTACTTTATGATTTGGATGAGAAGGTAAACCTGGCCAATAAACCTTATCAACTTTTGGATGCTTTACTAAAAACTCGGCAATTTCTTTTCCATTTTTACAGTGCTCTCTCATTCTTAAATGTAAGGTTTTTATTCCTCTTAGAACTAAAAAACAGTCCATTGGTCCACAAATAGCACCACTACTATTTTGAATACGGTAAATTTCTTCAGCTATTCCCTCATCTTTTACAACTAAAACTCCCATCACAACATCTGAATGTCCGCCCAAATACTTTGTTGCTGAATGCATTACAATATCAGCCCCTAAGTCTAATGGTGTTTGTAAGTAAGGGGTAGCAAAAGTATTGTCAACACCTAAAAGAATATTGTTTGATTTTGCTATTTTCCCCATAGCAACAATATCAATAATTTTCATGGTTGGGTTAGTAGGTGTTTCCACCCAAATTAGTTTCGTATTTTCATTTAAGTTTTCTTCTACAGCAGATAAATCTCCCATCGGAACAAAGTGAAATTTAATGTCATATTTTTCAAATATTGTCTTGAAAATTCGAAAAGTGCCACCGTATAAATCATTTGTAGAAATCACTTCATCACCAGGACTTAGCATTTTTATTACACAATCAATTGCTGCGAGTCCCGAACCAAAAGCAGCTCCATACTTACCATTTTCAAT
>Ga0181563_10001649_pt1 | contig 21771 bp, 18 predicted proteins | sample 011ome_25_FD_133759 | JGI IMG/M metagenome (GOLD analysis project Ga0181563, IMG submission 133759) | Coastal salt marsh microbial communities from the Groves Creek Marsh, Skidaway Island, Georgia - 011512CT metaG (megahit assembly) | ecosystem: Environmental > Aquatic > Marine > Intertidal...
ACACCGGTGTAATACTGGCAACACCGCGGCCAGGGCGGTGTCAGTGAAGGAGAGTTCGAGTGGCGGAATATCGCAACTCTGTGCCCGACAACTGGTTTGTAGACCCCGTCAATCTCGGGATCCCTGGCCTCCGCGGCGACGACGATGGTGCCCTCGCCTGGCAGGCCGATGCGCTGTGTGCGCAAACCGACCCCGAAGCGTTCTTCCCCGAAAAGGGTGGTTCGACCCGCGAGGCAAAGAAGATTTGCCAACAGTGCGAGGTAAGCGCGCAATGCCTCGAATACGCCCTGCAAAACGATGAGCGTTTTGGCATTTGGGGTGGCATGTCCGAGCGCGAACGCCGCCGCTTGCGCCGGCGAGCCTAACTGGGGATGCGTCGAGCGGTTCACACCGTCGTCATTGTGAGACGACGAGGTGACCGCCTCATCCAAACCCTCGAAGCGATTCGGGGTCAATCACGCCGACCCGACACCATTACCGTGGTCGACCTGACCGGAGATCCGAGTTCTGAGGAAGTCTTCCGCGAACAACTCGGCCGAGACCACACCGTCACAATCGTTGCTGGTCGAGCCGGTATGGGTTGGTCAGAAGCGCTCAACCTGGGCCGGGAAAGTCTGCCAGAGGCAGGCTGGGCGTGGGTGCTACGCGATGACACCACCCCCGAGCCCGACGCGCTCAAAGCCCTCACCACAGCGGTCGATGGTGCCCCCTCCGTGGTGATGGCAGGACCCAAACAGCGCATGGCCGACCAACCCGGGTGGCTCCGCGAATTTGGCGAAACCATCACCCAGTGGGGGCAGCGACAAGCCATCGTTGATCGCGAATTGGACCAGGGCCAGTACGACCGCATGAGCGACGTGCTCGCTGTCGGCGACGCGGGCTTGCTACTGAGCCTCGGAGTCTTCGACGAGTCGGGGGGAGCCGACACCAGCCTCGACCCACTCGATGCCCCCCTCGACCTCGGAGTGAGGGCTCGCCTCGCTGGTCACCGAGTGCTCGCCGTTCCTCGCGCAGTGGTCAGCGTCGAGCAGGGTCCTGCCGACTGGAAAGCCGGGAAGAAACTCGGCTCCGCTCAGATGTATCGACTTGACCGGCAAGCGTGGCTGTATCGACGCTTCGCCTATTCACCATGGTGGGCGCTCGTTCCTCTCGTACTGCTCGCGCCATTCGTGTCGCTGGCCCGCTCAGCCTGGCACTTTGCGACCAAGCGCCCCGATTATGCGATTGCTGATGTGATCGCCACGGTGGGTGCACTTCTCGCACTGCCCCGAGCCGTGGTCGCAAAAATGCGTCTGGACAAATCGCGCACCGTCGGCTGGTCAGCGATTCGACCGCTGCGAATGTCTCCCACGGAGCGCCGGCGTCGCCGGCAGCTCGAAGCAGAGGCGAAGTTTGCCCGAGCAGAAGAAAAAGCGCTGGTGCTCACCCGGCCTGCGTTTTGGCCCAATGGCTTGTGGCTCATCGCCGCTCTCGCCGCTCTTGGTGCCTTGGTCTCCGGACCATTCATCGGCGCCACCGCGTTGCGCGGTGGCGGCCTTCTACCGCTGGGCGCGGGAATCGAGCAGCTGTGGACGGAAGCTCGCTGGTTGCAGCCCGACAGCGTCGCGGGAGTGTGGGGTGAGCGTCTAATTCCCGCCGATCCGGGTGCGCTCTTGGTTGCCGCCATTTGCTCTCTCACCTGGTGGAACCCCTCTCTTGCTCTGGTGTGGCTCTGGATTGCCGCGCTACTCATTTCTGGACTGGTTGCCTGGTGGGCCGGCTCCCAGTTGCTGCGCCGTGCGCTCCCCACGACACTTTTTGCCCTGTTGTGGGTCCTCCAACCCAGCTTCCTGGCAGCGCTGAATGAGGGCCGGGTGTATTCGGTGATTCTGCACATCGCTCTGCCATGGCTCGTCGCCACGGCACTCACCGCCCACACGTCGTGGCAACGCGCCGCGCAAGCTGGCTTCGCCACAGCCGTGGTGACAGCTGCCGCACCAGTGTTGTGGCCGGCAGTTCTCGTCGGCTGGGTCGTCGTGTTGCTTGCGATGGGCTGGCGCGAGCCCGTCCGCGCCCTGGCGGGCACACTCCCTTTGGCGGTGATTCCCAGCCTCGTTCTTTTTGCTCCACGGCTCCTCGCACCCTCGGAGGTTGCCCTCTTGCCGGGGCTTGGTCGCTACCTCGCCGACCCAGGCCCAGAAATGGCGGATACTCCCCTCGCGTGGTGGCACACACTCTTTGGCTGGTCCACCGCGCCCATCGCCCCCGGGCTCATTCCCGAGGGGATTGATTGGACCCTCATCACCCTCGCCGCAGGAGTTCCACTCCTCGCTGCGGCGCTGCTTGTCGTGATGACCTCCCGAAGCGACCTCGTTCTCACTTCTGGGTTGCTCGTGAGCCTGGGCGTTCTTCTCGCCGCCATTGCCCCAGAGATTACCCAGGGTTTTGTGGGTAGCGAGCCCGTCACCCTCTGGCAGGGCTCCGGAACGATGCTCTCCGGGTTGGGAATCACTCTCGCCGTAGCCGGTTTAGTCGACCACGTCACGCCAGAGCGGTGGGAATTTGGCCGCAAAGCCACTGCGGCACGCGCGATGGGAGGGGTGGTCGCAGTATTCGTGGCTGGTGGGTCCATCCTTGCGGTCGCGGGTGAAATCACTCGCTCGTGGGCTGATGACGCCGTTGTGGCCCCCTCAGAGCAGCGCACCCTGCCTGCACTCGTCGCTGCCGAAGCGCTTTCCACTCCTGAACAGTTCACCCTCGTGATTGACGAAGTCGATGGCGGCTACGCCGTTTCGACCAAGCAGGGCGCAGGGTTGTATTTGGAGACTCAGTCGAGTCTGTATCGGATGCGGCCCATTGAACTTTCGCAGGCGTCATATGAGCTCGCCACGGTTGCCTCAGCAATCGTGCAACCCTCCGCCGCTAATCCGCTGCCGATCCTTCGCGAGCAAGGGATTCGCTTCATTCTCTTCCGAGGAGATCCAGAAAGCGATGCCGCTTTGGCGATGGGTCAGCGCGCGGAGTTCATCCCCTCAGGACAATCGCAGGCTGGAGTGTTGTTCAAAGTAGAGGGAGTCAATGAGAAAGGCACGGTGGCGCTGCCGCGCAGCGCCAGCCAGGCCTCATGGGATTCGCTGCTGTGGATCACTTGGCTGCTCTGGGGTGTGCTCGCACTCCCCACCGAGCGCACCCCAAGGCGCGTAAGCGAAGAGGGCGATAGCGAAAGCTCGCTCTCGTCGGTACTGGAGGAGGACGTCGATGAATGATCCGACTCCTCGCAGTAATCAGCCCACGTTGGGCCGGCTCGCGTCGACGGTTTTGGGTCTCGGTGCGGTGGCCCTCAGCATCGGCCTCGTCTCACAGGGCATTCCGCAGCAGTTTGCGTCCTCTCTGCCCGGCGTGCGGGATGTACTCCAGCCGGTCGCGGTGAGTGCGGAAGCCCCCGATCAACAGGTGGTGTGTGCGGGACCCTTCCTCGGATTCGTCCAGCAAGAAACCACACCGAGAGGCTTTGGTGAAACCACTCTGAACCTCTTGGGTGTGGAGCCACAGCTCACCGAGCTGACCAGCGAACAGCTCCTCGATGTGTTCGCAGGAACGGAATCGAAGACGGCGTCACCGGCAGTGTTTGCTACTCAACCGTCCGAGTCGGGTTTCCTCGCCGGAACCACGAGCCAAAACATTGACACTCCCTTTGCCCGGGGGTATCAGGCCTCCTCGTGTCAACAACCCCGTTCCGAATCGTGGCTGGTGGCTGGCTCCACGACGACAGGACGGCAGTCGGTGTTGGTGCTCTCTAACCCCGGACGGGTGCAGGCCGTCGTTGACCTGAGCCTCTTTGGCGAGAGTGGACCCATCTCAGCCCCCGCGGCGCGAGGCATCCTGCTACAACCTGGCGAAGAGCGAGTGTTTAGCCTCTCGGGACTCGCGCCCGACGAAGCCTCGCCCGTCATTCGGGTTGTGAGCTCCGGCACCCCCGTTACTGCCGCGCTCCACGTGTCGCTCACCCGCGGTCTGCAGCCCGATGGGGTCGATGTGACGAGTGTTCAATCGGGACCGACCCCCACGCGGGTGATTCCCGGAGTGTGGTTGGAACCAGAAGACATCCTGGGCCCCATCCTCGGCGTCGACGGCTACAGCGACGTCGCACCGATTTTGCGGTTGCTGGCTCCCGAGACTGACACCCAAGCCGAAGTCATCGTGGAGAAAGCGGTGGGGGAGGCGATTTCCGGCCAGGTAAGTCTCGAAGCGGGGCGTGTGTTCGACGTGCAACTGGCCGAGTTGGGTGAGGGATACGCCACGGTCCGTATTGTCGCTGATCAGTCGGTCGTGGCAGGAGTACGTCAATCCTCGGTCGCTGATTCTCAAACCGACCTCGCCTGGGTGCCCTCAGCGTCGGCCATCGAAGAAGTGGGAAGCGCCGTCGTGCCAGGCGGCATCGATGCCACCCTGCAAATGTTCAACCCATCTGGGGAGGCCATCACCCTCACCTATGCGCGGGTGAGTGAAGACCAAACCACTGTCGTCGGCCAGGGCCGAATCGAATTGGCCCCGGGAGAATTTTCGACGCGGGCATTGGGTGATGGCGGCGGAAACTACCTGTTTGAGACTGATGGACCAGTGGCGCTCGCGATTTCATTACGCGAAGCGGGCTCCATCGCACACCTGGTGGTGAACCCGCCGCCCGTGCAACTGCCGGCCGTCTCGGTATACGCCCGCTAAATCCAGGGGTCGCGGCCAGGCATCAGCCGCCATGGATCAAGCCCCGTCAACTCCGCAACGGCTTTAATCACGACCGATTCGATCACCATGCGCTCAAACCATCGGTCACCCGGGTGGTGATGACCCAGTCGCTCAATAGGAATACGGAAGAGTCGAATGGTTTTTGTTTTCTTGTCCACGTGAAACCGCGCCACACCGGGCACATCACCGGGCTGGTCAGGCATGGCCTGAATGATGACCATGACACCGTTGAGCTCATCGGGGGCGATTTTTCTGAGGTAGTCGACCATGGCTTCCACCACGTCAGAAAACCCTCGAGAGCGCTTACGCTTCGCGGAGACGATGGGGCCTGTGATGAGCGAGCGGGATGGGCGCCGCGACCTTCCATGCAACACGCTCACGCTCCCACGCTAGCTGAGCGCGGAACACTACACTGCCCATCATGCGGGAGCGACGGCGGCCAATTCGGACCTGCAGCAAGGTGGGCTGTCACGAGAGTGCAGAGGCGACACTCACCTACGTCTACTCCGACTCCGAAGCAGTTGTCGGCCCCCTCGCCTTGCACCCCGAACCCCACTCCTATGACCTGTGTCCTCAGCACGCGACCAAGCTGACCGTGCCGCAGGGGTGGCGGGTCATGCGCTACCGGCCAGAGCCCGACCCGTTCTGAGTAGTCTGAGACGGTGACTCACCCGCTTCATGACATCGTCAAGGCCTACGACGTGCGTGGACTGGTTGCCACGCAACTGACCCCCCAGGTCGCCTATGCGCTGGGTGTGGCCGCCGTTGGTGAGCTGGGTCTCGAGGGCAAACCTTTCGTCATCGGACACGACATGCGACCCTCCTCCCCGGAGCTCGCACGGGCCATGGAAGCAGGAGCGCACAGCGCCGGTGCGACGGTGATGCCGATTGGGCTGTGTTCGACCGATATGGCCTATTTCGCTTCGGGTCACTTTGAGGCGGCTGCGGCCATGATTACGGCGAGCCACAACCCCGCCGAATACAACGGCATCAAGTTCTCCAAGGCAGGCGCCAAAGGCGTGAGTTTGAACACGGGCCTCGCGGGAATCCGTGACCGTGCCATTGCATTCTTACAAGACACCCCGAACCCCGAGATTCCGCGCGAGGGTGCGGGAGAAACCGATGTCCTGGGTGACTATGTGTCGTATCTGCGCCAGCTGGTCGATCTGGAAAAAATCCGGAACCTGAAAGTGGTGGTCGACGCGGCCAACGGCATGGGCGGCTTCACCGTCCCCGCCGTGTTGGGCGACGGGGCAGGTTTCGCGCCACTTCCACTCACCGTCATTGAGATGTATTTCGAACTCGATGGCACCTTCCCCAACCACGAGGCGAACCCGTTAGAGCCCAAGAACCTCGTGGATTTGCAGAAGGCCGTCGTCGAACACGGCGCTGACATTGGTATTGCTTTCGACGGTGATGCTGACCGGTGCTTTGTGGTGGATGAAAACGGTGACCCGGTGAGCCCCAGCGTGGTGGGGTCGTTGGTGGCCAAACGGGAAATCACCCGGGTGCGGGAGCAGTTCGGTGAGGATGCCCCCACCGTGTTGCACAACCTGATTTGTTCGATGGTGGTGAAAGAAACCATCGAATCCGAAGGTGGCCAGGCGGTCCGCACGTCGGTGGGGCATTCGCTGATCAAAGACGAAATGGCCCGCACCAATGCGGTGTTTGGTGCCGAACACTCCGCCCACTATTACTTCCGCGACTTCTACGGCGCAGACTCCGGCATGCTCGCTGCCCTCCACGTTCTAGCCGAACTGGGGAATGGGGACCAGCCGCTGAGCGCTATTGCCGCCCAGTACAGCCCCTATGTTCAATCGGGCGAAATCAATACACGAGTGGTCGACACCGACGCCACAGTGGCCCGCGTCGCCGAGGCATTCTCAGATCGCGGCGAAGTAGATCGCCTCGATGGCTTGAGCGTCTCGGGGCCCACCTCCGGTTCGGACTTGTGGTGGTTTAACGTCCGCGCATCCAACACCGAGCCCCTTCTTCGGTTGAATGTGGAGGCGGCGAACGAGGAGCTGTTGCGCTCTCTTACTGACGAAGTGCTCGCCGTCATTACTCGCGACTAACCCGCAGCCGTTCGGACGCGCTTCACAGGGTTGTTCGTGAGAGGCTTGAGCCTATGTTGACTGCTACCCCCATTCAGTACCGCGTTGCCAATTTGGCCCTCGCAGAGGCCGGCCGCCACCAGATTCGTCTCGCTGAACACGAGATGCCCGGGCTCGTGGCCCTCCGTGAAGAATTCGGACCCCACCAGCCCCTGAAGGGAGCTCGTATTGCCGGCTCCCTGCACATGACCGTGCAGACCGCGGTGCTCATCGAAACCCTCGTCGCACTCGGTGCGCAGGTGCGTTGGGCGAGCTGCAACATCTTCTCCACCCAGGATGAAGCCGCTGCGGCGGTGGTCGTGGGCTTGGGAACCCCCGAAGACCCGCAGGGCACCCCGGTCTTCGCCTGGAAGGGCGAAACGCTGGAGGAGTACTGGTGGTGCACTGAGCAGCTCTTTGACTGGTCGGCAACAGGCCACCAGGGCCCGAACATGATTTTGGATGATGGTGGCGACGCCACCCTGCTCGTGCACAAGGGTGTCGAGTTTGAAGCGGCGGGTGCCGTACCCGAGGCTGAAGCATCTGACCCTGCTGAGTGGCGGGTTGTCCTGGGACTCCTGCGCAAGTCGTTGGAAGAGGCTCCCGGAAAGTACACCGCGATTGCTAAAGACATTAAAGGTGTGACGGAAGAAACCACCACTGGTGTGCACCGCCTCTACGAGTTCTTCAAAGACGGCACCCTTCTCTTCCCCGCGATCAACGTGAACGACTCGGTGACGAAGTCCAAGTTTGACAACAAATACGGGATTCGTCACTCGCTGGTCGATGGACTCAACCGTGCCACCGACACGCTGATTGGCGGCAAGGTCGCCTTCGTCGCCGGATATGGCGATGTGGGTAAGGGTTCAGCCGAGTCGCTGCGCGGCCAGGGCGCCCGAGTGATCATCTCCGAAATTGACCCCATCAACGCCCTTCAGGCCGCGATGGATGGCTACCAGGTCGCCAAGTTGGAGAGTGTCATTGACCAGATCGACATTCTTGTCACCTCGACGGGAAACAAGGACGTCGTCACGGTCGACCACCTTCTTCAGCTGAAGCACCAGGCGATTGTGGCGAACGTCGGTCACTTCGACAACGAAATCGACATGGCCGGTCTGGAGTCACTTACCGGTGCAACCAGCGTGGAAATCAAGCCGCAGGTGCACGAGTGGCACATGCCCAACGGTCGTAGCATTCTGATGCTCTCTGAGGGTCGGTTGATGAACCTCGGAAACGCCACAGGCCACCCGAGCTTCGTGATGAGCACCTCGTTTGCCAACCAGGTCCTTGCCCAGATTGAGGTCTTCACCAATCTCGAGGCCTACCCTCTGGGTGTGCACATGCTGCCCAAGCACCTCGATGAGAAGGTGGCGCGTTTGCACCTTCGCTCGCTGGGTGTGGAGCTCACCGAGCTCACCGACGAGCAGGCAAAGTACATCGGTGTGCCCAAGGAAGGCCCCTACAAGGTCGAGCACTACCGCTACTAAGCCTCGGGAGAGGCGCCGGGCGTCGGTGTAGGCTTAGCGCTCAGCCGTCGGTCCGCGTGTGTGGAGGTGAGGGGTGACCCCAACGATTCTGGTCGTCGACGACGACCAAGCTCTGGCAGAGATGATTACGATCATGCTCCGCGGGGAGGGGTTTGACACTCACCACGCTGAAGATGGGCCTGTGGCGCTGGAACAGCTCGAATCAGTGAATCCCGATGTGGTGCTGCTCGACGTCATGCTCCCGGGTATGGATGGCATGGACGTGTGCGCGAAAATCCGCGAGACCAGCGGGGTGCCCATCATCATGTTGACCGCGAAGTCCGATTCGGCCGATGTCGTTCAAGGGTTAGAAAACGGCGCGGATGACTATGTGGTGAAGCCGTTCAACCCCAAAGAGCTGGTGGCCCGCATCCGCGCGCGACTGCGTCCCTCACCCGAGTCAAATGAGCCTCAGGTGACCTTCATTCAAATTGCGGATGTGGAAATCGATGTTCCCGGCCACGAGGTCCGCCGCGGGGGAACGAGAATCAACCTCACCCCCCTCGAGTTTCAGCTCCTCCTCACCCTCGCGCTCAAGCCCCAGCAGGTGTTTACCCGCGAGGTGCTCTTAGAGCAGGTGTGGGGATACCAGTACAAGGCTGATACGCGTCTGGTCAACGTCCACGTGCAGCGGTTGCGCTCCAAGATCGAGCTCGACCCCGACAACCCGGTCATTGTGGAGACCATCCGTGGTGTGGGGTATCGCTCGGGTAAAGCTGTGACCCCGCCGGAGGCGACCCCAGGCGAATGATGTGGCGCTGGTGGCGGGAGGTCAAAGACATCCTCGCCGGACCCGTCCGCTTCTGGCGAGCATCGTTGCTCACCAGGACGGTCACCGTGACCGCTTTGCTCTCCGGTGTGGCTGTCTCTGTGATCGGCGGATACATGTCGCTCACCATCCAATCGAGCCTCTTTAGCTCCAGGCTGGATCAGGTCGTTGCGGAGAGTGTGCGCACCTCCAGCCAAATTCAGGCCCTCTTTGACAACTCGGTCACCCCCGCCGGCACCATCGACGTGGAGACGGCGAATAGTTCGGCGCAAACCGCCATTCGCACCAACCAGTCCGTCCCGGGTGCCGGAGGCTTTGCGATTTTGCGCACCCCAGGTCAAATCACCCCACAGACGATGACGTCGACGTCTACTTCTGGCCTTGACCTCTCAATCCTTTCCACCCGTTTGCGCCAAGCCGTGGTGCAAGCTCCCGAGCAACTTCACCAGCAGTCGGTAGGGCTTTCTGTGGACGGACGAGTGGTGCCCGCCGTGGTGGTGGGGTCGGTCATTCAAGTCCCCACCGCTGGCTCCTACGAGCTGTATTTGATCTATGACTTTTCCGACGTGCAGTCAACGCTGAATCTGGTGCAACAAACGCTCGTCTTGGGCTCCATCCTGCTGGTGTTCGTCATCGCCATGGTCACCTGGCTCGTCGTGAGGCTCGCCATTGGACCGGTGAAACGCGCAGCGCAAACGGCTGAGCGTTTTGCTCAAGGCTTCTTAGAAGAGCGCCTAGATGTGCGAGGCCACGACGTGATCGCCACGCTGGCGCGGTCGTTCAACGAAATGGCGCACAGCATCGAGTCGCAGCTGGTGAGACTGGGGAAGCTCTCCCGCCTGCAACAGCGTTTTGTGTCCGACGTCTCCCACGAGCTTCGCACCCCGCTCACCACGATTCGTCTGGCCGCGGATGTGTTGAATGAGCGACGCAATCAGTTGGATGCGGAATCCGCAAGGTCGTTGGAGCTTCTGCTCACCCAAATCGAACGGTTCGAGTCGATGCTCACCGACCTGCTGGAGATGAGTCGATACGACGCGGGCGCGGTGAACATCGACTATGAACCGGTGAATGTGGTCGAGATTGTTCAAGACTGCCTCGACCAGCTCGCCCCGCTGGCGGAGCAGAAGGGCTCACCGCTGCTGCTCGAGGTCTACGGCGGATACGGCGAGGTGGAGGCTGACCCGAGGCGTCTTCGCCGAATCGTACTGAACTTCGTGGGTAACGCCATTGACCATGGTGAGTCCAAACCGATTGTGGCCTTCGTCGATTCCAATGAACAGGCTGTCGCTATTGCGGTACGCGACTGGGGTGTGGGAATGGACGAGAAAGAGGTGGCTCGGGTGTTCGACCGGTTCTGGCGGGCTGATCCCTCGCGCCAGCGCAGCACGGGCGGCACTGGTTTGGGTCTCGCGATTGCCCAAGAAGATGCGCTCGCCCACGATGGCCGGATCGACGTGTGGAGTGAATTGGGTGCGGGTACCTGTTTCCGAGTGGTCATTCCGCGCACAATCAAATCCTCGGTCAACGACGCCCCGTTGCCTCTACCTCCTGAGACCGACCTCGTGGATTCGTCGGGGCACTTGGTGGATACACGGGAGGTGGCGTCCTCATGATCCGTCGACTCTTCGCCGCCACGATGGCTCTGTTCCTCGCGGGATGCACCCAGCTGCCAGTCTCGGGTGAGGTGGTTGCTATTGACCCCGATACGGTCACGGTCGATACTGACGTGGACTTCCTTCCACCGGGCCCGACCGCGGGAGCGAGCCCTCAGGAAATCATCCAAGGCTTCATTGCGGCCGGGGCGGCCGCGCAAAACAATTTCCGGGTGGCCCGCAGTTATCTCACTGATGAGTTTCGGGAGGTGTGGAACCCGAATCAGAGTGCCCTGATTAGCGGTGGAGCGTGGACGATTAGTTCCCTAGAGCCCGGTGAATGGCTCTACACCGCCGCAGTGGTGGCGAGTGTCGATGAGGCAGGCCGATACGAGGACGTGGCACCACAGAGCACCCAGGAGCTGGTGTTTCGGCTGAGTGAAGTGGATGGCCAGTGGCGTATTTCTGAGGCACCCGACGGAATCATGCTGAGCGAATTGGCATTTCGGGAGTCCTTCGAATCGGTGAGGCTCTATTACTACTCGGCGGACTATCGAGAGCTCGTTCCGGACGTGCGCTGGTTTGCCTCCCGGGGAGACGTGTTGACGAAAGTCATTCGCGGGCTGTTGCAACAACCCTCCTATTGGCTCAACCAGGGCGCCACCGTCTCGGCCTTCCCCTCAGGGACCCAGTTGGCGCTCTCTCCAGTGCCGGTCGTGGAGGGCCAAGCTCAAGTGGATTTGTCCGAGTTGGTGCTGAGTGCCGATGAGACTCAGCGAGAGCGGATGCTGTGGCAGTTAATCACCACCCTGCAGCAGATCTCTGACGTCTCCGATGTCGCCATCACCGTCAACCAGACCCCTCTCGCCATTCCCCTGAATGAAGAAGACCAGCCGCTCCTGAGCTCGGGTCGAGACCCACGTGTACTCGTCGTCCGAGGAAGTGAGTTTGGCTACCTCCAGTCGAGTCGGGTGGAGAGCATCGACGGTTTGGAAGCACCCGTGCTGAGTGTGCGCCCCGAAAAGGTCTTCTACTCCGCCGAATATGACCAGGCGGCTGTCGTCGGCGAAGGCGGACTGTGGCGGGTGGACGCGGCAGGAGTCTTCGAAACTCCGTTGGACCAGCGAGAGAATCTTGTGCGCCCGATTATTGACTCGTGTGGGTATATCTGGTCCATCAACTCGGCACCGGGCGGAAGTGAATTATTGGTGTTCCCGCCCAACACCCTCGAGCCCGAAACCGAAGCCATTCCCATTGCTCTCGAGCTTCCCGATGCCGCCCAGGTGGTGTCCTTTGAGCTCGCGAGAGACAACACTCGCTTGATGTTGTTAGTTCAAGGAGACGGGTTCGCCCGTGTCCTCCTCTCCGCGGTACAGCGTCAGGCAACCTGTGAACCGGTGAGCCTGGGCGAGTTCTTGGAGCTCAGCCCGCTGGCGGGAACCGCAGTCGATGCAGCGTTCGTTGATGAATCACAGGTGGCGATTGTGGCCCGACAAGATTCCGCCGGTGAAGTGGTTGTTCAGGACGTGAGTGGTCGAGTGTCCAACGCGGGTCGTCCCGTCGACCCCGTCACCCTCGTGGGTGGTGTGGGTGGGGTGCCGGGCTTGCGGTTGCTCACCGAGCAGGGCCAGATTTATCAGCCGCGGGGCAACGGTTGGCAGGCCACGGGAGATCGCGCCAGCGTTCTCGTCACACAGCGTTAGTCCACACCGACCCCCAGATGGAGTTTTGCTCCAGAGCATGAGTGCGAGGCGTGACGCTCGCCCCGCGATGGTGAAATGACCTCGTGTTCAGTCTGGATGCGATGGTGAACGACACCCTCTCACTCATTTCCCCCGTGGAGTGTGTGGGGTGTCAGATGCCTGACACGTCGCTATGTACAGAGTGCGCGAGCTCCCTCAGGGGTGGGGCCATCGATGTGCAACTCGCCATTTCCCGCGAATTTTTCGGCCGCCCCGTTCGTGCCTGTGCACCGTATTCGGGGCGCTCGCGCGCCGTAGTGCTGGGCTTCAAGGATCACGGCCATCACCGAATTGCTCCGTTTCTCGCCCAAGGGCTAGTTTCCGTGCTGGACCCATTGATGGTCTCCCAGCCCGAGGCGGTGATTGTGCCGATACCGTCGTCTCCCCGAGGCAGGATCCGGCGGGGAATCGAACCGACTGCGCTGCTGGCAAAACACGTGAACCGATTCCGCCCACAGTGGACCATTCTTGGGGCGTTGCGTCCGCGCTACACCCCCTCAAGCGTTTTCTCTCCCGCGGCGAAAGGCCTCAGTCGGCGTGAGCGGTTTCTGCGACCCAGACAGCTCCGGCTCACCCACGACCTCAGGCGCCGACCCGTCATTTTGCTCGATGACGTCGTCACGACTGGCTCCACCCTCGAAGCGTGTGCCCGTGTTATTCGTGAACATGGCGCCGAGGTGGTCGCCGCGGTGGTACTCGCCGCCACCCCGCGCTCGGGCCGATCGGCCGTGGATCAATCTGTGAATCGGGGATGACAGCGCTTTGCTCACGGGTCTACGCTGGGGACACATCTGAAAAACGACGCAGGAGGACCCCTCATGGAGATCACACTTCTCTCCCACGACGTTTCTCTCCCGGATCGGTTCCGTGACTACGTGAACGAAAAGTCGGACCGGGTTCTTGCTCTCGCCGAGCACGCGCGCACGTTCCAAGTGAAGGTCTCGCGAGAGAATTCCAGTCGCGGGGGGCCCTCAGAAGACATTGTCGAGCTCACCGTCGTCGGCAAGGGACCGGTGATTCGTGCCGAGGCTCGCAACAGCGACAAGTACACCGCGTTTGACGAAGCCGTTGACCACCTGGTGCGTCGGTTGCGACGCGCAAAGGACAAGCGCGCCCCGCACCACGGTGCCCACCGCAGCAAGTCGATGGGTGAAGTGAGCGCAGAAGCGTTTGCTGACATCGACGTGACGCCAGCCAGCGTCGAGGTCATTCGTCGTGTGGAGACCGGGAGTATCCCGGTTCTGAGCGAAGAAGAATTGGGCGAGTTGGACGATGCAGAAAGCCCCGTGGTGATTCGCCGCAAAGTGTTCCCCGCATCAGTGATGAGCGCGGACGACGCGGTGGATCAGATGGAACTGGTCGGACACGACTTTTTCCTCTATGTGGACACCGAAACCAACCGACCCAGCGTGGTGTACCGACGCAAAGGGTGGCAATACGGGGTCATCGCGCTCGAAGAGAGCTAGGGGTTGGTTGATAGCATTGCCGTTTGGAGCGGGCCCGCTCCAGTTGATGGGGCGAGGTAGGTTTCGTGGCGAACGTTTTTGAGCGTGTACTCCGAGTGGGCGAAGGGCGCATCCTTCGGGCTCTGAACCAGAGCGTGAAAGCCGTCAACCAGCTCGAAGAGGACTTCCTCCACCTCAGCGACGACGATCTTCGGCAGGAAACCGAAGAGCTGCGCGAGCGCTATGCCGCCGGTGAGTCGCTCGATGACCTGTTGCCAGAGGCTTTTGCGGCCGTTCGGGAAGCAGCAAAACGCACAATCGGTTTGCGCCACTTCGACGTCCAGATCATGGGTGGTGCTGCTCTACACAAGGGCAACATCGCTGAGATGAAGACTGGTGAGGGTAAGACTCTGGTGGCCACCCTCGCCGCTTATCTCAACGCGATTCCCGCGCGCGGCGTCCATATCGTTACGGTCAACGACTACCTCGCGAAGTACCAGTCGGAGTTGATGGGTCGCGTCTTCCGGGCGCTGGGGATGACCACTGGTTGCATCCTGTCGGGCCAAACCCCGGAAGAGCGTCGGGTGCAGTATCAAGCGGACATTACCTATGGCACCAACAACGAGTTTGGGTTCGACTATCTGCGCGACAACATGGCGCTGAGCAAGTCTGATTTGGTGCAGCGCGGGCATTTCTTCGCGATCGTTGACGAGGTCGACTCGATTCTTATTGACGAGGCGCGGACGCCGCTGATTATCTCTGGTCCGGCATCGGGAGAAGCCAACCGGTGGTTCAGCGAATTCGCCAAGTTGGCCGAGCGCCTCACACCTGGAGTCGACTACGAAGTCGACGAGAAAAAGCGGACGGTGGGTGTCCTCGAAACCGGAATCGAAAAGGTTGAGGACTATCTCGGTATCGACAATCTTTACGAGTCAGCCAATACCCCTCTGATTTCGTTTTTGAACAACGCGATTAAGGCGAAGGCCCTATTCCGCAAAGACAAGGACTACGTGGTCATCAACGACGAAGTCCTCATCGTCGATGAACACACCGGTCGTATTTTGGCGGGTCGGCGCTACAACGAAGGTATCCACCAAGCCATTGAGGCGAAAGAGGGTGTGCCGATTAAGGCAGAAAACCAGACTCTCGCCACGGTGACCCTGCAGAACTACTTCCGCCTCTACCGCAAGCTCTCGGGTATGACCGGTACCGCTCAAACCGAAGCGGGCGAGCTGATGTCGACGTACAAGCTCGGCGTTGTGCCCATTCCGACGAATAAGCCCATGATTCGCATGGATAAGCCCGACCTGATTTATCGGGACGAAGAAGCGAAATATCGCCAGGTGGTTCGCGACATTGTCGAGCGACACGCAAAGGGCCAGCCCGTGCTGGTGGGAACGACCAGCGTGGAAAAGAGTGAGCGGATTTCTCAGGCCCTCTCCAAAGAGGGTGTGCGTCACGAGGTCCTCAACGCAAAGAACCACGCTCGGGAGGCGGCAATCGTCTCTCAAGCGGGCCGGCTCGGCGCGGTGACTGTCGCGACCAACATGGCCGGTCGTGGAACCGACATCATGCTGGGGGGCAACGCCGAATTCATCGCCGTGCAGACCCTCGCCGAACGCGGGCTCAGCCCGGTCGACACCCCGGAAGAGTACGAGGCAGCGTGGGACACCGTGTTCCAGGACATGACCCAAGCGTGCGAGGAAGAAGGGGCTAAGGTTCGTGAGCTCGGCGGCCTCTACGTCTTGGGCACCGAGCGTCACGAATCACGCCGTATCGACAATCAGTTGCGTGGCCGCTCCGGACGTCAGGGCGACCCTGGTGAGAGCCGCTTCTACCTCTCGCTCCAAGACGACTTGATGCGCCTGTTCAACGCGGGCGCTGCCCAAGCGCTGATGGCTCGGACTTCACCCGATGAGGACGACCTCGCAATCGAATCGAAGGTGGTTTCCCGCGCCATTCAATCCGCCCAATCTCAGGTGGAGGCACGTAACGCGGAGATTCGTAAGAACGTCCTCAAATATGACGACGTGTTGAACCGCCAGCGTCAAGCCATTTATGACGATCGTCGCCACATCCTCGAAGGCGACAACATCTCCGAACAAGTGCGCGACTTCATTGAGAAGACCATTCGCACGGTCATTACCGAGAAGCTCGGTGATCTTGCTCCAGAAGAGTGGGACCTCGAAGCGCTATGGACGGAGCTCAAGACGCTCTATCCAGTGAGTATCACCGTTGACGAGTTACTGGCCCAGCTGGGTTCGCGTCCCGCAGTTGACGAGGTTATCTTTGAGGTGCTCTCCGATGTGAACATTGCCTATGGCAAGCGGGAATCCTCCCTGGGTGAGGCCGTCATGCGGGAGTTGGAGCGTCGCGTGGTGCTGAGCGTTGTTGACCGACGCTGGCGCGACCACCTCTATGAGATGGACTACCTGAAGGACGGCATTGGCCTGCGTGCCATGGCGCAACGTGATCCGCTGGTGGAGTACCAGCGCGAGGGCTATGCACTCTTCCAAGGCATGATGGGTCAGATCCGTGAAGACACGACCGGGTTCATCTTCAATTTGGAGGTGCAGATCCAGCAACCCACCGCGCAGGTGGGCCCCATCGTCTCCGCGAAGGGTCTGATGGAGCAGGCGCCCCAGCAGGGCTTGAGCTACTCTTCACCCACGGCGGATGGTGACGTCGAAGTGCGTAACCAATCGGGTCAAGTGGTGCAATCGAGCGAGCAGGCACCTGCCTCGGCCTTCCAGCGCCAACCCCAGGCTGCTGCGCCCGGAGCGGCGCCGGCGCAAGCCGCACCGGCAGGTGCCCGCCCCGCTGCTCCCGCCTCGCGCGGAGCATTTGGCCAGGCGGCCCCCTCGGGCTCTCTGGCCCCAGGTGGTAACCGCGCCCAGCGCCGCGCGGCGAAGAAGCGTAAGAAGTAGCTACAGCATGCTGAACGAGGTGGCTTGCCACCTCTGATCCAGCCCCTCAATTCGGAGGGCGACTGCGCGTACCCGCGCGGGCCCGTGGACGACATGATTCTGAGAATCGGTCAACATCATCGAAGCTCCCACTCATCTCTGGATGGGTCGAAAAAGTGAAGAAGCTCGCACCGTTACGCTGAAGGGATGGCGCTCCCCTCCAATGCGGTTCCCGGTCACTCGGGGCTCAACGACGCTGATTACGCGCTCCTTCAGCAGGTCGTAGGAGAAGGCCAGCTCCTCGCGGATTTGGCCTTTGCCGACATCGTCTTTTGGGCGCGGATGGCTGATGGGTCGTTCGTGGCGGCCGCTCACCTGCGGCCGTCGAGTTCAGCGACGCTGTTTTACCGAGACGTGGTCGGAACGAAACCCCGCGCAGAATGGCAGGGTTTGATCGAGCGGGCCTACGACACCAAAGCGATTGTTGATTCGAGCCATCCGGATTGGTTCGAGCAAACTCCAGCGAGGACGAGAGCGGTTCCGGTGTGCCGTCGGGATCGGGCATCGTCAGAGTCTGAGCGTGCTCCGTTGGCCGTGGTGACTCGGCATTCGAACCTCAGTGAATCACGCATGCCATCGAGGCTCGAGCTCACGTACAACGAGTGCGCCAACGATCTTTTCCGAATGATTGCCGAGGGTTCCTTCCCCGATCCGGAGACACCCACAGCTCCCGCGCGGGGCGCCCCCCGCGCATCTGATGGTCTGATCCGCCTGGACACGGGAGGCCGGGTGGTGTTTGCGAGCCCCAACGCCCTTTCCGCGTTTGGCCGGTTGGGGTTCGATCAAGAGTTGGAGGGCCGCCTACTCTCCGAGGTGACGACGTCGCTGCTCTCAGGCCGACTCATTGTGGACGAATCGCTTCCGTTGGTCGTGAGTGGTCGTGCGCCGTGGCGCAGTGACATCGAAGCTTCCGGGGTGACGGTCACTCTGCGCGCGATTCCGCTGAAATCGGCGGGGGAGCGCACTGGTGCGCTGGTGTTGTGTCGAGACGTCACAGTGTTGCGCCGGCAAGAGCGCGAACTGATCACGAAAGACGCGACGATTCGTGAAATTCACCACCGGGTGAAAAACAACCTTCAAACGGTGGCGTCTTTGTTGCGGATTCAATCGCGGAGAACGAGCGATGAAAAGGCTCGCGATGCGCTCAATCAGGCGATGCGTCGCGTGGCCGCTATCGCTGTCGTTCACGACACCCTCTCGGAGGGGCTGAGTCAAAACGTGGATTTCGACGAGGTGTTTGACCGCGTGATGATGTTGGCTGCTGAAGTGGCCTCCGGCACTAACCAGGTCATCAAGCCCCAGTTGAGGGGCCGCTTTGGGATTTTGCCCAGCGAATACGCCACCCCTCTGGCTCTGGCGCTCACCGAGCTGGTGACTAATGCGGTGGAGCACGGCCTCAAGGGGAGAGAGCAGGGCGAAGTTGTGATCACGGCCACCCGCGAACCGGATCGACTAGAAGTGGTCGTCGCCGATAACGGCGGAGGGTTACCGGATGGTAGCGTGGGCGAGGGTTTGGGGACCCAAATTGTGCGAACCCTTGTCGAGGGAGAGCTCAGCGGAAAAATCGAATGGCAGTCGACCGCCGGCACGAGCACCGAAGTCACCGTGGTGGTGCCACTGCAATACCTCGATGAGCAGCCGATGACGGCTGCGATTCCGCTGGTTTAGGAGGCGCGGCGGGCGCGCGCAGCGCGACGCTTCAGCGCGCGACGCTCGTCTTCGCTCAGACCGCCCCACACTCCAGAGTCCTGGTTCGTGTCCAAGGCATACTGCAGGCAGTACTCGGTGACGGGGCAGGTGGAGCACACGGCCTTGGCCTGGTCAATCTGTTCGACGGCCGGTCCGGTGTTTCCGACGGGGAAAAACAGTTCGGGGTCGACGGTGAGGCAGGCTGCTCGGTCGCGCCAGTCCATGAGAGCTCCTTGTTGTGGGGTTTGCGAAAAACGCGGGGTTTGTGGTGGTGAGGTGACTCGCAATCAGGCGCCCAACTTGGGGCTGATGGATACTGATTCCGCCCACTGCGGTGTGAACGTCACAACAACCAGTGGCTAGAATCGCACATTCAGAGGTCTCAATCAAGGGTTGAAGGATAATTTGTGGCTGGAGATTCAGGAAACTCCCAGATAGCACTTCGCGTCTTGGTGGGGATTTCGGCCGTTCAAACCCTTGTGGTGAGTGGATTCGGCCTCTTTCTGGTCGTCGAACTCTTCATCGCCACACCAGACTCGATGGCTTCCGCGATCTTCCTCGCCTTGATCGTCTTGGGCTTTGGAGTCGCGCTGGGGGCCATCACCCAGGGGTTGCGACAGGGCAAGCCGGCGGCTCGAAGCGCGTCACTGGTGTGGCAGGTGCTACAAGGCGCGGTGGGGTTGGCCAGCGGTGAGGGGGTTTTTGCCCGTTACGACCTCGCGCTCCTCATCGGTATTCCCGCGGTGGTCGCGATTGGACTGATTCTTTTCCACCGTGGAATACGAGACCATTTCGACAAATAGAACTTCCGACCCCGGCCCTTGTCAATGCCCTAATCCGCCAGTATTTTTAGGAAGCTGAGGGAGCGAAGAGGCTTCGCAAGGGTTGACACAAGGGCGGACACTGTGAAGTCGGTAATTCTTGTCGCCGGATTAATTGCGCTGGGAGGCGCGCCGGCAGAGCTCTCCGAGTCGCAGGATTTTGGGGCCGAACCGATTGTGGTGAGCCTCAACGATGTCGTGTCAGACAACGGCTTTGTCGAAATTGTGATTCTCGAGGCTCAATTACGCTCTTCCGGGATAACCTGGGTCTCTGATGGCCCGGAGATGGTTCTTGGGAGTTGGAGTAGTGTCGGCGAACCCTGGCAGTCAGTTGACGAACTCAGTTTCGCTCTCGAGGCGATGAATGCATGCTTGGACGAAGTGGTTCCCCTAGTTGCGGCACCATTTGCTCAAGAGACGGCGTCTAGCGGGGATATTCCAGCAGCGTTTTTTATGACGAGGTACAGCCTCGCGAGGAGGAGTGTGCTTTTCAGGCGGGACTCGCGTTACCAACGTCTCCGACTCGCGAAGGTTTCGTCTTCACACAAGACTCCCGTGAGGGCTTTGCAGTCGTAGCGAGTATCGATTTGGGGGACAACGCGTGTATCAACGTCGCGTCGGATAGATCGGTCTCATACTGCCCAAAAATTGTCGTGACTGGCACTCCGGTCCTGGTGACTTTTGAGTTTCCCAAAAAAGCGGGGATTCCGGCAGTTCCGAACATTCTGAGATTGACTGCGCTGGATGTGGGCTCCGCTGCGGTTGGCGGGGTGGTGCTTGTCCTCCTGGTTGGTATTCCCGCTCAGCTAGTGGGGTCTTCGCTTGAAAATGCGTGGCCGGTTATTGCGTCATCAAGGCTTAGTGCTCGTTTGGGTGCCTTTCGACCGAGAAAAAGGCTCCCCCTGCCGTTGACTTTTGTGAGCACTGTTATAGCGGCGGCCCTGATTACTTCGTTGGTTGAACTTGACGAAGTCACGTCGTTGTCATCGTGGTTCGTTACCGCTTCCCTTTGGCTCGTAGGTTTCGCAGTGGTGACAGCTGGGGGGTTGCTACTGACATTTGCTGTGGTTGGAAAATCTGGAAGAAAACACGCAGAGTTTGATTTCCATGCGTCCTCGTTGTTGGTGGTGGCAGGTACCGCGTGCATTAGCTGGCTGACCGAATTCGACCCACCCGTCATTTTCGGATTGGTATTTGGACTCACCTTTGGTCTCCATGTCGCACGACGTGTGCAGGGTTGGACGACCCTTGTCGGTGCCGGATATGTTTTCGCAATCGGGTTGATTAGCTGGCTAGTCTTTTCGTTGCTCTCAGAGCGGGGTGACGAAAATGGTTATGTCGCTCAAATAGCTTCTGCGATTGCTATCGCTACCATTTCTTCTCTTCCAATAAGCCTCTTGCCGGTCCGTCTGCTTGAGGGGAGAAAGATTCTCGAATGGAATCGCCTCGTCGCGTTCGTGGCTTTCGCTGCAAGCGCGTTTGCTTTTGCGTTGCTCGCCACGAACCCGGGTGAGCCAATTTGGCAGAGAGTGGAGGATCTCACCAGCTGGAGCATTATCTACGGGGCATTCATTCTGACGTCGGTTGGCGTCTGGGCATGGCTGAGGAAGCTTTCAACCCATGCAGAGGCCGGGAAGACATCTGCCGCAGAACTCGTAACTCCGTTGGCTCAGAGCGACTGACTAAACGTCTAAGCCCAGCTTCTTCCTCAAGCTCGCCACGTGGCCTGTGGCCTTGACGTTGTAGAGAGCGTGTTCGATGACGCCTTCCTCGTCAATCACGAAGGTCGAGCGAATCACGCCTTGGACTTTCTTGCCATACATCGACTTTTCGCCAAACGCTCCGTATGCGTGGTGGGTGGCGAGGTCTTTGTCAGAGAGCAGCGGGAATCCGAGGTCTTCTTCTTGTGCAAATTTCTGCAGGGCGGGAAGGTCATCTTTGCTCACGCCGAGGACGACGTAGCCCGCAGCCTGGAGCGATGCCATGTTGTCGCGGAAATCACACGCCTGGGTGGTGCAGCCGGGGGTGGAGGCAGCGGGGTAAAAGTAGAGGATGACTTTCTTTCCGGAAAAGTCAGAAAGAGAGACGGTGTTGCCGTCTTTATCACTGAGAGAAAAAACAGGTGCGGTGCTGCCTGCTTCTAAGACTGTGTTCGACACGGGAACTCCTTTGAGAGGGGAAGGACTGTGTTCAGAGCGTAGGCAGGAAAGCTGACTTCTCGCCGAGACAGTGACGGTGGGAGGGGCGATAGTCGAGGTGCTACGCTAGGCAACGGGCTTATACGCCTATCCGCACCTCTAGCTCAATTGGCAGAGCAACTGACTCTTAATCAGTGGGTTCCGGGTTCGAGTCCCGGGGGGTGTACCACTAGCTCTCCCGCCTGATTACTGACGAGTAACCACT
>Ga0181563_10001662_pt1 | contig 21690 bp, 27 predicted proteins | sample 011ome_25_FD_133759 | JGI IMG/M metagenome (GOLD analysis project Ga0181563, IMG submission 133759) | Coastal salt marsh microbial communities from the Groves Creek Marsh, Skidaway Island, Georgia - 011512CT metaG (megahit assembly) | ecosystem: Environmental > Aquatic > Marine > Intertidal...
GCCCCGCCTCATTCATCCGCTTCGCTTCAATGCCGAGCGGGTGATCGATATGAGTGGAAAGCCCGACCTCAGCATCGTCTGACAGGATCTGCGCGAAGGCGGCCCCTCGCCCACATGGGCCGTGTCCGATCGGCTGCGCCGCCAAGGCTGGCAAGCGATGCTCTATTCCTCGCGATCGCGGCCCGATCTGACCCATATTGTGATCTTTGACATTGGTGGCACGCGGCTCCTGCCCGATGGCGAAGCCCAGCCCTTCTAGGCCAAACGCCGAATATCGCCGCGCCGGTCCAAAAAATTCTTTGCAGGCAGGGCGAAATATGCAATGCGTTCACCATTGAACACATTTGATACCCCGATGGCCCCGCCCGAAACCCATGCCGCCCTGCCCGAGGAAGACCAGCTCTTCCGCCTCCTGCGCCAGCTCGATCTGGCGCCGGATGCCTCGCAGCGCGCGACGGCGCAGGCGCTGGGCGTCAGCCTCGGAACCCTGAACAATCACCTCCGCGCCGCCGTGGCGGCGGGCCTCATCACCATCTCCGAACGCGCCGGCCCCGACCGCCGCCAGCGTTTCGCCTATGCTCTCACAACCCGTGGCGCCGCCACAAAGGCACGCCTCACCGACCGTTTCCTCGAGCGCAAGCTCGCCGAATACGATGCCCTGCACGCCGAACTGACCGGCACCGAAAGCGGGCTTCTCTCATTGAAGAAAAGGACACCTCTGATGCTTCCCAATCTTGCTCCGATCCCCGAGCTCTATGTTTCATACGATTCCGCCCAGAAACTGAAGGTTTCGGCCGGCGACCTTGTCAGCCACGATCTGACCCCGCGCCAGATTTGCGATCTGGAGCTGTTGATGAACGGCGGGTTCTTCCCTCTCAAGGGATTTCTCTCGGAAGAGGATTACACCGGCGTCGTCAATGATATGCGCCTTGCTGACGGCACGCTTTGGCCGATGCCGATCACCCTCGATGTCTCGGAGAAATTCGCCGACAGCATCGAGATCGGCCAAGACATCGCCCTGCGCGATCAGGAGGGCGTGATCCTCGCGACCATGACGGTCACCGATAGATGGGTTCCGAACAAGGTGCTTGAGGCCGAGAAGGTTTTCGGCGCCGACGATATCGCCCATCCGGCGGTGAATTATCTCCATCACAAGGCTGGTGCGGTCTATCTCGGCGGCCCTGTCACCGGCATCCAGCAGCCGGTCCACTATGATTTCCGCGCCCGCCGCGACACGCCGAACGAGCTGCGCGCCTATTTCCGCAAAGTCGGCTGGCGCAAGATCGTCGCTTTCCAGACCCGCAACCCGCTGCATCGCGCACACCAAGAGCTGACCTTCCGCGCCGCCCGCGAGGTGCAGGCCAACCTTCTGATCCATCCCGTCGTCGGTATGACCAAGCCGGGCGATGTCGATCACTTCACCCGCGTGCGCTGCTACGAGGCGGTGCTCGACAAATATCCGCAGGCCACAACGACGATGAGCCTTCTCAACCTCGCCATGCGGATGGCTGGCCCGCGCGAGGCGGTCTGGCACGGGATCATCCGCCGCAACCACGGCTGCACCCATTTCATCGTCGGCCGCGACCACGCGGGCCCCGGCAAGAACAGCCAGGGCAAGGACTTCTATGGCCCCTATGACGCGCAAGAGCTGTTCAAAAAGCACGAGGCCGAAATCGGCCTCGAAATGGTCGACTTCAAGCACATGGTCTATGTGCAGGAGAAGGCGCAATACTATCCGGCCAACGAAGTCCCCGCAGGTGACACAGTTCTCGATATCTCGGGCACCGAGCTGCGCCGCCGTCTGCGCGAGGGGCTTGATATTCCCGAGTGGTTCTCGTTCCCCGAGGTTGTGACCGAGCTGCGCCGCACCTCGCCGCCGCGCTCCAAACAGGGCTTTACCGTCTTTTTCACCGGCTTCTCGGGTTCGGGCAAATCGACCATCGCCAACGCGCTCATGGTCAAGCTGATGGAGATGGGCGGCCGTCCGGTGACGCTTCTCGATGGCGATATCGTGCGGAAGAACCTCTCAAGCGAGCTTGGCTTTTCCAAAGAGCACCGCGATCTCAACATCCGCCGCATCGGCTATGTGGCCTCCGAGATCACCAAGAACGGCGGTATCGCCATATGCGCCCCGATCGCGCCCTATGCCACGACCCGCCGCGCCGTGCGTGAAGATATCGAAGCCTTCGGCGCCTTTGTCGAGGTCCATGTCGCGACCTCGATTGAGGAATGCGAACGGCGTGACCGCAAGGGCCTTTATAAGCTGGCGCGCGAGGGCAAGATCAAGGAATTTACCGGCATCTCCGATCCCTATGATGTGCCCGAGCATCCCGAACTTCGGATCGAGACCGAGAACGCCGATGTCGATACCTGCGCCCATCAGGTTCTCCTTATGCTCGAAAGCATGGGTCTGATCGCCGCGCATTGATCGATGTGCAGAGCCTCAACAGAAGACGCCGCCCTTAGGGGCGGCGTTTTGCGTTTGGGGAAACAACCTACTTGCCCGGGATCATCCGGCTCAGGAGGCCGTCCTTCAGGATGTAGTGATGATAAAACGCCATGAGCGCGTGACCAAAGGCCAAGAGCAAAAGCAGGTTTGTCACCACCTCGTGCACCTCGCCCAGCTCGCGGTTGAGGCCGTTGAACGACAGAAAGCCGGTCTGTGGAACCGCAATCATCAGAACATAAAGCGCGAGATGGCCCAGCTTGGCCGCCATCTGCATCATCTTCGGTCCGGCCGCCTCGGGCGGGCCTTTACGGAAAAGGCGCAACACAATCCGGACGAGCACCAAGGCAATCACCGCCATCCCGATCAGCCGGTGGGCATTGGCTCCGCCGTCGAGCGTCCCTGTCCCGCCCGACCGCACGAGGGCCTTGAAGGCATCACTCATGGCATCGCCCAGAAGGTAATTGACGCCAATCAGGATCGCGATCAGCCAATGCAGAAGGATTTGAGAGAAGTCGTAGCGGGTTTTCGAAGACATTTGGCGGGCCCTGTTGGAATGTTGCCTCGGTTAAACGAAGGGCGACGGAAGTTCCGTCGCCCCATGTTTGATTTCTTTTCTAGTGGACTGTGACCGGTGTTCTGTCGTTCTGCCGCGCAAGGAAGAAGGCGGTGCTGCGGTCGGCCACGAGCGCGAGCTGCTGGCCGTCGGCATCGCACACCGCAAAAATCTGATCGCGATCACCCGCCTGCGCCCGCATATCCTCGGGCAATTCGGCCACGGCGACGGGTTTGACATAGACGATATCGCTGACCATCCGCGCGAGATCGTGTTTGGTGTTCACTTCGCGCCTCCTTTCCGGATCTTGATCGTCTGAACCACGCTTTCAGGAACCTTCCGCGTCAGATCGATGTGCAAAAGCCCGTTTTCCATGATCGCCTCGCCGACATCGACACCATCGGCCAGAACGAAAGATCGCTGAAACTGACGCGTGGCAATCCCGCGATGCAGGAACACGCGGTCAACGCTGTCGTCCTGCTGTCGCCCACGAATCACGAGGGAATTGTCCTCGACCGTGATCGCTAGATCGTCTTCGCCAAATCCGGCCACCGCGAGGGTGATACGATAGGAGTTTTGCGAGGTTTGCTCGATATTATAGGGGGGGTAGCCGTCGTTTCCGGTCTTGGCGGTGCGCTCGACAAGGCGCTCCAACTGTTCAAAGCCCAGAAGGTAGGGATGGGTTCCCAAGGTCAATTTCGTCATGCGACACGTCCTTTTCTAAGCGACCGTCTGTGCGGGCCCCATTACGGCGGCCCTTCGCAGAAAATATGGGCAGAGACAGCGGCTTGTGCAAGTGGAGGCTGGTGAAAGAGCCCGATGGCTCCTATCTTTCTTTCAGGGATTGCCGGGGCCAAAAATGAACTCATCAGCCGAGATGGACGAGACAGAGGTTCTCAAAGTGAGGATCGAAGTCCTCAAGCGTGAGCACCGCGATCTTGATGAAGCGATCCACGCCCTGCATGAAAGGGGCTCGGCCGATATGCTCACCCTCAGACGGCTCAAGAAGCAGAAACTCCTTCTCAAGGACCGGATCGCCCTTCTCGAAGACAAGCTCCTGCCCGACATTATCGCCTGACTGCGACCGGATCGCCCGTTGCCTCTGAGGCGACGCCGAGTATAGTGCCGCTTCCTTTGCAAGGGGACCGTTATGGCCGGAGTAACCGTCGGGATCATCATGGGCAGCCAGTCTGACTGGGCCACGATGAAGAACGCAGCCGATATCCTTGATGAGCTGGGCATCGCCTACGAGAAAAAGATCGTCTCGGCGCACCGGACGCCCGACCGGCTTTGGGACTATGGCAAGACAGCCGTGGGCCGTGGCCTCAAGGTGATCATCGCCGGCGCCGGCGGCGCGGCGCATCTGCCGGGCATGATGGCCTCGAAAACCCGCGTGCCGGTGATCGGAGTGCCGGTCCAGACCAAGGCACTTTCGGGCGTCGACAGCCTCTATTCGATCCTGCAGATGCCCAAGGGTTTCCCTGTCGCCACGATGGCAATCGGCGCGGCGGGCGCCTCGAATGCGGGCCTGATGGCCGCCGCGATCCTTGCCAATGAGGATGCTGGCATCGCCGCAAGGCTTGACGCGTGGCGCGATGCCCTGTCCGCCTCGATCCCGGACGAGCCGCAAGATGACTGATCGGCTCGCGCCCGGCGCCACCATCGGCATTCTCGGCGGCGGCCAGCTTGGCCGGATGCTTTCGGTCGCGGCATCGCGCCTTGGCTTCAAGAGTCACATCTTCGAGCCCGGCGCCAACCCGCCTGCCGGCCAAGTCGCCCACGCCGTGACCACCGCGCCCTATGAGGACGAGGCCGCGCTCCGTGCCTTTGCCGCCTCGGTCGATGTCATCACCTACGAGTTTGAAAACATCCCGACGAGCGCGCTCGATATCCTTGAAGCGATCCGCCCGATCCGCCCCGGCCGCAACGCGCTGGCCATCTCGCAAGACCGCCTGTCGGAAAAGACCTTTCTGCGCGATCTCGGCCTGATGACCGCACCCTTCGTCGATGTCGCCTCCGAGGCCGACCTGACCGCTGCGCTTGGCACCATCGGCGCTCCTGCGATCCTCAAAACCCGCCGCTTCGGCTATGACGGCAAGGGGCAGGCGCGGATCATGGCGATTGAAGACGCCGCCACGGCCTATGCCGATATGGCGGGTGCGCCGTCGATCCTTGAGGGATTTGTCAATTTCAGCCACGAGGTCTCTGTGATCGGCGCTCGGGCGCTGAATGGCTCTGTCGCCTGTTTCGACCCCGGCGAAAACGTCCATCGCAATGGTATCCTGCACACCACCACCGTCCCGGCGCGGCTTTCGCCCTCGCAGCGGTCCGACGCCATCCTGATAGCTGCCAAGATCCTCAATGCCCTCGATTATGTCGGCGTTATGGGGGTCGAGCTTTTCGTCACCGCCGAGGGCCTCGTCGTCAACGAGATCGCCCCGCGCGTTCACAATTCCGGCCACTGGACCCAGAACGGCTGTGTCATCGACCAGTTTGAGCAACACATCCGTGCCGTGGCGGGCTGGTCCCTGGGCGATGGCAGCCGCCATTCCAATGTGGTGATGGAAAACCTGATCGGCGAAGACGTGGCCCGCATTCCCCAGATCGCCAAGACCTGCACGGCAATCCATCTCTACGGCAAGGCCGAGGCCAAACCGGGCCGCAAGATGGGCCATGTGAACCGCATTGTCGGGCCTGCCAAAGGCTAGAAGAAGCCGCTCACAAGGCTCCGGATCGTCATGTCGTGATCGAACCGGCCCTCTTCGAGGAACAGCAAAACCTCGGCAATCACGATTGGGGCGATCATCATGAAGGTATGCGTGACCCCTAGGACGAGGTGATCGCGCATCCCCTCGAGGCGGGTGGTCTCGACCGAAACCTTGCCGTCGTCCGGCCCCTCGATCAGCCGCGAGAAAACAGGATTGATCGACCGGTCCCCCGCTATGATCCCAACATCATAGGACGGATAGCCAAGCTCTTCGGCAATGCCGTTCGGTGTCGTGCTGAGTTCAAGGCCCGCCGGCCCGTTGACCCATTGGAACGGCTCCCACTCGCCGAAGATATCGACCAACTCCGAGCCATGGTTGGGCGGCCCCATCATCACCACACGCCCCATATTCTCGGGCCGGTAGTGGGTGAGCCAGAGCCGCGCAAGAATCCCGCCCATCGAATGCGTGACGAAATTAACCCGCCGCTGGCCGCAGGCCGCTACATCCTTGGCCACCCAAGTCTCGACCAACTCTTCGATCGTGTAGTCGCGGGACGGATAGCCCGAGTTGACAACAAAATACCCCGCCCGTTCGAGCACGAGCTGCATGGGAGTCATCGAGTATTCGCTGCGGGCGAGGCCATGCAGCAAAACAACGCAATCCTCCTCCGGGCTTGCTGCGTGGGCGGGCGCGGCAAGGCCGAGGGCGGCGAAAAGGATCAGAACACGGGCCAACATGGGCCTCAGATAACATCGAATTATGAAACTGCCACGGCGGGCTTGAATGACCCCACGTCAGACGGCAGGTTGGCGCCTATGAACCCCAAGCCCCGCCCTCCCCGCCTAGCTGTCCGCGGCATCCTCATGCGCGAGGGGCGGCTCCTTTTGGTCAACGCCTGGAAGGGCAAGGCGCATATCTGGTGCGCCCCGGGCGGCGGCGTCGAACCGCACAGCAGCCTGCCCGACAACCTCGCCCGCGAGATTCACGAGGAGACAGGGCTGACTGTGCAGGTCGGTGCGCCCTGCCTCGTCAACGAGTTCCACGATCCGGACTATGATTTCCACCAGGTCGATGTCTATTTCCGATGCACCCTGATCGCGGGCGATCCCGACGGCGATTGGACCGATCCCGAGGGCATCGTCTCGATGCGCCGCTGGGTCACGCGCGAGGAGATGGCTGCGCTGACGGTCAAGCCAGACAGTTTGGCCGCCGTGGCGTGGAAAGATCCGGGCGCGCCCGCTTACGATCCTTTGGAGCCGATCCTGCGATGATCCGTACCCTTGATCCCGTCGCCGATTGGGCCGCCGTCTGGGCCTTCTGGGACAGCTGCCGCGACTTCTCCGAGATGGAGCGCGGGCTGACCGATCACGAGCGGCAGACCGAGGGCTTTTTCCACGACGCCCCGCCGAATGCCGATCCCGCCAAACAGATGCGGCTTGGCGTCTTTGACGAGGATCGCCTGATCGGCGTCGCCAGCGTCGATTTCGGATTTCCCGAAGCGACCGACGGCTACATCGGCCTTATGGCATTTGCCGAAGATGTGCGCGGCGGCGGGCTTGGGCCCAGACTCCTCCGTCACATCGAGGCCGAGGCGGGCCCTCGCGGCGCTGCCCGGCTCTTTGTCGGGGTTCTGATTGCTAACGTGAAGGGCCGCGCCTTTTGGGAGCGCGAGGGTTTTGCCGCCGCCCTGCCACCGCGCGAGATCACGATCGGCGCCAAGACGCAGTTCGTGCAGAGGCTGGTGAAAAGGCTGCCCTAACGTTCCCGCATAAGCGACAGAGCGATGCCTCCGAGGACGAGGACGCTCGCTATGATGAGTTTCAGTCCCACGGGTTCCGCCAAGAAAAGCGCCCCGCCCAGCGCGGCGATCACCGGCGCGCTGAGCTGCGCCACCGCCGCCCATGTCGCGCCCAATGATGGCAGGATCGCATACCATAGGGCATAGCCAAGCCCGCTCGTCACTGCGCCGGACAGAATGGCGAGGGCGGTTCCCGAGGCTGGCGTCTCGAAAGGCGCGACGAACAGGAGGAGCGCGACGATTGGCACAGAGGCAACGAAATTCGCGGCGGTAAGCGCCAGCGGGTCTTTCGCCCCGCGCCCTTTCAGCGAATAGACGCCCCAGCCAAAGGCTGCCGCTGACATGAAGGCAATTTGCAGCCCCGGATAGTCTGCCGCGCCGCGCGGCCAGACGAGATAGGCAAGGCCCGCGAGTGACACCACGGCGCCGATCCACCGGCGAGACGGGATCACCTCACCACCGATCAGCGCGCCACCAAACATCGTCATCTGCACACCGCCAAAGAGGATGAGCGCCCCGATGCCGGCGTCGAGCCGCCCATAGGCCAGAGAAAAGCCGACAAGGTAGAGCGACAGCGCCCCCGCCCCGATCAGGCGGCCCTTCCAATCAGAGAGTGGCAGACGCCCGCCGCGCAGAGCCACCAGCGCCCAAAGGACAACGGCGCCGGAAAGCGCCCGAACGATCGCAAAGCTTTCGGGCGGCATCCCATAGTGCCCAACTGCCATCCGGTTAAGCACCGAATTGGCGGCGAAAGCCGTCATGGTCAGGGCGGTCAAAAGAAAGAGGCGCATATCGGAGTGGTGCGCCGGACGCGAATGCAACGCAAGGGTTTTCGCGGTCAGATCTCGTCGAACGATGAGGGATAAACCAACGCCTTCTCTGGCGCATCCCCACCCGGACCCGCCAAGAGAAGGTGATCCACAGGATAGGCCGATATCAGCTTCGCCGCCCGCTCGGCCTTGAAACCGGCCTTCTCATAGAACGGCACGTCCCCGAGAACGACGATTATCGTCCGGCTGAGCCGCGCCCATTCCGCGGCCATCCCAACCATACGCTTACCAATCCCGCGCCCTTGCCACTCCGGGTCGATGGCCACAGGCGCCAGCGCCAGCCACCCCATTGGCTCGACCAACTTCGAGAGAGCGTAATAGCCAACAATCCCGCCCTCACCCGGCACGACCATCTCGCCCGCAATCTGCCGCGACTTGCGCAGCTTGCGCACCAACTGTGCCTCGGATGATCCCTTGAATGCCCGCTGCAAAAGCCGCTCGACAGCGGCCTCTTCACCGGGGTTCATCGGTCTTTGGAAACTCGGGGGCATTGTGTCTCCCTAGGCTGGGTCTGTTGGCAGCGTTTGCCAGTGGATTTGGCACAACGCTGTAGTTGAGCTAGCCTCGTCAGATCAACTACCGGAGGCTAAAAATGAACCTGGTGTTCGGACTTTCAGTCGATCAACACATCAAGTCGTCCCAAGAGTTGCGGCAAGTCGAGCAAATGCCGTCCGATTGGGTGGCCCACAAGGTGATTGACCACATAGACGATCTTTCGAAAAGGTTCATCGCGGCGTCATCGCTCGTCGTCATGTCGTCAAGCAGGCCCGATGGCATTCATGACGTGACGCCAAGGGGCGACTCGAGTGGTTTTATCAAAGTTATGAACCCCAAACTCCTCGCGATCCCAGACCGCCCCGGAAACAAGCGCATGGACACGTTTGAAAATGTCTTGGGCAATCCCAACCTCGGGCTGATCTTCATCATTCCCGGCCACCGCGACACGCTTCGCGTCAGCGGCAAGGCGGCGCTGGTCAAGGATGCGGCTTTGGGAAACGAGCTGTCGATCAACGGGCGCCCGTCTGAGCTTGTCTTGCTACTGCAGGTGGAAAAGGTTCTGTGCCACTGCCCAAAAGCATTTATCAGGGGCAAAGTTTGGGAGCAGGCCGATTGGCCCGACACTTCAAACGTGCCATCTCTTGCCGAAATGATTAAAGCACATGGGGAATTGGCTCATGAACTCAACGAATTGGAGGAGGGCGTCAAAGATGATCGGGAGACCAACCTCTACTAACTCTACAAAGCGGCACTCGCCTACTTCGCGGTCATCTTCAGGATCGCTTCCTGACGGCTTGTCACCCCAAGCTTGGCGAAGATCGAAGTGAGCTGATTGCGGACGGTCTTGTCGCTCACTCCAAGATCCCGCGCGATTTCCTTGTTGCTTTTGGCGCTGCAAAGCCCCTCAAGAACCTGCCGCTCTCGCGCGGTCAGAGAGGCGGCGGCATCGGGGCGCTTTTCGCCCACAAAGGCCAAGATCTGATCACAGAATATCCGCCAAGCAGGCTCGCCTTCCTGAAGGATATGATTGTCGGACTGCAAAACCATCAGCTCTGCATTTGGAATATGCCGCGCCAGATATTGTCCCTCGGATAGCGGCACAACCTGGTCGCCATCGGCGTGCAGGATCAGAGTCTTGCATTTCACGCGGCTCAGAAGCCCGCTCACATCCATCTCGCCCCGCGACCGCAGGAGCTTTGCTCCGATCTCGGGCGTTGTCGTGCGCTGGCAAAGCTCGTTGAACCAGCGGATCTTGTCGGGATCGCCATCTGGCACGAAGCGCTTGGTAAAGACCTCGCGGAAGGCCGGATTCTTAAGCTCCCACCCCATGCGGAAAACTTCTGTCAGGGCATCGTAGAATTTCGCGGCCTCAGGATTGCCGCGGTGGTCGACCCCGCGGGCATATCCGCCGCAGATGATCAGGTGGGAAACCTGCTCGGGATGCCCCACTGCGAAATCCACCGCGGCGGCCGTTCCTTGCGACATTGCCAAGAGGATGAGTGGGCGAGGAAAGTCGGCCGCCGCGACGACCCGCTCAAGATCGTCTGTCCACGACCTGACGGTTAGCTCTCCGGTCGCCCTGTCAGACAAGCCGCAGCCCCGCTCGTCGTAGCGCAGATAATCGAAATGGGATTCAAAGAACGTGACCCAATGGGCCCAGATCGGGCTTTGCAGATCGTATTCGAGGTGGCTTAGCCAAGCGGAGGCCTTCACCAAGGGCGCGCCAGATCCGCTGCGTGACCAAGCGAGCGAAAGCCCATCGTATGTTTCAACAAACCGGACCGGCCTCAAATCCACGCCCTTCGGGTCAAATGTCCTATCATTCCCACCGACTATGGTCCGCTTCGGGACATCTGTCCAATAGAGAGCGGGTGGCGGAAGGCTCAGTATCGATCTTGCAAGGACCATTGTGTCACCAACGCAAGGACGACCAAAATGACCCTCTTCGGATATCAAATCACCCGCGTTCAGGATCAGAACCACAAGGCGGTCCCGACCCGAATCCCTGCGGCCCCCAAGGCTGGAGCACCGCTCCCGCCAAAGCGGATTCCCGCCCGCCTCTACTCCGCCCGGATCTGGCTCTGAACCGCTCCAGCGCCAAAGAAAAGGGCCGCCCGAGGGCAGCCCTTTCCCGATCAAATTGATCTGACAGCTTACATCATGCCGCCCATGCCGCCCATGCCGCCCATGTCGGGCATGCCGCCGCCGGCACCGCCGTCTTTCGACGGCTTGTCGGCGATCATGGCTTCGGTGGTGATGAGAAGGCCAGCAACCGAGGCTGCGTCTTCCAGAGCGGTCCGGACAACTTTGGCCGGATCGATCACGCCAAACTTGAACATGTCGCCATATTCTTCGGTTTGGGCGTTGAAGCCGAACTTGGGATCGGTCGACTCGCGGACCTTGCCAGCGACAACCGCACCGTCGACGCCCGCGTTTTGGGCGATCTGGCGCAGCGGTGCTTCAAGAGCGCGGCGAACGATGGTGATGCCGGCGTCCTGATCGCTGTTGAAGCCTTTGAGACCCTCGAGGGTCTTGCCAGCTTGAACGAGGGCGACGCCACCGCCAACCACGATGCCTTCCTGAACGGCAGCGCGGGTCGCGTTGAGCGCGTCATCGACGCGGTCTTTGCGCTCTTTCACTTCGATCTCGGTCATACCACCGACCTTGATCACGGCAACACCGCCAGCCAGCTTGGCCACGCGCTCTTGTAGCTTCTCACGGTCATAGTCGGACGAGGTCTCTTCGATCTGGCCGCGAATCTGGGCCACACGGGCTTCGATCTCGGCCTTGTTGCCAGCACCGTCGACGATGGTGGTGTTGTCCTTCGAGATGTTGATGCGCTTGGCGCGGCCGAGCATATCAACGGTCACGTTCTCGAGCTTCATGCCGAGATCTTCCGAGATCACCTGGCCGCCGGTCAGGATCGCGATGTCCTGCAGCATGGCCTTGCGGCGATCGCCGAAGCCCGGAGCCTTGACGGCAGCAATCTTGAGGCCGCCACGCAGCTTGTTGACGACGAGCGTGGCAAGAGCCTCGCCTTCGACGTCTTCAGCGATGATCAGAAGCGGCTTCTGCGACTGGATGACCGACTCGAGCAGCGGAACCATCGGCTGGAGCGACGACAGCTTCTTCTCGTGCAGGAGAACCATGCAGTCCTCGAGATCGGCGGTCATCTTGTCAGCGTTGGTGACGAAGTAGGGCGAGAGGTAGCCGCGGTCGAACTGCATACCTTCGACAACGGTCGTCTCGGTCTCGAGGCCTTTGTTCTCTTCGACGGTGATGACGCCCTCGTTGCCAACTTTCTGCATCGCATCAGCGATCTGACGGCCGATTTCGGCTTCGCCGTTGGCGGAGATGGTGCCAACCTGAGCGACTTCGGCGCTGTCGCTCACAGGGCGAGCAGCGGCTTTGATCGCTTCGACAACCTTGGCGGTGGCCAGGTCGATGCCGCGCTTGAGGTCCATCGGGTTCATGCCAGCGGCAACCGACTTGAGACCTTCCTGAACAATGGCCTGAGCCAGAACAGTCGCGGTGGTGGTGCCGTCGCCGGCTTCATCATTGGTGCGGCTGGCGACTTCTTTTACCATCTGCGCGCCCATGTTTTCGAACTTGTCTTCGAGCTCGATTTCCTTGGCAACCGACACACCGTCTTTGGTGATGCGCGGGGCGCCGAAAGATTTATCGATGACCACGTTGCGGCCTTTCGGGCCGAGGGTCACCTTCACCGCATTGGCAAGGATGTTGACACCCTTGAGCATACGGTTACGGGCATCGGTATCGAACTTGACGTCCTTAGCAGCCATAGCTGTTTTCCTCGTCTATCTTGTTGGTTGTGAAAGCGGGTAACGATCTCAGGCGATGATGCCGAGAATGTCGCTTTCCTTCATGATCAGCAGCTCTTCGCCATCGACGTTGACCTCGGTGCCCGACCATTTGCCGAACAGCACGCGGTCGCCGGCCTTGACGGCCATCGCGATCAGCTCGCCCGAGTCCTTGCGGGCACCTTCACCACAGGCGACGATTTCGCCTTCTGCGGGCTTTTCCTTGGCGCTATCGGGGATGATCAGACCGCCCTTGGTTTTTTCGTCGCTTTGCACACGACGGACCAGAACGCGGTCATGCAGCGGTTTGAAAGCCATGCTTGCAGCTCCTAACTGTCTTTCGTTGTCTCGATTGGCCCCTCCCTGGGGGCCGTTAGCACTCACCTCGCGCGAGTGCTAACGGCGAAGAGTTAGGGGAGGCCCTTAGGTGAGTCAAGGCAAAGCGGGGCAAAAAAGTCACGGCGTACGCACACGAAGGCAAGCTATCGTCATTTTTGTTTTGGGAATCGAAAAAGAGCGTCTAAACGGCACCCCACAAACCGCGCCCCCGGCGCCCTGATAGGAGGCTGACATGATGAAAGGATACCTCTCCGCGACCTGCTAGCGCAGCGTCTCAGCCTTTTGTCGCGGCCCCTTGCCGCCTCGTCCCTTCGATCAGGAAAAATCCAATGCATCCCCCGTTGTTCGTGGTCGATCATCGTATCGGCCCCGATCCCGCCCCCGCCGATATGCGGCATCGGGATCGCCCCTTCATCCGCCGCAGCCAGCCACAAGCCCTTCGCTTCGTGGCCTCGCGGCATGACGCACCCTTCGGCCCCGCCGAAGCGCATATCCCGGCTGTGCCCTCGCCCGAGGCGCGCAGGGCCCAGCTTGTCGAGTTGGCGAATGACCCGCGTTTTCACGCGCGGGCAATGCCCCGCCCGATCGGCATGAGATTCAGGCTTGGGCAGGCACTGATGCGCGCTGGCTGGTGGCTGGTGCGCACAGGCAACGGAGAAAAGCCGCAGGCGGGATAATCTGCCTGCGGCAATTAACGCCTCGGCCCCTCGTGACAACGGCGCTGGCCCTACCTATAAGGCGCGCGAACTCGGCTTCCCCAAGGACGGAATTGATGACCACGCTTGTTTTCGGCCACAAGGCCCCCGACACCGACTCGACCGGCGCCCCGCTTATCTGGGCCTGGTACCTCAGCCACAAAGGCACGCCCGCCGAAGCCCGCCTTCTGGGCACGCCGAACACCGAGGCCGTTTTCGTTGCCCAGCGCTGGGGCTTTGACCTGCCGCCGGTGATTTCGGACGTGGCCGACGGCCAGCCCTGCGTCGTCGTCGATACCAACAATCCCGCGGAGCTTCCGGCAAATATCAACAACGCCGACGTGCAAGCCATCATCGACCACCACAAACTGGTTGGTGGCCTCGAGACGAAGGGCCCGATCGACATCACCATCCGCCCCCTCGCCTGCACCGTGACGGTCATGCACGACCTCATGGGCGCCGATGCCGCGGCCATGCCGGATGCGATCAAGGGCCTGATGCTGTCGTGCATTCTGTCCGACACGCTCGAGTTCCGCTCGCCCACCACGACGCCGACCGACAAGGCGCTGGCAGAAAGCCTTGCGGCCGATCTCGGTATTTCGATCCCCGCGCTTGCAAACGAGATGTTCGAAGCGAAATCCGATGTTTCGGCCTTCTCCGATGCCGAGCTTTTGCGGATGGATTCGAAGGAATACACCGTTGGCGGCAAAGAGTTCCGCGTCTCGGTTCTTGAAACCACCGCGCCCAAGATCGTGCTCGACCGCAAGGACAGCTTGATGAAATCGATGGAAACCGTCGCCGCCGTAGACGGCGCCGACCAGGTTCTTCTGTTCGTCGTGGATATCCTCAAGGAAGAGGCAACCCTGCTTGTGCCGAACGATCTGGTGAAAACCGTCGCCGAGAAAAGCTTTGGCGCGACCGTCAGCGGCGACACCGTGGTTCTGCCCGGCATCATGAGCCGCAAAAAGCAGATTATCCCGAATTTGAAGGTCTGATCTGGCTGCTCGCGAAGCGGGGCGCTCCGGCGCCCCTTTTCATTTTCTGATCTCTAACGACCGAAAATCCCCTATGACCCAAATCATCCAGTCATTTTCCGACATTAGCGCCAATTACAACGTGGCTTATGTCGATCTTTGGGGGTGCATTCATAATGGTATCTCTGCCTTTCCCGCTGCCGTTCGCGCCATGCAGGAGTTCCGGTCAGCCGGCGGCAAGGTGATCCTTGTCACCAACGCGCCGCGCGGCCGCGCCCATGTTGAGCGGCAGATCACAAAGATGGGCGTTCCGCCTGACGCGTGGGATGCCATCGCGACAAGCGGCGATAGCGCACGCGCAGCGATGTATATGGGGGCCATCGGCGAGAAAGTCTGGTTCATGGGCGAGCCGCACGACATGCCGTTTTTCGAACCCATGCACATCATAGAAAATCCTGCGAATATTCAGCGGGTCGATCTCGAAGAGGCCGAAGGTATCGTCTGCTGCGGGCCGTTCGATCCCTTTGCCGATCCCGCCTCGGTTCGCCCGCAACTCCTTTATGCCAAGCAAAAGGGGATGAAACTCCTCTGCGCCAATCCCGATATCGTTGTCGACCGCGGCGAGAGCCGTGAATGGTGCGCCGGCGCGATTGCTGTGCTCTATGCCGAGATGGGGGGCGAGAGCCTCTATTTCGGCAAACCGCACCCTCCGATCTATGATCTTGCCGCGCGCCGGCTGGCGGCCCTGCCGGATGCCCCCTCGGACCCGCGGATCATCGCCATCGGTGATGGAATCCGCACCGACGTCCTAGGTGCAATGGGCGAGGGAATCGATTCCCTCTTCATCACTGGCGGCCTCGCCGCTTCGGAAACCAAAACCACCGAACAGCCCGACCCAGCGGCGCTAACCGCCTATCTGGACAGAGAAAAAATCTCCGCTACCTATGCGATTGGCTTCCTTCGCTAGAGATTTCGGGGTTGATCTTTCTGCAACTGCAAAGTAATTATGTTACAAATTGACCGCGCCGGTCGATTGTTTATTACTTGCGGAGTGCCGGATGCTCGATAACGCCCCTCGCGGAACGATCTGCATCGAAGACATCGAAATCGGCATGACCCGATCACTCCGCAAGGAGGTCACAGATCGGGATATCGAACTTTTTGCCGAGGTTTCGACCGACCGCAATCCCGTCCACCTCGATGATGACTACGCACAAGACACGATCTTTGCCGGCCGCATCGCCCACGGGATGCTGACTGCCGGCCTTGTCTCGGCGGTGATTGGCGAGCAGCTGCCGGGCCACGGCACCGTCTATCTCGGCCAGACACTCAAGTTCCTCGGCCCCGTCCGCCCGGGCGATGTGGTTCTGGCCGAGGTCGAAGTCACCGGCATCGACCATTCCAAGCGCCGCGTGACGATGGACACGCGCTGTCTGGTCAACGGCAAGAAGGTCTTGATCGGCGAGGCCACGGTTCTTGCACCGAGCCGCAAGTTCGACTGATCTTGCGCCGCCGCGCGGGGGCGGCTACCCAAGGCCCCATGCGCATCATCCGCGATACCCTTTTCCTTGATCCCTACGACCGTGGCGCCGCCGCGGCGATCGGCAATTTCGATGGGGTTCACCTTGGCCATCAGGCGGTGATCGACATCACCCGCTCCGAGGCCCGCCGCCTTGGCGTGCCGCTTGGCGTGATGACGTTCGAGCCGCACCCGCGCCAGTTCTTTGCCCCCGCGGCCCCCGCCTTCCGCCTGATGAGCGCAGAGACACGGGCGCACCGGATGGCCAAGCTCGGCATCGAAAAGCTTTACGAAGTGCCGTTCAATGCCGGCCTCGCCGCGCTGTCGCCCCGCGAATTTGCCGAAACGGTGATCCATCAGCGCCTTGGCCTAACGCATATCGTTGTCGGCGCCGACTTCCGCTTTGGCAAAGGCCGCGCGGGATCAGCCGAGGATCTCGTGGCCTTCGGCGCCGAGCTTGGCTTTGGCGTGACCGTGGCCGAACTTGTTGAACTTGCGCAGGGCGAAGTCTCGTCAACCGCGATCCGCAACGCCCTGACCGAAGGCCGCCCGCGCGATGCAGCGGCGATGCTGGGCCATTGGCACAGGATTGACGGCGAGGTCATCCGCGGTGATCAGCGCGGGCGCGATCTGGGATACCCTACGGCCAATATCTCAATCGAGGGGCTGCATCCGCCGCGGCATGGCGTTTATGCGGTCAAGGTCGATGTGCTGACCGGCCCGCACGAGGGCACCTATGACGGCGCGGCTTCCATCGGCGTGCGCCCGACCTTCGGCCTCAACCACCCCAATTGCGAGACTTTCCTTTTTGATTTCAAAGGCGATCTCTACGGGGCCGATATCTCGGTCGCCCTCGTCGATTACCTGCGCCCCGAGGAAAAATTCGACAGCCTTGACGCGCTGATCACCCAGATGGGCGCCGATTGCGATCAGGCGCGCAGGATTTTGGCCGATGTCTGACGGGATCGTCCGCGGCGGGCTGCGGCCCCGGTATTGGGAAACCGTTCCGATGGACCGAATGAACAGGGCCGAATGGGAGGCCCTTTGCGACGGCTGCGGCAAATGCTGCCTCAACAAGCTCGAGGATGAGGATTCCGGCGAAGTGGACCTCACCCGCCTTGCCTGCCGCCTTCTCGACGACGAAAGCTGCCTGTGCAGCCAATACCCGATCCGGCATCAATTCGTGCCCGAATGCATCGTCCTGACGCCCAAAACTCTGCGCGACAATCTCTATTGGCTGCCACAAACCTGCGCCTATCGGCTGGTCGTCGAGGGGCGGCCGCTTTATCCTTGGCACCCGCTGATCTCTGGCGATCCCGAAACCGTCCATAAGGCGGGTGTTTCGGTGCGGGGCCTGACCATTCCGGAATTCGAGGTCGGCGAGGACGACTGGGAAGACCACATCATCGAGGAGCCACTTTGAATGTTCTTTGCGTCCGATAATTCCGGCCCTGTGCATCCCGCGATCCTTGAGAGCCTGAGCCGCGCCAACGCGGGCTATGCGATGGGCTATGGCAATGATCCCTATAGCAAATCCGTCGCCCAGAAGATCCGCGATACCTTTGAGGCGCCTGAGGCGGCGGTCTATCTTGTGCCGACCGGCACGGCAGCCAATTCGCTGATCCTCGCCACGATGACCAAACCGTGGGACACCGTCTTCTGCACGCCGATGGCGCATATCAACTGCGATGAGTGCAATGCGCCCGAGTTCTATATGGGCGGTGCCAAGCTGACGCTGGTCGAGGCGCAGAATGCCAAGATGACCCCCGAGACCCTGCGCGCCTCGCTCGAGGCCGAAGGCAATCGCGGCGTGCACGGGCCGCAGCGCGGGCCGGTGTCGATCACCACGGTGACCGAGCGGGGCACGATCTATTCGCTCGATGAAATTCGGGCGATCTCGGCTGTGACGAAAGAATACGGGCTCAAGCTCCACCTCGACGGCGCACGTTTTGCCAATGCGATGGTCACCCTTGGGGCGACGCCTGCCGAGATGTCGTGGAAAGCGGGCGTCGACGCGGTCAGCTTTGGCGGCACCAAGAACGGCTGCATGGGCGTTGAGGCCTGCGTGATCTTCGATCCCACCCTCGCTTGGGAGTTCGAGCTACGCCGCAAACGCGCAGCGCATCTTTTCTCAAAGCATCGCTTCCTTGCCGCCCAGATGGACGCCTATTTGGAAGGCGGCCTCTGGACCCAACTCGCCCGCGCCGCCAATGCCGCGACAGGGCGGCTCGTCGCAGGACTCAAGGGGCGCAACGATATCCGTTTCGCTTTTGAGCCGCAGGCCAACATCATCTTCTTCGAAGCGCCCCGCGCTTTGCATCAGCATCTTTTGGGTGCTGGGGCCGTCTATTACGTGGAAGACGGCGAAGTCGGCAAGGGCGATCCCGCTGGCATCCTGACCGGCCGCCTTGTCTGCGACTGGTCGATGACCAGCGAGGCTATTGACCGGTTTCTGGAGCTTCTGGCGGGCTAGGCGGACGGCGACCGACAAGGATCAACCGCAGGATGGCATAGGCACCGAGGATACTGGCCGCAACCTGCCAGCCAGTGTCGATGCCATAGGTTTTGACCACAGGCGCGAGGGCCAGCACCGCCACGGCAGCGCCGCCCCTCATCATCAGACTCGCAAGGCTATGAACCGAAGACCGGTAGCGGTCAGGCGTAGCCTTGTTCATCACCGTCGATTCAGCCGGACCGGCCATAGTGGCCACGAGCATAAGCCCCAGATAGGCAGCGACAAAGCCCCAGAACCCGGACTGAAGCGACAAAAGCCAAAGCGCTCCGGCGGTCAGGATCGGCAAGACCAAAAGCTGTGCGCGGGCGGAAACGCCCGTGACCTGGGCAAAGGCACCGATCAATAGCGGACCCAGAATGGCCATCGCGAAATAACCGGCTGTGATCCAGCCAAAACTGAAATAGGCGATCGAGTCGTCAATTTCTACGAGCCGCGGCTGCCAGTATCCCTCAAGCATCGCCAAACCGACGCCAAACATGGCCCCGAGGATGAGGATATCGCGCACGCTAAAGGTCTTGGCGGCAAATCCGACTGCCGCCCGCATCCGCGCGGCGGGGTGACGCTCTTCCTCAGTCACCTCGCTCAGCGTTTCACCTTCGTGGAACAGATAGGGGGTGAGGAACAAATGGGCCAAAGCCACGACCGCCATGAAGACCGCATTCCACGTTGTCGGTGCATGGCGCGGCAGTTCCTCTGTCAGCGCCGGAAGGTACCCGCCAAGAACCGCGCCCGCCGTTATGCCCGCCGCCAACGCCGCTTGAAAGCCACCAAGGTATTGCTGGAGCCGCTCTTCATGGCCTTCGGCCTTCACCCGTTCAACCGCCCAAGCGTCGATCGTGCCGCTGGACGCGGCAGTCGAAAGCGCCAGCACGGAGGCGCCTGCAAGCAACCCCCAAAGATTAGGCGCAAGGACAAGGATCGCACCAGCCAGGGCCTGCAAGATGCAAGCCAGACGGAAGAACGCAATTCTGCCCCGCGTATCTGCCAATACCCCCAGCGGAACTTCTGCAAGCGCGACGATAGCACCGAACAACCCGATGATGATGCCGATCTGCCAAACCTCGGCGCCGTGCTCACCCATGAAGACGCCCTGCACCGCCAAGAAGGCACCAAGCCCAAGGCCTCCTAGGATATTGTGCAGTATGACACGCAGCCGAAACGACAAAGCGTTCCTCCCTTTGGGTGTCAGATAGCCCCTGACAGGTGAAGATCAAGGTCGTCCAGCCGATCCTGCCCCCAGAACCGCTCATCGGTATCCGTGATGTAGAAAGGCGAGCCAAAGACGCCGCGGGCGATCGCTTCTTCGAGGTTGGCCTCATAGGTATCGGCGGCGGTGAAGAGGCCCTTGTCGGCCACGCCCGCGTCAAAGCCTGCGCTCACAAGGCAGGCACGGATCACCTCGTCTTGCGAGATGTCCTTCTCCTCGGCCCATGTGGCACGCAGGATCGAATGGACAAACTTGCCCAGATCGCCGCCGCCGTCCTTTTGCGCCGCGATGATCGCATAGGCCGCGGGCGCGCCGTTCACGGGCCAGAAGGCAGGCTGAGGATTGATCTTCATCCCCACCTTCGCGGCCTGCCGGCGCATCTCTTGCAAACGATAGGCAAGGCGGTTGGCGTGCCGGTCCTTCATCGGTGTGCCGCCGGTGCGGGCAAAGAGCGCGCCGATATCGAGGGGCTTGTAGGTGATCGTTGCCCCGTGTTTGGCGGCGATCTCCTCAAGCCGCTGGCCGGCCAGATAGGTGAACGGCGAGACGGTCGAGAAGAAGTAGTCAATATGCGGCATTTCTGCACCCCAATCCGGTTGAACGAGTTTCTCAAACGGTAGTGCTGTGCTAGGCGGTGTCAACGCCACGAATCGCGTTATTGAGACCTGCCAGTCTGGGGATAGTACTCATGCCAACGATGACCGAGCCCAAGCTCATTTCCGGCAACGCCAACCAAACCCTCGCCAAGGCGGTCGCCCGCCGGATGTCGATGCATCGGGGGATGAACGTCGGGCTGGTAGACGCGCGGGTCGAACGGTTCAACGATCAAGAGATTTTTGTCGAGGTCTACGAGAACGTCCGAGGCGAGGATATGTTCATCATCCAGCCGACCTCGAACCCGGCGAACGACAACCTGATGGAGCTTTTGATCATCGCCGATGCGCTGCGCCGCTCATCGGCTGATCGCATCACCGCGGTGATCCCCTATTTCGGTTATGCCCGTCAGGATCGCCGCACCAAGGCCCGCACGCCCATCACCGCCAAGCTCGTTGCAAATATGATCGCCGAAGCTGGAATCGAGCGGGTTCTCACCATGGACCTTCATGCCGCGCAGATTCAGGGCTTTTTCGATATTCCGGTGGACAACCTTTACGCCTCGCCGATCTTCGCACTCGACATCATGCACCATTTCAAAGGTGGCCTTCAGGACGTGATGGTTGTCTCCCCCGACGTCGGCGGCGTGGCCCGCGCCCGCGAGCTTGCCAAGCGGATCAATGCGCCGCTATCGATCGTCGACAAACGCCGCGAAAAGCCGGGCGAAATCGCCGAGATGACCGTGATCGGCAATGTCTCGGGCAAGAAATGTATCATTGTTGACGACATCTGCGACACGGCCGGAACACTCTGCAAAGCGGCCGAGGTTCTGGTCGAACACGGCGCCACCGAGGTTCACGCCTACATCACCCATGGCGTTCTTTCCGGCCCTGCCGTCGAGCGGATCACCAATTCGGTGATGAAGTCGCTCGTGATCACCGACTCGATCGAAGCCAATGATGACGTGAAAAACTGCCCCAACATCCGCATAGTGCCGACGGCGCCGATGTTTGCTCAGGCAATCCTCAACATCTGGAACGGTACCTCGGTTTCCTCGCTCTTCGAACACGAGACCCTCTCGCCGATTTATGAGGGCCTCTACACCACCTAGTCGACCTGCCAGTTGTCGGGGTGGCTTGCCGCCCCGATTGCCTGCCAGCCGACCCGGACCCGCGCGATGCGCGTGTCGC
>Ga0181563_10001663_pt1 | contig 21688 bp, 23 predicted proteins | sample 011ome_25_FD_133759 | JGI IMG/M metagenome (GOLD analysis project Ga0181563, IMG submission 133759) | Coastal salt marsh microbial communities from the Groves Creek Marsh, Skidaway Island, Georgia - 011512CT metaG (megahit assembly) | ecosystem: Environmental > Aquatic > Marine > Intertidal...
GCCCGTCGCCAAGCCGGCACCGGCTGCCAAGCCCGCTCCTGCCCAGCAGCAGGCACCGGCACCTCGCCCCGCGCCGCAGTCCAACACCAAGGGCAGCTGACCTCCGGTAGGTGCTCTCCCGTGCAAGCATGTGCGGGTGAGCACCTACGGCCTTCAGGGCGTCCTTCCTTGGGCTCAGGCTCGCCACATTGCCCACACCGCACCTCACCCGCTGCCCGCCGCTGCCGCGAGGCTGGATGAGTCCGTCGGGTCGAGGCTCGCGCGAGACCTCGTGACCGTCATGGACGATCCCGCTGAGGATTCGGCCGCACACGACGGCTACGCCGTCTGCGGCTCGGGACCATGGCGGGTCGATGATCTCGATGCGCTGACACCCGGCTGGGCCGCACCTGTCAGTCACCGCATGCCGGTGCCCCGGCACACGGACGCTGTACTGCCGCGCGACGCGGCGAGTGTCGAGGAGCATGCCGACGGCTCCTTGACCCTGCTGGCTCGCGACCCTCTCAACGGCGTTCCCGACGAGTCCGTCCGTCCCGCACTGGGCGAGGGGATCCTGCGCGAGGCCAGCATCTCCGCCGCCGGCCACGCACTCGTCACGGCAGGAGTGCCCGTCACTCCCGCACTCGTGTCGCTCGCCGCCTCGCGTGGCCTGGACTCCATCGAGATCATCCGGCCGCCAGTCGTGGGCACCCTCGTTCTCGGCTCCAGCCTGCTCGATCACGGCCTGCCGCGGATGGGACGGGTTCGCGATGCCCTCGGAACCGTCGTCCCCTCGTTCGTCGGCGCCCTCGGTGCGCGCGGGAACCCCGCCGTGCGAGCACCGGACAGCCTGGATCTGCTCACCGGCGAGATCGACGACGCCAACGTCGACGTCCTCATCACGACGGGATCCACCGCTACGGGGCCGGAGAACCACCTGCGCGGAGTTCTTCGTGACCTGAATGTTCGGTGGCTGGTGGACGGGGTGAGCGTCACTCCGGGATCTCAGATGCTGCTGGCGCGGCTGGTCGATGGTCGGTTCCTCGTGGGGCTCCCCGGAGATCCCCCTGCTGCACTCGCCGGACTGGTGACCCTGGTGAGTCCGCTGATTCGCGCACTGCGCGGCGACCCGGTCGTCGAGCGACGTCGTTCGGCCGTCCTCATGGAGGACGCGCCGGTGGCCGACTACGCCGACGACACGGCCCTGGTGCCGGTGGCGCTGGAGACGTCCGTGGCTGGGACGCAGGCGCGCCCGTTCAGGATGAGCGGCTCCGACGGCCAGGTGGGCTGGGCGCGGGCTGATGCCATCGCGATCGTTCCACCGGGGGCCGGGTTCCGGGGTGACGTGGTGGAGCTGATGGACGTGTACGGCCGGGACCTGCCGGCACTGCCCTAGGCGGGGCCGGTGGGGTGAACTCGCCGGGACCTGCCGGCACTGCCCTAGGCGGGGCCGGTGGGGTGAACTCGCCGGGACCTGCCGGCCCTGCCCTAGGCGGGGCCGACCAAGGGGCCGAGAGGGGTGAGCGTGACATTGACCACTATTCCTACCTAAATAGTAGGAAATAGTCCACGAGACGCCTACAGTCGGTCCCGTGTTCGACATCGACCTTGGCCTGACGGCGGGTGGCCTTCTCACCGGCATCATGGTCGGCCTCACCGGCATGGGAGGGGCCGCGCTCCTGACGCCCATGCTCGTTCTGTTCTTCGGCGTCTCCCCCGCCGCCGCAGTCTCCGCCGACGTCGTCGCCACCGCGATCATGAAGCCGGTCGGCGCCATGGTCCATATCCGAGCCCGCACCGTGCACTGGGGCCTCGTCGGATGGCTCTCCGCCGGCTCCATCCCGGGCGTCCTGATCGGCACCTTCATCTTCGCCCAGGTGCTCGCGACCGACGAGGCCAGCGAGACCATCCGCACCTGGATCGGCTGGGTCCTGCTCGCCGCCGTCCTCGCGATGGTGGCCAAGGTCTGGGTCGGTCGTCGAGCCTCAACCCTGCGCACGGAGGTCGCCCCCCGGGGCACGTCGATGCCCACTCGACCCATCCCGACCGCTCTGCTCGGCTTCGGCGTCGGCGTGCTCGTCGGGATGACGAGTGTGGGATCCGGATCACTTGTGGTGACCGTGATGCTCCTGCTCTATCCGCTCCTGCGCCCGTCGATCCTCGTCGGGACGGACCTGACCCAGGCCGTGCCCATGCTGGCCGTCGGAGCCATCGCTCACGCCGGACTGGGCGACTTCAGCCTGGCGATCGTCGCCTCGCTCCTCCTCGGACAGATTCCAGGCGTCTGGCTGGGCGCTCGCATGTCCTCCAGATACGACGGAACCGCCCTCCGCTACCTGCTGATGGTCGTACTCGCCGCCACAGCAGTGAAGTTACTGGGAGCCCCGACCCTGATTGCTGGCATGATCGGCGCTGTGGGCCTGCTCGTCGTGGGCGCTATCTACGTCAGGGAACGGATCAATGCCAAAAAGCTCGTCGCGACGGCACATGCCGGCGGAGGACCCGAACGCGCCACCGCCGCTGAAGTTTCCTGAACGACGCTTCAGCCCGATCCGCAACATCGGGGTACGGATCCTCATAGCCGTCCTCGCAGTCCTGATCACCGCGTCGATGGTCTACGTGGAAGGCGACTGCTACCAGGACCGCGGCGACACCTCTGGCCTCAGCTGGACCGACTCCCTCTACTACGCCGCCGTCACCCTCTCGACCACCGGCTACGGCGACATCACTCCTGTCTGCGAGTCCGCCCGACTCGCCAACGTCTTCATCATCACCCCGCTGCGATTCATCTTCCTCATCGTGCTGGTCGGCACGACCATTGAGGTCCTCACGCAGCGCACCCGCGAGCAGATGCGCTCCAAGCGCTGGAGGAGCAACGTGAACGATCACACCGTCATCATCGGATACGGCGTCAAGGGACGCGCTGCGGCGAAGTCACTCGTCGACGCCGGCACCGAACGCCACGACATCGTCGTCGTCGCCACCGACCGTGGCGAGGTTGAGGAGGCCACACGCGATGGGTTCGTCGGCGTCGTCGGTGATGGTCGACGCGAGAACGTTCTCCGTGATGCCGCCATCGAGCGCGCCAGCCGGATCGTTGTGGCGACGAACGAGGACGACACCTCGATCCTGGTCACCCTCACAGCGCGACGGCTCTCGCCGAACGCCACGATCGTCGCCGCAGTGCGCGAGGCGCAGAACCTCGAGATCCTGCGCCAGTCGGGCGCCAACAACGTCATTCCCACCGCTGAGTCCGCCGGTCGACTGATGGGACTGTCCCTGCTGTCGACGACCGCGGGCGAACTGATGGAGGACCTGCTGGACTCCGGACGAGGCCTCGAGGTGGCCGAGCGCGAGATCACCCGCGACGAACTGGGCCAGTCCCCAACAGACCTTGACGCTGGCGGTCAGATCGTCTTGGCTGTCATACGCAGGGGCGTGGCCCACCGCTTCGACACCGGCGTCATCAACCGCCTCGAGCCGGGCGATCGACTCGTCGTCATCCGACACAACCCTCCAGAGAGGTCGTAGCGCATGCACGCGATCACGCTCTCCGAGCACGGCGGCCCTGAGGTCATGCAGTGGACGAAGGTGCCTGACCCGACGCCCGGTCCAGGCGAGGTCATCATCGAGGTCGCGGCCGCCGGCGTGAATCGCGCAGACCTGCTGCAACGCCAGGGCCACTATCCGCCGCCGCCGGGAGCCTCGGAGATCCTCGGCCTGGAGTGCTCCGGCACGATCACCCAGGTGGGAGCCGCGCTGCCCCTCGACCGCATCGGCGAGAAGGTGTGCGCACTGCTCTCCGGGGGCGGGTACGGGGAGAAGGTCGCCGTGCCCGTCGGACAGCTGATGGCGGTCCCCGACGGCGTGAGTCTCGTGGACGCGGGCGGCGTGGCCGAGGTCGCCTGCACGGTGTGGAGCAACCTCGACATGGTGGCCAACCTCAGCGAGGGTGAGTGGCTCCTCGTGCATGGCGGTGGCTCGGGCATCGGGACGATGGCAATTCAGATCGGACGAGCCCTTGGCGCACGCGTCGCCGTCACCGCGGGGAGTCAGGCGAAGCTCGATCGTTGTGCAGCTCTCGGTGCCGAGGTTCTCATCAACTACAACGAGCAGGACTTCGTCGAGGTCATCCGCGACGCCACCGGCGGACGCGGTGCCAACGTCATCCTCGACAACATGGGTGCGTCATATCTGCAGCGCAACGTCGACGCCCTCGCCCGAGACGGCCGTCTGGTGATCATCGGCATGCAGGGCGGCATCAAGGCCGAACTGGACATCAGCACGATGCTGCGCAAGAACGCATCCGTTCACGCGACAAGCGTCCGAGGTCGACCTGAGTCGGAGAAGGCCGCGATCTGCGCCCAGGTCGAGCGAAACGTATGGCCATGGATCCACGCCGGGATCGTGAGCCCCGTGATCGACCGAACGCTCCCGATGACGGATGCCGCGGAAGCGCACCGACTGCTGGCTGACGGCGTCGTTACCGGGAAGGTCCTCCTGACCCCCTGACAGGCGTCAGTTCTCGACGCGCTCCTCGATTGCCGGGAGCGCCGCGATGCGCTTGACGAGGTACGGCGAGAACCAGCCCCTGTACTTCGCCTGAAGCACCGGGTCACGCCAGTCCGATCCCGTCACGATGCCCCGACAGGTAGGAACTCCGCACATGCAGGAGAACTCGTCGTAGTCGCTGGCGTCGCACATCGCGTAGTCGAAGGTGATCTCCTCACCGGGAGAGATGTCTCGCATCGCGATGAGCATCGTCGAACCCGACATGCCCGCATTGGGCTCGCAGGAGTGGTTGAGCATGTCGCCGGGCTCAGGCGTCTCATCCGAGACGAGGTACAGGTCCTCGTCAATCTGGATGGAGCGAGACTGCCGGTCATCCGACAGGGCCGACAGTGCCCGTCGCTCGACGACCCAGCCACCGAAGGCCGCAACCGTCTCGCCCGCTGAGATGGGTTCGGTCACGAAGGACCCCCAGCCCTTGCCGCCGGCAGGGCGCGCCTGCGCCTTTGCGGTCAACCAGTTGTAGTCCAAGAAAGGGTCCTCTCACGACCGGGCGCCCGAGGCCGCCCGCTTGCAGGGTCGGCAGAGTGTGCCACACGAAGATGAAGGGAACGCACGCGACCGCCCCTGGGCAATTCCGCTGGCTACCAGCGTGCGCAACTGACTGCGCCCGGACACGTTCAACCTCGTGCTGCGCCTAGACTCGCCGGGTGATCGATCCTCAGGTTCTGCGCAATGACCCCGACCGACTTCGCGAGTCCCAGCGACGCCGTGGTGAGAGCGTTGAGCTGATTGACGACCTCGTCGCAGCCGACGTGGCCAAGCGCCAGGCACAGACGCACTTCGACGAGCTGCGCAACGAGCAGAAGTCACTTGGCAAGCGGATCGGTCCCCTGCAGGGAGCCCTCAAGAAGGCCGGCGACGACGAGACCAGAGCACACGCTCAGACAGAGCTCGACACCCTGATGTTGCAGGCGCAGGCACTGTCCGAGCAGGTCAAGGACGCCGAGGCGGCTGCCGGGGTGGCGAGCGACACGCTCGATTCCCTGTGGCTCCGGGTATCCAATCTGGTCAACCTCGAGTCACCCATCGGCGGGGAGGAGGACTTCACCGTCCTCGAGGAGGTCGGAACCCCCCGCGACTTCACGGCGGAGGGCTTCGAGCCCCGCGACCATGTCGAGCTCGGCGAGCTTCTCGGCGCCATCGACATCGAGCGCGGAGCGAAGGTGTCCGGCTCGCGCTTCTTCTACCTGCGTGGCCCGGGTGCGATGCTGGAGATCGCCCTGCTCAACCTCGCGATGCAGCAGGCCACGTCGCACGGCCTCATTCCAATGATCACCCCGACCCTTGTTCTTCCCAGCGCCATGGAGGGCACCGGCTTCCTCGGGCAGGCGGCCGAGAACGTCTACCGCATCGAGCAGGACGACATGTACCTCGTCGGCACCTCTGAGGTGCCGCTCGCGGGCTACCACTCCGACGAGATCATCGACGCCGAGCAGCTGCCGCTGCGCTACGCGGGCTGGTCGTCGTGCTTCCGTCGCGAGGCGGGGTCCTACGGCAAGGACACCCGCGGCATCATCCGCGTCCACCAGTTCGACAAGGTCGAGATGTTCGTCTACTGCCGGCCGGAGGACGCCGATGCTGAGCACGCTCGCCTGCTCCAGTGGGAGCGCGAGTTCGTGGATGCCCTCGAGATCCCCTACCGGGTCATCGACGTCGCCACCGGCGATCTCGGCTCCAGTGCGTCACGCAAGTTCGACATGGAGGCGTGGATTCCCACTCAGGGCACCTACCGAGAGATCACGTCCACCTCGAACACGACCGAGTTCCAGGCCCGTCGGCTGAAGATCCGCCTGCGGGACGAGAACGGAACCCGCCCGTTGGCGACACTCAACGGCACGCTGTGCGCGATGCCTCGGGTGATCGTCGCACTGCTGGAGAACCATCAGCAGGCAGACGGCTGCGTACGCATTCCTGCGGCACTGCAGCCGTTCATGGGCGGTCGCGAGGTGATCGAGCCCTCCTAGCCGATGTGCGCCGGCCATTCCGGCGTTGCCTTCCGTTCACGGCTCACCCCTAGCGTCCAAGGACATGACCACCATGACTTCACTGCTCGACCTGTCGGCCCTGCGAGACTTCCGTCCCGAGCTCATCGCCCTGGACCTCGACGACACGCTTCTCCCGCACTCGGGCATCGTTCCCCAGGAGGCAGTGGAGGCGATCGCACGTGTGAAGGACCTCGGCATCGAGGTGGTTGCGGCGACTGGCCGCTCTCTGGGCACGACAGCCCCGGTGTGCAAGGCCGCGGGGATCGACACGTGGGCCGTCTGCAGCAACGGAGCTCTCCTGGCCAGCCTGCAGCCAGAGGAGATCGTCGAGACGATCACCTTCGACCCCCGCGAGATCCTCGAGGCCATCCGGGATCAGGTTCCGCACGGACTGTATGCCGTGGAGGATCCGACGGGCGTCTTCCGCACCAACGAGATGTTCCAGCACAGCGCCCTCACGGAGGGGATCCGCGAGGTGCCCTACGAGGAGCTGCTGGAGCATCCCGTGATCCGCGTCGTCGTGCGAAGTGACGCGCACCTTGATGAAGGCCTTGGCCATGTCGCCCATGACCTCGGCCTGCACTCCGTGGTGTTCGGCGTTGCGGAGGTGGCCTGGCTGGACATCGGACCCCAGGGCGTCTCGAAGGCCACGATGCTGCAGCGGCTGTGCGACCGCCTGGGCATCGATCCCGCGCGCACAATGACGATGGGCGATTCCATGAACGACATTGCCATGCTGGAGTGGGCCGGCATGGGCGTGCTCATGGGACATGCCGTCCCCGGGATGCATCAGCACGCAGACGTCATGACCGGTCCGAGGCCCGGACACGGGGTGGCTGAGGCATTGAACGCCATCGCTGGCTAGGCCGCTCCATGAGCGCGGCACGGACCACGCGCACTCCCGACGAGCATCGCATCTGCGCGCTTGAGCCGCGGGTCAGGCGTCGGACGCGATTCCGTCCGCGAACGCCTGCTCCAGCGCCTCCAGCCACGGCCGCATCTCCGGCAGGCCCTGCTCGGCCCATCGATCGTGGCCCAGGACGGAGTAGGCCGGGCGCGGCGCTGGCCGTACGAAGTCCGCAGACGTGGTGGGCAGAACCCGGCCGGGATCCGCGCCTGCAAGGCGGAAGATCTCACGGGTGAAGTCGAACCACGAGACCTGCCCGCTGTTGGTGCCGTGATAAGTGCCGGCAGCGGGATGTCGGTCGATCAGCAGGCCGATCTGCTCGGCAAGGTCGCTCGCGTAGGTCGGCTGCCCCACCTGATCGGTGACGACAGCGACCGTATCCCTCTCCTTCTCCAGCCGCAGCATCGTCTTGACGAAGTTACTGCCCTGCAAGCCGTAGAGCCACGCTGTCCGGATGAGGTAGTGCGACGTCGGGAGAAGCTCCTGCACAGCCGTGTCGCCCGCGAGTTTCGTGCGTCCATACGCCGATGCCGGAGACGGCGGTGCGTCCTCGGCATACGGGCTGGTCCCAGTTCCGTCGAACACGTAGTCGGTCGAGACGTGGACGAGCCATGCGCCCGCCTTCCGACACTGCTCGGCCAGGTGACGAGGGCCGAGGCCGTTGATCCGCATGGCGGTCTCCTCGTCCGTCTCCGCGTCGTCGACGGCCGTGTACGCGGCGCAGTTGATGACGAAGTCCGGATCGAATCCACCGAAGACCAGGTCGACGGACTGCGGGTCGGCGATATCGATGTCCGGATAGTCGATGCCGAGGACGGCGAGGCTGCGGTTGCGATCGAGGACCGGCATCAGGGCTGAGCCCAGCTGTCCGTTGTGGCCGATCACCAGTACGCGCACGCTCCTACCCTCTCACCCCCGCCGCCTCGTTGAGTGGTGAGTTGTGCGGGCGACACGCCGGGCTCGCGCCTGCACAACTCACCACTCAAAAGTCATGGTCAACCGATGGCGGCCTTGGACTTCAGCGGACGCCACCAAGCCTCGTTGTCCCGGTACCACTGGACGGTCTCCGCGAGGCCGTCCTCGAACCGATGCTGGGGGGCGTAGCCGAGCGCACGCAGCTTGCTGTCGTCGACGGAGTAGCGGCGATCATGACCCTTGCGGTCCTCGACCGGCTGCACCATCTCCCATCCGACGCCCATCGCCTCGAGCACCCGCTCGGTCAGCTCCTTGTTGTTCAGCTCAAGGCCGCCACCGATGTTGTAGGACTCACCCGGAGCGCCCTTCTCGACGACGAGTGCGATGCCACGGCAGTGATCGTCGACGTGCAGCCAGTCGCGCACGTTCAGGCCGTCTCCGTACAGGGGAACCTTGCCACCGTCGATCAGGTTCGTGACGAACAGCGGGATGACCTTCTCCGGGAACTGGTACGGCCCGTAGTTGTTGGAGCAGCGAGTGCTCGAGACATTCAGTCCGTAGGTGACGTAGTAGGCGCGCACCAGCATCTCCGCAGCAGCCTTCGCCGCCGAGTACGGGGAGTTGGGCATGAGCGGCTCGTTCTCATCCCACGAGCCCTCGTCGATCGATCCGTAGACCTCGTCCGTGCCGATGTGCACCGTGCGCGGAATGCCGTGCCTCAGGCATGCGTCCAGGATCGTCTGCGTGCCGACAACATTGGTGATGATGAAGTCCTGCGGTCCGTGGATCGAACGATCGACGTGGGTCTCCGCAGCGAAGTTCACGACGACGTCATGACCGGGGAGCACCTCGTCCAGCAGGTCTCCGTCGCAGATGTCACCCTGGACGAACGTGAAGCGCGGATCGTCCTTCACCGATGCGAGGTTCTCGAGGTTGCCCGCGTACGTGAGCTTGTCGTAGACGGTCACGCCCGTGACATCCCCGCCGTACTCGCCGCCGAGGAGTTCGCGGACGAAGTGCGATCCGATGAAGCCGGCGGCTCCGGTGACGAAGTACCTCACTGGCTGCTTCCCTTCAGTTGATCAAGCCACTTCCGGGCCTCGGCGAAATTGGCGTCCGTGACCCCTTCTCGTAGAACGGGCTCCTTGCCATCATGCCGCGGATAGGAGCCGAGGAAGCGCACGTCGAGGCAGATTCGATGCAGTCCCATCAGTGCCTCCGACACCCGGGCGTCAGCCACGTGCCCCTCCACGTCAACGCTGAAGAAGTAGTCGCCCATCGCCTTGCGCGTGGGACGTGACTCGATGCGGGTCATGTTCACGCCGCGGACGGCGAATTCCGTCAGGATCGCCAGCAGAGCGCCGGGTTCGTCCAGGCGCATGTACAGGCTCAAGGTCGTCTTGTCGGCCCCCGTGGGTGCAGGAATGTCGCCTGGGAGTCGAACGAGGACGAAGCGAGTCGTGGCGTCGTCCGTGTCCTGGATGTCCTCCGCGAGAACGTCCAGGCCGTAGATCTCCGCGGCAGTGCGCTGGGAGACAGCAGCGTCGATCGGCGCATCCGGATCGGTCAGCGCCTCAGCGGCAGCCGCCGTCGACATAGCCGGGATGACGTGCGCCTGGGGGTAGTGCTCGGCGAGCCAGCGCCGCACCTGTGCCTGTGCGTGGGGATGCGTGGCGATCCGCATGACGTCGCCGGGCTTCGTCCCGGGGCGTGTCAGCAACGAGAACCGCACCGGGATGACGACCTCGTCGACGATCACCAGGCGCTGACCGTTGGCGAGCTCATCGAGAGTGACGGACACCGATCCCTCGACCGAGTTCTCGATCGGGACGAGCGCCCCGTCAACCTCGGATGCACGTGCCGCATCCAGGGCAGTCTGCACAGAGGCCGACGGCACGAGTTCCACATCACGGTCGGCCGTCAGCTCCGCAGCAGCGGCACCGCAGAACGAGCCCTCAGGTCCCAGATAGGCGATCCGCATCACTCGACACCCCCTCGCGCTATGCGCACAGCCTGTGCCTCCTCCGGTGAGAGCGCGATATCGCTGTCACCGGAGGTGAGGCCCTTCAGATACGTCCGCGTCTCACTTCGGGCATGAATGGACGTGATGACGAGTCCGTCGCCCGCATCGTCCAGCAGGGCAGCCGAGAACGAGAAACGGCCACCCATGTCACCGAAGGCGTCGTAGCGGACGACCGAGACGTGGCGCAGCGCCATGGTCAGGTCGCGCCGGGTGGCGGCGAGGACGGAGTCCAGGTGCGCCACCTCACCCCGAAGCTCGTGGAAGTCCCCGATCGTCCGTCCCATGACGTCCACGATCGTCTCCCGGCCTTCACCGGCCTGAAGGAGGGCGTAGGAGCGGTGCAGCCTGCCCAGTCGCACCAGCGCGACGGTCCCGACCGCCAGTCCCCCTACGCCCACGATGAGGCCGATCAGCGCCAGGATCAGCACTGTCTGGGAGTCGGAAGTCACGGCCTGAGCCTAGTAGCCGCATGTGGGAGCATCGGCGGGTGTCGACATTGATGACGGACATCCTGTCCCGCAGCGCTGCCACGCTCGCCGGACTCCTCCTGTTCGCGATGACGACCATCAGCCTCATGCGCACGGTCGTGATTCCTCGAACCCTGCGATCCCTGATGAGCTCCACCGTCAGCGCCACGGTCATCAAGGTCGCCTTCGGGCTCGCCCGCCTCCGAAAGAGCTACGACAAGCGGGACTCGATCCTCGCCTGGGTGGGGCCCACGATCCTGGTGCTCCAGCTCATCACCTGGCTGGTGTTCTACCTGTTCGCGTACGGACTCCTGCTCTACGGGGTCGGCGGTCAGGATGTCGGCGACTCACTGCGTCAGGCCGGCTCCAGCCTGTTCACTCTCGGATTCGCCGACGTCAACACCGGCGATCAGACGGTGATCGACTTCATCGCTGCCGCCACCGGACCGATCGTGATCGCCCTGATGATCGGCTTCCTTCCCACCATCTACGGCTCCTACCTCAATCGGGAGACCGCCGTTTCGTCTCTGAGCGTCACTGCCGGTGAACCTGCGTGGGGCCCCGAGATGCTCTCGCGCACCACTCTCGCCGGGACCCTGGACAGGATCGGTGACGAATTCGCCACGTGGGCCGATCTCGCAGCACGCATGCGCATGAGCCACACGATGTATCCGGTGCTGCTGTGGGTCCGATCGGCTCGCCCCTACCGCCACTATGTCGTGTCCCTGCTGGCTGTGCTGGACGCTGCGAGTCTGCTCGTCTCAGTCACCAAGACTCTCGACCGAAGGGACGCCTTCCGAGTGCTGCTGCAGGGCGGGCAGACGATGGAGGTGCTGTACTCAGTCGTGGCGCGCAAGGAGCCTTGGCATACGCGTCTTCCCTTCGTCGGACGTTTCTTCCCGAGTTCACGCAAGCAGCAGGCCGCGGAACGCAAGCTTCCCGGCTGGAACCAGAAGGTCATCGCCGTCGAGCTGGCCAGCGATCAGGACGCCATGCTCGGCCTGAGTGACGACATCGTGCAGACCCTCAGTGCCCGCGAGGGCGGCGAACTGAGCCTGACGCGCAAGGATTTCGACGATGCCGTCGATCTCCTGAGGAGATCCGGATTCCCTGTCGAGCGTGATCTGGACGCGGCCTGGAACCAGTTCAGGGCAGCACGCCTGCGCTACGAGTACGCCGCCTACGCACTCTGCGACATCCTTGACGCAACGCCGGCACCGTGGACCGGATCGCGAAGAATTCCGACGACGACAGTCTGGCCGCACAGTGCTCTGGACCTCATGCCCGAGGCAGACGCGATGCTCATTGATGACTCCGTCGCCGACGACAGCCCCCACCACGGGCGGTCGCAGGACGACGGCCCAGGCGCTCCTGAGGGATGATCGACCTCGCGATCGTCGCCACGACCTTCCTGCTCATCCTTCCCGCCGAGCTGCCCGACAAGACCTTCGTCGCCACCCTCGTCCTCGCCACGCGGTTCCGGCATGTGTGGGTCTGGCTCGGCGTGGCGGCCGCGTTCTTCGTTCAGGCGCTCATCGCCGTCACCGCAGGCGGACTGCTAGCGCTGCTGCCGCAGCGCATCGTGCTCGGGGCGACTGCCGTGCTCTTCGCCGCGGGGGCGTTCATCATGATCAAGGGCGGTCTCGCCTCCCGCGCCGCGGAGCAGGCGGCGCAGGCAGAGGAGGCAGACGAGATCGCCGAACGGGCTGACGAGCGAGCGGTCACCACGCCGTGGCGCACCTTTGCGGTCAGCTTCGTCATCCTCTTCACGGCCGAGTGGGGTGACCTGAGCCAGGTGCTCACGGCCGGGCTGGCAGCGCGGACCGGCTCGCCCGTGTCGGTGTTCCTCGGATCATGGGCCGCTCTTCTCGTAGTGTCCGGCGCGGCCGTCCTCGTCGGTGCGTGGCTGCGGACACGGGTTCCCATCTGGCGGATCCGGCTCGTCTCGGGCGCGATCCTCACGGCACTGGCGCTGTGGACGGCGTACGAGTTCCTGCAGGCCTGACTGGCAGCCTGGACCGATGCCTGGTCCGTTGTCAGGGTCTCGCATCGCGAGACACCCCGACAACGGGCCAGGCATCGGCAACGCGCGTGCGAGAGGATGCCGGGGTGACCCGTACCTTCGAGGCCCTGTCGCGGCGGCGCATCGGCGAGATCGACTTCAGTGTCGTTCCCCTTGCCGAGGCCATCGACCTGGTGGTGTCCGCGAGCGAGCACGTGGCCGAGGTGGGGCACCCGGGTCTGGCCGTGCACTTCTGCAACGCCTACAACGTCGCCCTCGCCCGCAAGGACCGCAGCTACGCCAGCCTGCTCGCCAACGCCGACGCCGTCTTCAGCGATGGCGTTCCCATCACCTGGGTCGGACGCCGCGCCTACCCGGCGGATGCCGCGACGTGGGAGCGCGTCTACGGCCCCGACGTCATGCGCGGCGTGCTGGATGCCTCGACCGAGCCGCGGCACTACCTGCTCGGGGGCTCCCAGGAGACATTGGAAGCCCTGCAGGCCCGGATTGCAGACGAGCATCCGGATGCCACCGTGGTCGGCGCCGAGAGCCCGCCGTTTCGTCCTGCCTCTTTCGTGGAACTGCAGGAGCGCGATGCCCGAATCGCGACCAGCGGCGCCACGATCGTGTGGGTCGGGCTCGGCACTCCCAAGCAGGACGTCGAAGTCCAGCGGCTGGCCTCGAGCCTGCCGGTCGTCGCCATGGCCGTCGGCGCCGCGTTCGACTTCCTCGCCGGGACAAAGGCGCAGGCCCCGGTGTGGATGCAGCGCAGCGGCACCGAGTGGGCGTTCCGGCTCGCGAGCGAGCCGCGCCGGCTTGGCAAGCGCTACGTCTGGGGCAACTCGGTCTTCGCTGCCGAGGCAGCGCGAACGATCAGAGCCAACTAGCGCAGAGTGACCTGTCGGGTCGTGATGCCGGCACGGGCGCGGCGCTCCTCGTTCGTCAGCGGCTCCGTCGCAGCAAGCGCCTTGTCGAAGCGGTCACTCAGTGCCCTTGCCGGCTCTTCAACACCAGCGGCACCCATCCCGAGCGGGAGATCCCAGACCGGGCAGACGATGCCCTGGAAGCGGAACATCCCGACGAACCGGGTGTCGTCGCCGAGGGAGTCGTCCCCCGCAGCGTGCAGGCGGGCCAGAGCGTCGAGGACCTTCTCCTCGTCCTGCGGCAGCACCCAGCGCAGGTGCTCCTTCTCGCCCATCTGCGTCCAGTAGGCGGACGGGATGCTGTCGAGCTTCACGGTGGGGTGGGCAAAGGAGCTCGCTCGCTCGAGGGACGCCTTGACGTCGTCCGTGAGCTCCGCGGCACCATCCACCCAGAAGTCGAAGTTCTCGTGCACCTGGACGTCCAGGGGCACGGTGACGTCGATGAGGTCCTGCAGTCGCGGGGATTCCTCGTTGACGCGTCCCAGCGCCACCGGCTCGCCGGGTTCCGTGGACAGGGCTGACACGAGGGCATCGGCCATGTCGCGGCTGGCGTCACTCGAGCCGGTGTTGATCTGCAGTCCGAGCATGATCGAGCCATCGGCACGGACGAGTGCGGGCCACGCCATCGGCAGCACCGTGGCGAGCGTGACGTCCCGCCCGGCATGCTCGCCGGTCATCGTCAGCTTCGCGGTCGCCGCGGGAACGATCTCGCGCATCGCGACGATGTCGCACTCCGAGGCGATCCCCTCGAACGGACGCGTCGGGCCGACGAACACGGCTGAGGCAGAGCGACCGTGGCACGCCTTGTAGCGGCGGCCCGACCCACAGGGGCAGGGCTCGCGCATACCCACCACGGGGACGTTCGCGGGATCGATGTCGACAGCAGCGCCGCCCTTGGGAGCACTCTTCTTCTTGGCCATGGGGGAAACCTACCCGGCGAGGTCAGGAGCAGACGAGTCCATGCCCGCTGCAGAGCGTCTCCGCCGATGTAGCGGATTGCCGTGCCAGCATTGCGGCGCACCGACTCCCCCAGCACCGGAAAGGGCACCACTTATGAATCCACGACCCACTGGCGTCACCATCGTCGGCTTCCTCGTTCTCATCGGCGGCGTCTTCGCTGTCGTCGGCGGCCTGCTGGCGATCGTCACTGGAGCCGCGACCGACAGTGGCGTCACGCTCGTTCTGCCCCTCGTGATCGTCGACCTCATCATCGGCATCATCTACCTTGCGGTCGCACGCGGAATCTTCTCCGGAAGTCGTGTCGCACAGATCGTGGTCGGCATCGTCACCGCACTCCGACTGATCGCCGATCTCATCGTCGCCTTCATTGGCGGCAACCCGCTCGGAGCTGTCTTCGGCATCGCCATCAGCATCGCGATCCTGTGGATCCTGTTCGGCACCAAGGGTCGCGAGTTCTTCCAGCCGGCGCTCTGACCGCACGGCGACGGGCGCTTCCGCGCGCCATTCACCGTCCCAGTTGTCGCAGCACTTTCCCCGGACGGTTGCTGATGATGGCGTCGACCCCGAGCTCGACGCACAGGTCGACGTCCTCCGTGTGATCCACGGTCCACACATGGACACGTCCACCGCGCTCGTGCACGCGTTCGACGTAATGCGGGTGACTTCGCAGCGTCTTGATGGACGGACCCGCGATCGTCACGTCGGGAGGAAGGGATCCGTCGCGATTCCACATCGGCACCGGATCCATCAGGTAGACGGCCGGCAGTGCCGGCAGCAGTCGCCGGGCTCGAATGACCGCGCGGCGGCTGAACGACATCACCCGCGCCCTGGGCGGCGCTCCGTCAGACGAATCGAGTTCGAGTCGATGGAGGAGGTCGGCGAGTTCCTTCTCCACGTACGCGCCATAGCGCACCGGATGCTTGGTCTCGATTGCGAACTCGACCGTCGACGACGCGTCGAGCAGGGTCGTCAGGAGGCGTTCGAGTGTCAGCACGGAGGTGCGGCTCTCGTCCGGCATGGGGTCCTCGAAGTCGAGCCAGTTCGCTCGCGGGTGGCTGTAGTCGTGCTGGGCCAACTGGTCGTACGTCATCCTGCTGACGGATCCTCGGCCGCTGCTGGTGCGATCGATGCGTCGATCGTGAACGCACACGAGAGTTCCGTCGGCGGTGAGCCTGACGTCGCACTCGATCGCGTCGGCGCCCTGCTCGATCGCTGCCAGGTATGCCGCGAGCGAGTGCTCCGGCTCCTCCTCATTGGCACCTCGGTGCGCCACCACCTGGATCCGGCTCACGGGCTCAGGGTAGGGCCCGCGTCCGCCGCGACGCAGGAGCGTCGGGGTGTGCCATATTCACGTCATGACTCTTCGCCGCCCTGACGTCGTCCTGCTCGATCTCGACGGGACGCTCACCGACGCAGGGCCGGGCATCGTGAACTGCATCAGGTTTGCGCTCGACGACATGGGCATTGCCCACCCTGATGACGCGACGATGCGCACCTTCCTCGGCCCACCGCTCGCGGACACGTTCGGCCGGCACTTCGCCATGACGGACGCGCAGATCGACCATGCGATCGAGAAGTACCGCGAGCGCTACCACGATGTCGGCCTGTTCGAGAACGCCGTGTACGACGGAATCCCTGAGCTGCTCCAAATGCTGGTCGGCCAGGGAGTAACGCTGGCGATCTCGACGTCCAAGCCGACCTACTCGGCCACCCGGATCCTCGAGCACTTCGAGCTCGATCAGTACCTGACGTTCATCGGAGGCGCGGACCTGGCAGGCGTGCGGCATGACAAGGCGTCGGTCATCGAGCACACGATGGACGAGCTGCGATCCATGGATCGTCTCGACGCCGACGCCATGCTCGTCATGGTGGGAGATCGCGAGCACGATGTCCATGGAGCCCGCGCTCACGGCATCGACACGATCGGCGTGCTGTGGGGTTACGGCACCCAGGACGAGCTGATCGAGGCGGGAGCGGTGCAGCTCGCGGCATCGCCGACGGTGCTGGGGGAACTGCTCGTCTAGGTCGCGGTGCCCGGATCGAGTTCGTCGAGCCGCGGTCGACAGGAGATCCAGACGTCAGTGTGAGATGACGACGTCGGCCGCCACCGCATCGAAGACGCGTGCCATGGGTCCCGTCCATCTTGTGACAGACAGGCAGACGCCTTCCTAGCCGAAGATGACTCCGGGGTTCATCAGTCCCTGAGGGTCCCACGCGCTCTTGATGGCCCGCATCGCGACGAGCTCCTCGGTCGAGCGGCACAGGTGCAGCTCCCCTGCCTTCGCCCGGCCCACCCCATGCTCGGCGGACACGGATCCGCCGTAGCGGGCCACGCACTCCAGGATCGCGAGGTCGACGCCGAGGTCGTCAGCGTCCGGTCCGAACATCTCAACGTGGATGTTGCCGTCCGCGAGGTGTCCGAAGATTCCGAATTTCTGCATCGTCGGCCAGCCACCGACGATCCCGCGCAGCTCATCAGCGCACGACGCCAACGACGGCAGCGGAACGGACACGTCCAGCTTGTGCGTGATGCCCAGGGCGGTGAACGCCTCCCCCTGGCTCTCGCGATAGGCCCACAGGCGCGACTGCTCGGAGGCATCGAGGCCGACGACGACGTCAGCATCGTCCGACAGACCCGTGAAGCCCGACGCGTCGCCGCCGTCAGCGATCTCGAGGAGGACGACGAGCGGGTGCCGCGCGGCCAGTGGCCAGGCCGTCCCGTTCAGTCGTGCCGCCAAGTCCATGCCCTGCTCGTCGATCACCTCGGCGGCCAGGAGCCGAACGTGGGGATCCGCGGCCGTGGCCATGAGGTCGATCGCCTCCTCGTAGCCGGCAGCTCCGATCAGGGCGACGGAGGTCCGACCGACGGGTCGGTGCAGGCGAAGCCGCACGGCGGTGATGACCCCGAGGGTGCCCTCCGATCCGCAGAGCAGCGAACCGAGGTCGTAGCCGGTGTTGTCCTTGAGCATCCCGGACAGGTGCGAGAGGACGGAGCCGTCGGGGAGCACGGCCTCGATGCCGACGATCTGCAGGCGGGTCATGCCGAACGCGACGACGTGGATGCCACCCGCGTTCGTGGCGACTGTGCCGCCGATCGTGGCGGAGTCACGGGCCGCGAGGTCGACCCCGTACTGCCAGCCGGCGGCAGCGGCGTGACGCTGGACGTCGCCGAGGGTCGCACCGGCACCGACGGTGACCTGACCGGAGAGATCGTCGACCTCGCCGAGCGCGGCGAGTCTCCGGGTGGAGAGGACGACGGGGAGGCTCTCGGGCGAGGCGGCCGGGACGGATCCGCCGACCAGTCCCGTGTTCCCGCCCTGAGGCACGACGGGAATGCCCGACCGTGAGCACACCTTCAGGATGTCAGCGACCTCCTGCGCAGTGCCCGGACGAACGACGAGAGCGGCATCGCCTCGCCACCGACGCGACCAGTCGACGACGTACTGCTCCATCAGCGCCGGGTCATCGAGGACGTGCTCGTCCCCCACGATGGAGGCGAGAGCGGCGCGTGTCGACGCGATCGGGTTCGCAATGTCGGTCACGGGGTTATCCTGACTTACGAGGACGCTGCCCGTCTCGGGGGACCAACATCAGGAGGACGCACTGATGCGCAAGGTGCTCCGACGTGTGCCGGCTCTCACCGCTCTGGCGGTGGGCCTCGCGCTGACGGCGCTGGCGGCGCCTGCACAAGCCATCCCGCCGGGCGAGACGGTCCCCATCACCGGCACGTTCTCCTTCACGACGGCCAACGGCGTCCTGCCCACCTGGGATGCCTACGACATCTCCCTCATCGGCGTCAGCCCCGGGTCGGTCGTCACGACTGCCACCGGCATCACTGCGCGGGTTTCGCTTCCGCTGGTCGCCAAGACGGGCACGGCCTACGCGGCGGCGGGAGGGTTCCGTCTCCTCAACCGCGACACCGGCAAGGGCATTCGATGCTCCACGCCCACCATTGACGTGGCGGCACGCCTCCTCGACTGCATCCTGCCCGACGGCACCCAGGAGAGCCTGTTCGTCGTGGACGACATCTCATCGCGGTCGCGCGTGTGGGGCAGCACCACCGTCACGACGATCTACCGGGGCGTCGAGCTCAAGCTGAATGGGCAGGACGCCGCGGATCTGCTCAATCAGGCACTGGGCGTGAAGACGTTCAGCCCGTCGATCGTCATCGGCACAGGCGACCTGATCGCTGCTCGACCCCGCTAGCCCGACCGCTCCCGGCGGCTGTCCACAGGCTCGCACTGAGCGTCAGTTATCCACAGGTGGCGATCGGACGGTTTCGTTCGCCTTGCCTCCGGGCACACCCTCGTCACAAGGCTCCTCGGCACCAGCACTCCGATGGGCACGGAGAACCCCTCCGGGGGATGACGAGGGAATGACCATGAACACGAAGACGAATACCCGCTTCACCCGCCGCCTGCTGGTCGGCGCCTCCTCCGCGGTGGCTGCCGCTGGACTCCTCCTGACGACGGTCCCATCGGCGTCCGCCGCCGAGGTCGTCGCGACCACGCCGCAGGTGATCGCCTCGGAGGTGATCGCTGTCGATGCCAGCGCAGCAGCACAGGTCGCCGGCGCGAAGGTGCCCACCGCGGTCGCCAGCAAGCCGCGCGCCATCACCGTGACGAACCACAAGGGCAAGTCCGTGGTCCTGTTCGCGAAGGGGGAGAAGATCCGCCGCAGCCTCGCCCCCGGCAAGAAGCCCGCGACCTTCACCGGCCTGACCGCCGGCCGCGTCTACACGGTCTCCGTCGGCGGTGAGCCCATCGGCACAGTGGTCGCCCTCAACGCCCCCGCCGCGGCGAGCGGGCTGCGGGTCAGCACGACCGATGCACCTGGCACGGTCTCGTTGGAGTGGTCGCACAAGCAGACGCGTGCCACCGGAGGCACCGACACCGAGTACGTCGTCACGGCGGCGAGCTCGACAGTCGACGACATCTCCGTCACCGTCGTCGGTGAGCGCACGGCCGAGCTGAGCGGCCTCGATCCGCAGGCGCTGTACTCGTTCAGCGTCACACCGCGGAACTCCGCAGCCGCAGGCAAGGCGACGCGGGCGGCCATGACCCGCACGCTGGCCCAGCTGACGGGTACGTCGTCGAAGACCGACACCGTTCCCACGACACCGACGAAGTCGACCGAGCCAGCACCTGTGCCGACTCCGGCTCCTGCACCCGCACCCGGGCCTGCCCCGGCGCCGCGTCCGTCGACCAAGACGATCATGGTCTGCCCCGACGGCTACAGCGAGGTTGGCGGGCAGTGCCAGACATCCAAGGCCTACACGTTCCACACGGAGACGGACACCAAGGCCTACACGTACACGTGGTCGAAGGTGGGCACGCATGAGGAGTCGAACGGCCCGTGCAACTACCTGCCCGATCCGAACAGCCCGACGGGCCTGCACATCGAGTGCCCCGCGCCCCGCATCGTGGACGACTACGCCAACGTCAAGGATGCGACACCCGCGGGATACACGGACAGCGGCTCGGCCTGGGTGAAGGACGTCCAGGTGAAGGATGCAGCGCCCACGGGCTATGCCGACAGCGGCACCGAGTGGGTCAAGACCGCGGCCAAGGTCGCGAAGGTCGTCCCGGCCTGATCCCCGACTCCGTCCGGCGGGTGGTGCGGGTCAGGCGGGGGCCACACCCCTGCCACCCGCCGGACGGGCACGACTCCACGTAAGTATCCAGTTGCTCTCGCCCAGGTTCGTGGCAAAGTCCGAGAGAACGCTCTTGAAGACGCTCTTGCTGCCGGCCACTGCCTTGGTCGCGACCTCCCGGGCATCCGCGGCCGCCGCAGCAGCGGCGCTTGCGCCCGCGTCCGCACCTGCATCGACCCGGACATCAACGGCCGCCGCTGGGCCCCGCGTTGCAGTGACCAGTAGGGAAGCGGCCAGCAGTGTCGAGAGGAGCGCCCGTTTCGGCACTGGGCAAGCACAGGGAGAGCTCAGGAGCCCAAGGATCTCGTCCGGCCACCCCGTCGACATGGGCTGCACCCCAGAGCAAGGTGTCTCACCACCCACGTGCATCCACCCGTTGTAACGTTGGACTAGTCTTTTGGGCTAATCCATATCGACGTTGGGAGATCTTCAGTGCGTCTGCGACGGCTTGCTATCGGAACGTCAGCTTTGGGACTCGTAGCGGGAGGGCTCACGCTCGCCGCTGTCCCCGCGCATGCCGCCGCGGATTTTCCCTACGTCACGTGTGGGAGCGCAGGGAGTGCCGGGCCTAGTCGATCCCTAACCGTTGGTGGCTCCTACACCATTCAGAATGTTGGAAGTGCCGCGTGCACGAGCGTCACAAGCAACCAGGCATCGTCCTACATCTCGTGGACATCCAGCGACGCCAGTGACACCCCTTCAGCAAATCCCACGACCCTTGCGGCCGGGGCCACACTCACAGTTTCTGCCGATGCGCAGGGATCCGAGACTTTGACGATCTCCGGTGGTGGCTACACCCTCACGATGGCCTTCACCGTGAACGCCCCGTCGCCGTCACCCACGCCTCCGCCATCGCCTTCGACCCCCACCTCCACCAGCCAGACGCCGCCATCCCACCTCCAGCAGTTCGCCCTTCCCGCCAGCGGTGAGTGCACTGACATCGACGACTCCGGCCTCGCATGGGACACCGGGCTCACGGGTGGCTGGACCAAGGCGTGGGGCGAGTGGATCGACAACGGCCTCGGCGGCTGGGCTTGCTCGCGCACCCTGCAGTACAGCACCGCTCAGAGCGCCTGGGTCACCGCAAGTTGAGCTAGTCGGCTGGAACGCCTGGACGGTCCGCCGCCCCGGCTACGGCAGTAAGGTCGCAGCGTGACGACGGTCTGGCAGCGCGTGCGCGAGCCGCTGGGCGTGCTGGCCATCACCGCCGTCATCGGCCTGATCTCCCAGCGATGGGCCGGCCTCGACACCCCCGACTCGTCCTTCTACACGACCCTCGGGCTGTGGGGCAGCGAGATCACC
>Ga0181563_10001670_pt1 | contig 21645 bp, 17 predicted proteins | sample 011ome_25_FD_133759 | JGI IMG/M metagenome (GOLD analysis project Ga0181563, IMG submission 133759) | Coastal salt marsh microbial communities from the Groves Creek Marsh, Skidaway Island, Georgia - 011512CT metaG (megahit assembly) | ecosystem: Environmental > Aquatic > Marine > Intertidal...
TCCAACTGCACATTGCTCCGGTCCATGAAGCCCGCTGAGTTCCAGAAGGAGTACGCGGCGAGTTTGGTCTCAGGGGTTCGGATCCCAAGAATGTGGCGGGGTGAATTGTTGTAGTCGTAATACTTGGGAATCCATTCATCCGATGCCATCACAACGTGGTCTCGACCTTTTGCCTTGGATGATTTAAGCAGTGGCAACATGTTTAGCCGCTCGTCGTAGGTGTCCGCGTAGGCACCTTTCATCCATTCTTGGTCGCCATGGGCGATCGTGGCGAGCATGGGAAGGATGTCAACACTGGATGTCAACTGGTGACGCACTTTGTCAATATCTCCGGTGAAACGCTCACGAGGGTCCACCACAATTAATGGAACATTTACGGCTTCCTCATACATGGACGCAACTTTGTTGGATGCAAAACCATGAGCACTGGCGTAATCACCATGATCGGCGGTCATGATAATCACCGTGTTGTCACGGATGTCCGCTGGAATTGCCCGAACGACAGCACCAATATGTTGGTCAACGAAGTTGAGCACCTGGGTGTAGCTATCAAGTGATTTTGACCAATAAGGAAATGGTGCTTTCGCCAGAACAGCACCGGGCAAGGATGGGTAATCCTCCATTGTGAACTCGGTTAACTGAGTGGGATCATCGGAAATTCCGCCCCACATCAAGTCAGTGAAGTTACGAGCCATGATTTGATAATCGGGTTTATCGTCGGTCAACTTCTTTGTTGACTCCCAGTTGGGTGGGAGAGCTGGATAGCCGTAATCCTTGGGAACATCCAGTGGTGGTGCCGCGTCATAGGAAACCGTCGGTGTGTCACCTGCGGTCGTGAAAATATTCTTATAAAGGTCTGCTTCCGTTCCACTCCAAAAGAATTCCTTGTCGTGCGGATTCACAAAACTCACAGTCAGACAGAACGGATCATTCTCCTTCTTTTGACCCTCAAGCCAAGTAATTGCTTGATTGGCAATGTTGCCATCGTCATAAGTTCCTTGGCCATTGGTGCCAATTGGGTCGGGCATGGTCAAACCCTCGAACCCGTATTGACTCAGGTAGTAAGGAGCCTTGGGATCAGTGTCGGCGCCCGGAGCATTGGACAAATGCCACTTGCCCACATAGGGAGTGCGGTATCCGGCCTGGCGCATGAGCTTTCCATAGGTGGGAAAATCACGTTGCAGCGCAGGAGCATTCGGGCCATTTGATCCCGGCAGATTTCCTTTGCGAGTTTGTAGACACCAGTTCTGATGCGGGTAGAGACCCGTAACAAGGCACGCACGCGCAGGACTACATGCGGTGCCGGCGGTGTAGTGGTTGCTGAACTTCACGCCGCGTTTCCAGAGTTTGCCGAGATTCGGCATGAATTTCTCCAGGAATTGTTCGGGAGTTTTAACTCCGGCCGGGAATGTCATGGGGAATCGCATTTCGTCCACCAAAATAAGAATGATATTGGGCGCACCCGCACGTGCTGTTCCTTTGCGTGTTGGTGCAGATTGCGCAGCCATTGCGGAGCCAGTTGATGCAGTGACACCGGCAGCCACTGCTCCCGCCGCAGTTCCAGCAATAAATCCCCGACGTGAAATTTCAGGTGACATGAGGCCCACTTTCAAGTAGTTGGGCGAAGGCTATACCTGGTGAATCACTTAAGTCTTTAGTTGCCCTAATTCGGTCCAACGAGTTCGTACAGTTGGTCGCGGTAGGTATCGATCAGTTGTTCAGTTACCAGTTCCAAGGTGATATTCGTTCGCTGGCCCGAGGCTGATTGCACCCATGCCTGTGGTGGGGATGACTTGGAAACCCTGGAGTAATCAACAACGAGTTTCCCACCAGCAGGGACCTTCACTTTTAGGCCAACGAAATCACTCGCACCGTTCATGTCTAGTTCGCCAATTTGAATATTCCAGACGAGAGACTTCTTTGCGTTGGAACTGTATTCAACTCGGTCCTTTTTGTAATTCCATTCCTGAAAAGCGGTAACTTCGGGTGGGAGCAGTAGTGGATGGCCGTTGACGTCAAAACTTGCCTTTGGTTGGTCCGAGAGTTGCAGGATGCGAGGCGAAGAAACCTTGCTTGACACAAAAATTGTCGTGCCATCCTTTCCAACACCCAAGGTGTTGATGCTGTTGCTTTTCAACTCATCAATCAGTGTGTATTGCGACTGTCCATTAGACATAGCGTAAATCTCCATCGGCTGCGCACTAGCGAGTTTCCCCACTACTAGTACAACACCAAACTCGACACCAGGTTTTACCGTGATGATGGGCTGGGAAACTTGGTCTTCTCCTGGGGGATTTAATGGACTGTTGACCGAATAAAGACTTGAATCAAGTGGTTGACCATCTTGGCCGACGAGCCTCAAGCCGATTTGCCCATCGTTGTCCTCATTGATGGATGTCAGGGCTACAAGTGTTCCTTGATCGGGTCCAAGACATACGGGACACGATTGAGTTTTGAGGGTTAGATCAATGGGAACCAGTCCAAGGACACTGTCGTTTTGAGTACTCCATTCAATACCGGGCGTACTTGGATTCAGAGATGACCGGTAAGTAAATGTCTCCGCAACTGTGTCAACGGTGACGGCGCGTGCTCTCATGGGGAAGTTGTTGTCATAGACCGCAATGTCAAATAAACCATTACCACGATCCAGGATCGCAAATGGTGTTACCGCGTGTCCACCATCGCTACCGATGAACGAGAGAACATAGGGAACTGTCCCACCTTGCAGGTCTGCGATGAGAGTTTGCAAGATTTCTGAAGGTGCTTTATCCGCCATGAATGCACTCTTGATTGCAGGGTCAAAAAGTTGAGTTCCATAAAGTCGAGTAATTGATTGAACTGCTGGTTGTCCCATTTGGTTTGCGGCGTTAATGCCGAGGCCAGAAGCACCAACTTGATTTGCGGGTAGTTGCCCGTTGTACAGGGCAGCAGCGACAACCGCCATGCCAAAGCAGTGCCCGCCCTCAGCAGAGGTTTCGATCATGTCAACGAGGAGTTCGGCGCCAAAAATCAATTCACAGGATCCCGTTTTCGGGTCAATTGCCTTCACATTTCGGCACACGCCATCACCGAACATGCGACGTAAACTCAAGGAGTTGAGTGCTGTCGGTGACTGGACTTTGCCGGATTGAAGGCTTTGCAGTGAGAGTCGGCCGGGTGTGCCATAGATCAGTTGGGATTCGATGAAACTCTCTCTGTCACCCCAGTTAGGTATGGGAAAACCATGCGGGTAGGGACGAAACCCTGAATCGGAAACAACGGTGCCCTGTGGTGAATTGGTGCCGAGGGAACCAAACATTTCGTAATAAACCTCGGGTGCAACGGTCCACCCACCCGGAGGGTTTCCGCCACTCATGAGATCGGTGTCACCAGCAGATGCGGGTGTGAAACCGATTCCGAGGAGAAGGATTGTAAAAATAGCCAGTACTTTGATTCTTGCGAAATGCATGATGTGACTCAATCACATGTGGATTAATTAATCAATTGCAGGGAACGTAACTTAGTTTCAACTTCAGCATTTGATGGTTCAACAAAATGTGTTCCATCAGGAAACACAACAACAGGAATTGATGGGACGCCACTGATTTCTATTGCATTTTCCCTTTCGGAATTATCAGCGCTGGTGTCGAGGTAATCAAAGTCAATGCCAAGGCTGGTGAGTTGTGTTTTGGTTCGTAGGCAGTCGCCACACCAATCAGCCCCGTACACGAGAATCTGACCTCGGTTACTCACAAATTCCTCCATCACAACATGGCTGGATGTAATAGCACTTGGTGCAAAAATCTTTGCCACCACGTCGTTCCAGATCATTTTGTTCACATGCGGGGCATGGCCCTGGATCACCCATCATGTGGGCAAGTATTACTTAACGATGCGCCAATTAGTGGCAAGTGCAGCGTTGTGGTTCGGGGATGCTGGCCATCACTTCGCTGGCGTGTTCACCGCAGCCGGACCACGTGACTTTGCCACAGGCATTACAGGGTGCAGGACTACACATTTTTATCTCCTTTATTTCCAGAAAACGTGTGACGAGTATACCCCAGGGGGTATTTGATTACTACCAGCGGGGCAATGATTTTCCGGGGTTGAGAATCCCAAGCGGATCCCATGCTTGTTTGATGCGTACATGCAGATCACGCGCGGGCTCATCAAGTTCCCTGAATAGCTCATATTGCTTGAGGGAGCCAACCCCGTGTTCACCCGTGACCGTGCCGCCGCAGGCAAGACTGACATCAAGGATCTCCGTAAAAGCTTTCATTGCCCGTTCGGCGGCATCCGAATCACCCCGCGGAGTGACGATTGTCGGATGCAGATTTCCGTCGCCGGCATGACCGAATGTTGCAATGAGTACGTCATTGCGCTGCCCAATTTCCGCGAATTCACGCATGGCGCGCGCTAATTCAGATCTCGGTACCGCGACGTCGTCCAATAACCAGTCACCCTGGGCCTCGAGGGCCGGAATAATCATGCGACGAGCGCCCAAGAGCATCTCCGCCTCGGCGGGATCCTCGGATTGATACACCTCAACCGCGCCCGCTCGGGAGCACATTTCGAGCAATGATTCGACTTCTTTGCGCCCTGCATCACCCGGGGTGTCCACCTGAGCCAACAAAATCGCCTCGGCAGTGGTGTCAAGACCCATGGGCCGCCATTGCTCCACGGCTGTAATTGATACGCGGTCCATGACTTCGAGCATGCTCGGTGTGAGCACCCGCATGATGTCCGCGGCCGCCTGTCCTGCCTCAGCGATACCCGCAAAGACCGCCACTGCTGTTGCTGCTGGAGTCGGAATTGGGCGTAGCCGAAGTCTGGCCTTGGTCACAATCCCGAGCGTGCCTTCGCTACCAACCATGAGCGCGGTTAAGTCATAGCCCGCAACACCTTTGATGGTGCGACGCCCCAACTGGGTAATGCGACCATCAGCCAATACGACTTCAAGGCCGAGAACCGCATCGCGGGTTACTCCATATTTCACGCAGCACAAGCCACCGGCATTGGTGTTGACATTTCCACCAATGGAGCAGAAATCCTTACTAGCAGGATCGGGTGCATACCAAAGTCCATGCTTGGCAACATGTTCTCGCAATTCGGTATTAAAAATCCCCGGCTGGGTTTCAACGAATCCATTGATTTCATCAACCAATAGAACATCGCGCATCTTTTCAACACACAGAATGAGTGAACCGTCAATAGCGTTACTTCCCCCAGAGAGTCCAGAGCCTGCGCCACGCGGGACAACAGGAACACGCAATTCGTGGGCCGCTTTCATGACAGCTGAGACCTGCTCGGTGCTCCGCGGGAAAACTACGCCAATGGGTTGACCGGCAGGAGTTCCCGTTGAGCGGTCGCGTTGGTAACTGGGAAGTCGATCAGGATCAGTGACAACATCACCATCTGCTAGTGCTGCTGCACATGCGGCCAGTAACGAGTCTTCATTGGTCACAAACGCACCGTAGTACGTGCCTTGAAACGGCGGGAGTGAACCCGTCAATATTGCACGGGTGCAATATCGCTCAGAGGAGCAACTGCCCCGGTTTGGATCTGCACCGATAGCCTTGGCGACCCCACCGTGCTCTACCATCTAATGCTGCGCTTAAACAAAGGACATGGATTGACTTCGAACCCGTCACACTGGCGCAGCTGGCTCCCGTTCTATTTAGTGCTCGCCTTGATCTGGGGTTTTTCTTTCTACTTCATAAAAATTGGACTAGACATGTTCACCCCGGTGGGCGTGGCCTTTGGTCGCATCGCCTTTGGTGCTGTGACATTGGTAATTCTGAGTCTGATAACTAAAACTCCGCTGCCACCCAAGTGGTCCTGGAAATACCTCTTTGTCACCTCGCTGCTGTGGGTGTCCATTCCTTGGATGCTTTTTGCCTTCGGCGAAACACGAGTGTCCTCAGCCCTCGCGGGTGTGATTAATGGCGCAACACCCTTGATGACCCTGCTCGCCATTTTGATCGCCTTCCCCGAAGAAAAACCAACTCGTCAGCGAATTATTGGACTGGGCATCGGCTTTCTAGGCGTCTTGGTTGTTGTAGGCGTATGGCACATGGGTGGCAATAACGATGTCGTTGGCATCCTCGCGCTGATTGCGGCAATCACCTGTTATGGCATCGCATTTCCATTTGTCCGTAGGTACCTCACCGGACCCAGTGTTCGGGAACCCGTTAAGCCGGTATCCATGGCAATGGGCATGATGATTTGGGGATTAGTCATCACGGCACCTATCTCCGCATTCACGGGAGTAACAAATGCACCATTCCAGTGGGCCCCGTTTCTCGCGGTTGCCGCTCTCGGGATTTTAGGCAGCGGTCTGGCATATGTCTTGAGCTTCAAAGTGGTGATCGCTTCTGATGCAACAACGGCCAGCACGGTGACCTATCTGACCCCACTGGTCGCCATCATCGTGGGCGCGCTGCTTCTGGATGAACACATCACTTGGAACCAACCCTTGGGCGGTCTACTCATTGTCCTCGGTGCTGCAATTGCACAAGGCGTGATCAGCGGCAGAATGGGGCCGTGGCAGAAAACATCGTGACCGACGTCCTCGTCATTGGCGCAGGACCCGCGGGCTCCTCAGCGGCAGCATGGTGCGGTCGCAATGGTCTGGATGTTCTCTTGGTGGATGCCGAGGAATTTCCTCGGGATAAACCCTGTGGCGATGGGCTCACGCCCCGCGCTATCGCGGAATTAGACGGTCTCGGTCTCTCACCATGGCTAGAAGGACGGGCGCGCAATAAAGGCTTACGCGCCGCAGGCTTTGGCCAAGAACTCTATTTGCCGTGGCCCGGTGGCAATCTTCCCAATTACGGCGGAGCCGCACCACGACTCGAACTCGATGCAGCCATCCGGCAGGTGGCGATTGACAGCGGTGCTCGCGTCCTTGAGAGTATGCGTGCCAAGGACGTTGTCATGGAGGGCAACAAAGTGTCTGGCGTTCTTTTTGCTGATGGCACAACGATTTCCTGTAAACGTTTGATCGTTGCTGACGGTGCAAAGTCACAATTGGGCCGAGCACTAGGTCGAACGTGGCACAGGTCTACGGCATACGGAGTTGCTGCTCGTGGCTACATCAAGTCGCACCGCAGTGATGACCCCTGGATTTCCAGCCACCTTGAGTTGCGCGGTGAACAGGGCGAGTTGCTTTCTGGTTATGGGTGGGTTTTCCCATTGGGCGACGGCGAAGTAAATGTGGGTGTTGGCACACTCGCAACGAATAAGCGGCCAGCTGATGTGAACTTGCGCGGACTACTCACTCACTACGCGGATCAACAACGGGAAACTTGGGAGTTCGAAGGTGATGTACGTGCACCGTGGTCGGCATTGTTGCCCATGGGTGGCGCGGTGAGCAATGTTGCAGGGGCGAACTGGGTTCTTATTGGTGATTCAGCAGGATGCGTGAACCCACTTAATGGTGAAGGAATTGACTATGGCCTGGAAACAGGTCACCTAGCTGCGAACCTGTTTGCCAACACAATTGTTAATCCAGCAATGGATTACACGACCGTGTGGCCTCAACAACTACTTACCCATTACGGCACCGCATTCTCCATTGCACGCAGACTTGCTGGGCTGATCACGGTGCCAAAACTTTTACCAACATTTGGTCCCATCGGAATGCGTTCGCAATTTCTCATGACTGTTGCGCTGCGGGTAATGGGTAACCTGATTACTCCAGAGGATAAAGACATCACAGCGCGTCTGTGGAACTTCGCAGGACGTCGTTCCATCAAGTTAGACGAACGCCCACCATTTTCTTAACATGGACCTCAAATAATTAGAAGGTCCAATTCTCGGTAAACACCTTTTCTTGTAATGCCATGCGCAGTGGTTGCATGCGCAAGACTGCGGGTGATCCTTCTAGGAATGCGGGCAGTGCGTGCATGAGGTCGGCAAATCCTTGTGATTTTCGGTGTTCATTCTCGGCATCGTCGTCTTGGAATATTTCATAGAGCCACACAAGATCATCATCATCTGGATCGACGGACACCATGTACATTTCTGTCCCTGGTTCTTCAGCCAATCCGTCTGCGTACGTGTTGAGTAGATCGAGAAGTGCCGCGCGCTTACCTGCCTGCGCATTCAAACGCACAATCAGTGCTTGCCGGCCAGGAAGGAAAACTTGTCGGGGTTCAGACATGTGATTTAGACGTTTTCCAGATACCAGTTGTACGTACTGGTTAAACCATCGCGCAAACCGATGGAGGGTTCCCATCCGAGTGCGTTAATGCGAGATGTGTCCAAGAGTTTGCGGGGCATACCGTCAGGCTTGGTGGTGTCCCACTCAATGTCACCATGGAAGCCGACCACATCAGCGACAGTCTCTGCGAGTTCCTTGATGGGCAAATCATTGCCCCAGCCAACGTTGATGGTTTCGTGCGAGTCGTAATTATCCAGCAGCATTAGGCAGGCTTGAGCAAGATCATCAACATGCAAGAACTCGCGGCGGGGTGCGCCCGTTCCCCACACGGTCACACTTGATGCACCGGACTCTTTGGCTTCATGAAATCTGCGAATGAAAGCGGGAAGCACATGTGATGTTTCAAGATTGAAATTGTCACGCGGGCCATACAGGTTTGTTGGCATTGCTGAAATCCAGCGTCGGTTGTATTGAGTGCGAAATGCCTCGATGTAATAGATGCCGGCAATTTTGGCCATGGCGTAGGCCTGATTTGTTGGTTCGAGTGGTCCGGTCATCAGGCTTGATTCGCGGATTGGCTGTGTTGCATGACGCGGATAGATACATGATGATCCAAGGAAAAGGAAGCGTTCGACATCGGCTGCATGTGCTGCATCCATAATGTTGGTTTGGATCAGCATGTTGTCTTTGAGAAAATCAACTGGATAAGTGGAGTTGGCCATGATTCCGCCAACTCGAGCCGCAGCGTCAATAACCACATCCGGCTTTGCCTCATTGATGGCATCGAGGGTGGCCTCACGGTCGCGCAGATCAAGATCACCCGATGTCCATCCGATAATTTCACCGGCACCGACACTTTCTAGTGCTCGAACAAGTGCCGAACCCACCAAACCACGGTGCCCCGCTACATAAACCTTGGTTTGGGACCAGTCGATATCAGCCATTTCGGGATCCTCTCACATAACCATCATTTCATGCCTCAGGGCTGCAGGCCCTTGATCTAATGGCGCACTAGTCTGATCCTGTGTCCCTGTTTAATTTCGGTTCCAAGACCCCGCTACCGCCGTCGAAGTATCGAATGGGTGGCAAGCATTTTAAGAATGACAAAGCATTCATCCGAACAGCTGTCAAAGACGTCAAGCGTTTGGAAAAGTTATGTGGTCTCACCCCTGATTCGTCCGTGTTGGACTGGGGTTGCGGTGCGGGACGTTTAGCCATTGGAATCAGAGAACACCTCCCATCCATCAGGGACTACCACGGGGTTGATGTTCAACGTGAACTCATTGATTGGTGCCAAGCCAACTTGGCCGGTCCCGGTTATCGATTCACTTTTGTTGACGTGAGTAATGAGCGCTACAACCCCGATGGCTCACCCGAGAGAACCCTGAGCGCTGAGCCCCACAGTGTTGATGTTTTTTATGCCTATTCTGTTTTTTCTCACATGAACGCGGCGGATACCGCCGGATACCTTGAACTTCTCGGACAAACGCTGACTCCCACTGGCAAAGCCTTTGTGACCTGCTTTGTTGAGGAGGATGTGCCCGAATGGGATGAAAATCCACAAGGATATGGCCCCTTGGAATGGAAGGGTCGCCTGCATTGCACCCGATTTTCCCGGCAGTATTTCGAGAGTCTGGTGAACGCCAGCGGTCTGGCGGTTGACCGATTTGAGTACGGCCAGGAAACAGATGGCCAAAGTTTGTATATTTTGCGGCGCCGCTAAAGGAAATCTGCCCTGTCATGGTCTAGGTTCGAGGGATTACGTGAACACTTCCCCCACAAGACCACTCAGAAAGGCACGTCCTATGCGTCGATCCATCATTGCGGCAGCCCTCTCCCTCGCGGTTGCAGGGAGTTCGCTTATTGCACTTCCGGCCGCCCAAGCTGCCGGACCACTGCCTGAACCAACTTTCGGCATGCACGTGCCGACCATCTCGATCGGCACAGATCCAGGCGTGACCTATGGGTCGATTCGACTCTGGGACTCAGGTATTACGTGGGGTCAGGTGGAGCAAAAGAAGAATTTTTATTGGTGGAATGGCATGGATGCGGCAATTGGTAATGCAAATACCCAAAATGTCCAAATTCTTTATGTCCTTGGGGGTACGCCAACATGGGCTGCGACGAATAAGAAGCAGGGCACTTACCCCAACAAAGGCGCTGCATCGGTGCCGAAAATGAAGGATTGGAAGAGTTGGGTCAACGCCGTGACCAAGCGTTACGGAGACAGCATCGAGTCTTATCAGATCTGGAACGAAGCCGATCTGACCAATTTCTGGGCAGGCACTCCCAAGCAAATGGCTGACCTCACCAAGGCAGCGGCAAAAATTATTCGTAAAAATGACCCAACAGCCAAGATTGTGTCCGCCAGCAGCACGGTGCGGTTAGCCAGTTCTTATAAGCGCTTCTTCCCCGCCTATCTCAAGGCGCTCAAGAAAGCCAAGTGGCCGGTCGATGTCATCGCGGTTCATACCTATCCAGATGGCAAAGGAAATCCAGGTACTCGGGTCGATTACATCGAAAAGGTTCAAGGGGACATGAAGAAGGCCAAGGTTCCGGCATCCAAAGCTCTGTGGGACACCGAGGTCAATTACGGAATCCGCGGACCGGGCAAGGTCAAGGGCCAGAGCATCACGGGAGCGCAGGCTGCCTCATGGGTTGCCCAAACCTATTTGGACAACATTTTGCTCGGGGTTGAGCGCAGCTACTGGTATTACTGGGCTCCAGCAGATAATTTGATTGGCATCACCCTTCAAGATGGAACGACAGGGGCTGTCGGCTATCAAACAGTCAATCAGTGGCTGGCTGGCTCCTATTACACCTGTGGAACCGTCTCCGGGACCAATGTGTGTCAATTGGGCAATAACGACAACCCTGAGGCCATCGCTTGGGTGTCACAAGGTTCTGGGACGTACACTGTTCCTGCAAATGCAACTGTTCAGTGTGATGCGTTGAACAACTGCTCAGCCGTGACACCAGGAACTCAAGTAACGATTGGAAACATGCCACTATGGTTTGGAACACCCGCAGGACAAGCAGCAAATCTGCAGTAGCGCTCAGCGCTCTAGTCGTCACGGGTGCATTAGTACTGAGTGCGTGCTCGGGTGGCAGCGGTGAGCCCGCTGCCACCGAGGCGGCCACCGAGGCGGCAGTTGTTGTTCCAGAGAATGCGGTACCACCCGCAACCATAGGTATGCACATTGAAGGTGTCGAAGGTGGCGCTTGGGCTTCTGCGCCCTTTGGGGCACTTCGCCTGTGGGATAACGGCACGGCTTGGTCCCAGATTGAAACCGAAAAAGGCGTTTACAACTGGGCCAACATCGATGGTTCATTGGCCAATGCCCAATCCAAAGGCATGAACAATGTGATGCTCGTCTTAGGTACTACACCTGAGTGGGCGACACAAAAGATCAAAGACACCGACTACCCGCAGCCCGGAGCTGCTGGCGCCCCCAAGGATCTCGCTGACTGGGATAATTGGGTAGAGACGGTCACGACCAAATACACGGGTCAATTTGAGGCTTATCAAATTTGGAATGAAGTCAACCTCAAAAATTTCTATAACGGCACTCCAGCTGAGATGGCCGAGATGACCAAGCGCGCCTACGACATTATCAAGAAGAACGACCCCACCGCTCTCGTGGTCGCACCGTCTCCCACACTCCGACTGACCGCTGCATTTGATCGGTTTTACCCGGAGTACCTGGCCGAACTTGGCAAATTAGGCTGGCCGGTAGATGTCTTCGCCATCCATACTTACCCTGATGGTCTGGGTGACCCCGCAGTTCGTGGACTACTGATCAAGAAGGCACAGGAGGCACTCGTTGCCGCGGGTGCGCCCGATCTTCCCCTCTGGGATACCGAGTTGAACTACGGCCTTGCGGGGCCGGGTGACATTCCCAAGCAGGAAATCACCGGTGCCAACGCTGCGGGTTTCGTTGTTCGCACCTACATCGATGACCTCCGCTACAACATTGAGCGTTCCTATTGGTACATCTGGAGCTTGCGTCCGATTGATATTTTGGGAATCCAAGCTTTTGCGGGATCTGATTCAGAGCAAGGTTTCTTTGCCTTGGACAACTGGGTTGTTGGTGCATCATTCGATGGCTGTGCAACTGAGGGTGATGCCGTGATCTGCGATTTCAGTTCCACGGACTCCAAGTGGATTGTGGCATGGGCTGAGAAGGGCGAAGCGGTTTACACAACACCGGAAAACTCTCAACTAGTGTGTGATCCATTGCAGAACTGTCAGGAAGCCGGACCTAATTCAGGAATCACGCTGACAACGATTCCCGTTCGTATTTACCTGAGCTAATGGCACATTCATCCTCGTCGTACGCCGGACTGTGGCGTTGGTATCGCGTCAACCTTCGAGGGACAACTCGAGTCTTCGCTGGGACAATTTTTCTCCTCGTGGTGATGTTGGCGACGCAGGCTGTCGTTCCCCTACAGGTCGAATCGATTCTTCATCATGGGGAGTGGAGCACCAACGCGGTGGCGATTCTTCTCACCCTGGTGATCGTGCAACTTGTTGCTGGCCACTGGGGCCACCTCGGAGCACATGACTTGACCATCACCAGCGGCACTGTGTTACGTGAGCGCGTATTTGATCGCTTAATGCGTGGCAAGTCAGAGGGATCTGTGAGCCTGATGCGTTCATCGATTGTTGCACGTCACACAACTGACGTGGACAATGTTGCAGAAGCTTTTGAGCAGACTCTTGCCTATGGAATTCCATCAATAGTTCGAATAATCATCAGCATGTCTTTGCTCACAGTGATTGCACCAAATGCCGGACTGACCATGTTCATTGCAGTCATTTTGTTCATTGTTATTCGTCATTTCATTGGTCGAGCAATGCTCAAAGCCGATAGAGAGGCTTTGGAGGCCCGTACCCGTGTCGGTGAAGTGGTTGATGAAGCAGTTACCTCAGCCAAACCAATCAGTGGTCTGCATTTAATTCGATGGATGGAAGCCCGGTACCACAAGAGAAATGAAAAGTTTGCCCATGCGTGGCACCGTCAAGGTGTCTTATCCACACGGCTGATCACGGGGGCACATAGTGCCGGACTCGCAGGGTTGATTGTTGTCGTCATTATTGCCGTGGGAATGGGCGAGGATGAAATCGCGGTAGTGGCGGCATCACTGTTGTACATCGAATCTGTGGTTAAAGGCCTTGAGGCGCTCCCGGTCTGGATAAGATCTTTGCAGTTGGCCCTGGAAAGTCGCAATCGCATTGATCAACTCATGCTTGACAGTGAGATTCCACCACCGTTGGTTGACCTGCGCCACTTGCGCACTGACATCACACTGGATGCATTAGGGGTTGAGCCGGGATCAGTAATCGGAATCGTGGCAACACCGGAAATCGACATTGACTCATACCTTTCCATTTTGACGGGAAGTGATGATCCAGCGGACTGGCGCATGTCCACCGATGGTCACCTGCTTCGCCTTCCCCATGTCAATACACATGTTCAACATGTCACAGCTGAGCCACTCACCATCAATGCTTCACCCATGTCATTCCTACGGGCAATGGATGCTGACATCACCGAGGAGCAGGTGGGTGAACTACTCGAGGCAGTTGGATTACCTGAGTTAGTGGACCGACGTTTTGAAGAAATTGGCCCTGCGGGGAATCGATTGACGGTCAACCAACGGCAGCGACTAGAGGTGGCGTGTGCTCTTGCTGCCGCTCCTGAGGTGCTCTTCATCGGCCCCATCCTCGCGCTGGCTGACAGCGATACTGCCTTACCTTTGATCGCCAGTATTCGAGCACGAGGAATTGGCATCGTTGTACTTACGGCCAGGGACGTTGATGTAGCCCACGATGTGTCACGACTGATATTCGTTGACTCTCGAGGAACTCAGGTGGGGACTCACCAGGAGTTGCTCGTTGCAGACACTGCCTACTCTCGACTCTGGGAAAGTCGACTGCTCACCACTGACGTGGATCTGAGTGTTCTCGGTTTGGGTGATGACGCAGGAGAATCGCTCTACGCCAAGTTGGTCACGGAGCGCTTTGAGCCGGGTATGCCTCTCTACCGGGCTGGAGATCCCGCCGACCGGGTGATCTTTGTGATTTCGGGTCATGTGGAAATAGCAACGAGGGACGCTGAAGGAAACTCCCGAAGGGTTGCTGTTCTTGCCCCAGGTATGCATTGCGGCGACTTACGCCTCACCATGGGGGAACAGCGGGTTGAGGATGCGACCGCTGTTGACGATGTTGTTGTGCGGAGCCTGAGTCGCGGTGCAATCTCTGCGGGCATGTCAGGGATGTTGGACCGCACTCCAGAGGAACGCAAGATTGTTTCAGCCATCCTTAGGGCTGGTTCAGTGTCGCAGGATCAACTCCAAGAAATACTTCCAGAGATGCAGCCAACCGAATTGCGCAAAGCTCTCGACCTCTTGCGCCAAGACGGCGCGGTCAGGGAAACCGATGGCATTCTCTCTGTGGTGCAAAAGCGCGCGGTGAAGAGTGGCGCTGCTGACATCTTGGATCGCATTGGCGGTCTGGGGTAGTGGTAACTGATTCTCGGCGAACTCGATTCACGCTATCCCAGCGTTTAGCGTTGCTGATAGCTGTACTTCTTGGTGCGTCGGCTGTTATTACGATCGCCTTCTCTCTTCGTAGTGTGCAAACAGCAATGTTCAATGAGTCCAGTGAATCTGTAAGCAACATTCACACCTCGGTTGCAACTTTGATTTCAGTCGAATATGACAATGTGGAAGCTGTCCGTCAAGCTGCCTTGGAACAGCGGCGGGCAGAACTGAAAGATGTAAGTCAGCCCCTGATATCAGGCCTTGATCAACTTGTTGGAGCTGTCGAGTCGGGCCAAATTTCTCAGGTCAATGCCCAAGAGCGTGCAAAAAACATGTTGCGCAACGTCCGATTTGGCAACGATGACTACTTTTTCACCTACAACACAGAAATGACAGCAATCGCGCACCCGGACACCAAGTTCCAAGGTCAGAATCTCATTGACATGCAGGATGCCGATGGCAAATTTGTCCTTCGAGAGATCAGGGACATCGCTTTGAATGAGGGCAGTGGATACATCGATTACCAGTGGGTCAGGCTCAACGAAACTGAGCCCAAACCTAAAATCGGATACGTCTTTCATTACGAACCATGGGACTGGATTATTGGAACTGGCGTTTACGTTGATGACATTGATGCGGCTGCGCAAGCTCGACTAGTCGCAGTTCAAGATGTACTCGCGGCTTCATTCTCTGAAGTTACGTTTAGTAATGACGGTTTCTTCTTCATTGTGAATCGTGATTCCGATGTTGTGGTTTCACCCAGCAATAGGGATTTGACCGTACTTACCAATTCAGATCAAGGGCGAGCATTGACCAGCAATATTGTGGCCATTGCCCCGGCTCAAGATGGTGAGTTAGTCACGGAGTCTGTTGATGTGGCCTTGCGCAATGGAGAAACGGAAGCGTGGGAACTTAATATTTCCACGTTCACCCCACTGGAGTGGATATTGGTTTCTGCCGTCCCCGCGAGCGAGCTGAATGCTCCAGGGCTTTCACTCGCGTTACAACAGGCCCTTGTTGGCTTCATCGTCCTGATTATTGGACTTGCAGGTGGCTTAATCATCAGTCGTCGTATTGTTCGGCCGGTATCGAGCATTACTCGAGCTGCTCAGGATCTTGCCAACGGTGAATTTGATCCAACTATTTTGGATTCCGCAGCGCAAAGAAATGATGAAGTTGGAGATTTAGCTCGAACCTTCCGAGACATTGGTGTGGAAATCGTTGAACGCGAACGCAAATTGCGCGAGCAGGTGGCGATCCTTCGAGTTGAAATTGACAAGGGTAAAGTCGAAACAGCGGTCTCTGAGATCACTGACACGGAGTATTTCAGGAACATCCAGAGCCAGGCGGAAGAGTTTCGCAGGCGACACAAGGAAGATGGGGACCGGACGTGAGTCAAGAAAGTTCCGTTGGATCGAAATCAACCAAAAAAAGACTCAAACTAGGTCTGAGACTAAAGCTCGTAACCGCGTTTACACTCGCGTTCACATTAATCTTTAGTGTGCTTGCTTACTTCATTATTCTTTATGTCACCAATGAAGCACAGGCGAAAGTTGTTCAGCAGTTGAAGGAAACTGCAGTGGGTGGAGCAATTCAGTTGGATGCAGAATCCATGCAAGAACTTTTGGCGAGTGTTACAGAGGCGGACACAAACAACCCCTTCCTCCAATCTGGTCCTAGTGCTGAAGAGTACGAACGATTGAATACTGAACTCATGGACATTCGTGAGATAGTTCCACAGTCGAGCCCTTACACATATTTCATGGATCCAAACGATGGCACCTTGCGATGGCTGACGTCGTGGTCTGCGCTTGATCCAGACCCAAACTTCACCGTGCAATATCGCCAGCCGGTCAGTGACGTCGTGGGTGAAACAACCTACAACAACATGGCGGCAGGTCTTTCGGCTACAACTAATGAGGAGCCCTACTACGACACAAATGGTGGATGGATCTCAACGTACACGCCGGTAACGAATCAGGCTGGTGACGTAGTTGCCGGACTCGGCATCGACTACCCATTGACTTATGTTGATGAGACACGTCAGGGTGCAATTGCGGTTGTGGTACCGATCTTGGTTATCAGTTATCTCGTACTGTTGGCACTGGTGTTGCTGGTGTCCACGTGGCTGACCCGGCCCCTTAAGCGACTGACCGCAGTGACCACCCGTATCGCCGATGGTGAATACGACATTGACTTGAGTTCAGTGACAGACACACTGATACCAGACGAGCTGGCGACTCTCGGTGAACGATTTGCACTGATGGTTGAAAAGGTCCAATCTCGTGAGAAGAAACTGACGCAGGAAGTGACCCGACTCAAAGTGGAAATTGATTCAAGCAAGAAGGAAGCTGCTGTTGCTGAAATCCTTGAGTCAGACTTCTTTGCAGGAATTGCAGAGCGAGCTCAAACAATGCGTAGTCGGATGAAGGAATCAGCGCCAGATGATGACGGTCTGGCAACTACCTAGTAGTTCCTTGTTACCCAGATAACCGCTTGCGTCGCCGCAAACTTGGGTCAAGGAGTGATTCCTGCCAATTCTTTCGCATAATCTGCGCTGCGATCAGTGCCACGATGGCAAATGGCAATGCAATAACGGGGGCGGCGATCGGTAGATCCAAGGTCGCGACGATCCACGTTATGCCACCGGCCACTAACAGTCCTGATGCGAAAGGCACGAGATCAACCAGGAATGACACGCGGGCCCTTTTTTCGTCTGGGACGAGTGCTAGTGATGCGCGGCGAGCGACTTCATCGATACTCCAGCGCGGCACCCACCAGGCGATAATTCCGATGATGAGAACTGGCAAGAAATCGAAAGCTAGGCCCGCAATTAGCACGATTGAAGCGGAGATCGTGAAAATAGGCAACACCATGAGTGAGCCTGGAATATTGAATTTTTCTAATAGTTTGGTTGTATAGAAAAGGTGCAAAGTTGTTGCGATTGCGAATACAACAACAAGGGTTCCGCCATAGACAATTTGCAGTTTGGCTGCATCACCCAATATTCGGTCAGCCGAACTGACAAAGGATGCCTCAAGTGACATACCAGCAATGAACACAAATATTGATGTAACGAACATGGCGCGAAACGCTTTAACACCACCAACAAACTGCCATGCAGACCGGAAGGACTCACCGAGGCTTTCGTCTCGTCCATGTCCCCGACTGATGGAGCGATCCTTCAAGGCCCGCGGTAAAAGGAATCCAAGAGCGACTATTCCAATGGGGCAAACAACCAATAGCCATGGCAAAGGAATTCCAAGCGGAATGAAGAGTAATGGTGCGAGTGCGGGGATCGCCAGACCAATGAGTTGGCCACCGTATTGCCAGGTAGTGATCCAAGGGTAAATCTTGCGCCCTTCACCAGCATTGAAAAGGTCACCAATAAGCGCCCAGACAATGAGTGGAAGCAAGAAGTTCAATTGATCGGCGATCAACCAAACGGCACCCGTGCCCCATACTGTTGTTGAGGGAATCGCAACGAAAATTAGGCCGATAACAAAGGCGGCGCCGTAGCCCAGGGTAACGAATTTGAATGCGCGCGCGCGGGGAATGCGATCGATCCATTTTATTTGCACAAGTGCTACTGAAATAAGTCCAATGGCACCGAGGGGGTAGATAATGACCAGAGCGATGGGACCAAGTTCAGACACAAACCTGCTGGCGATGACAACTTCAGTCATCAAACCGAATAGGTAGACCAATGCGGCCGCAATGGCGAGTGGACGTGCGCGACGGCGTAATGCCTGCATTGCGCTTTCACTACCCGCATCATTGAGCCTTGCGCCTTTTGTTAATTCAGTCGCAGCGGAATCATTTCCACTAATGTCAGGAGTAACTGGATCGCGTTTGACGCGGTCTGTCACAAAACCCCAGGGGTCATCTTCACCATTCTCTGCGGGCGGCGGTACTTCTCTCATGGATTTATCCTGTCGTGAAATGGAGAAATGGGGCTAGTGTGTGCAGGTGCGCAACAACTTAAAGGTGATCGAACTTGCGGGAGTGAGTGATGCTCCACATTTGGCGGAACTCCTCGTGTTACATGCCCAAGCGTTCCCAGAGCATCCACATGTACTGGATGAACTGCGCGAAAATGCCAGGATTCCAAGGGAGCAAGAGAAATGTGTTTTGCACCAAGTGCTTTGTTTAGTTGATGACATTCCTGCCGGATTCGTGGTGGTGCACTCAAATAGGGATCGCAAAGTTGGATTGATTCATTTTCTTGCGGTCGCCCCGGAATTTCAGGGCCGTGAGTTTGGAGGCACAAAGGTGTCACAGTTTTTGGTGGAACACGCTGTAGAACTCGTTGCATTGGATCTTGGGGCATCTTGTTTGGGTGTTGTCGCAGAGTCTGAGCCCGCATTACTTCCGTCCTGGGCATTATGGGGGTTTTCACCCCTTCCTATTACTTATTCGGAACCGTTTCATGGAATGCATTGGCGTGATCATGAACCTCTAGAGTTTTTTGACATGACACTTGTTGGTTACAACATGTCAGCACACAGTTTGACCGAGTTGGGCCGTAAAGGTGCTTCCGCATTCTTGTTGGACCACTACGACCTACCGCCTGACCATGCTGTTGTGCAACGTGCCACGGGTTGACCTACTGGGTGACAGCCGTGGCAATTTCGCGGATTTGGGCGGACCAATCATGATCCGGGCTGGTGAGTGAGAACAGACCACCTGAAGCATTCTGAACAACTTCCTCAGACAACGGCAGGATCGCTGCCACATCGGCAGCATAAGCAGTTTTCATTTGTTCCCGCAGATCCGCGGTATCAATATTTGATGGAACCTTGTTCACCACGAGGAACAAATTGGGCACCTGTAGTTTGCGAGCAACGTCCACGGTCACGGCGGTTCCTTGGAAGTCCTGGCGATCAGGACGGAGGATAAGGAGGAGGACATCGCTGATCGTGATGGAGAGCAACGTTTCTTCGTTCAAACCAGGGTGGGTGTCAATGAGGAGGTAGTCGAGATTGAGATCGCGTGCCAAGTCACGGAAGCCATCGTTGAGAGTGCCAACGTCGTAACCCTCGCGCAGGACCCGTGCGATATCGCCAGCTTTCATACTGGATGGAATGAGATAGAGCGCGCCACCCTCGGCAACGGGAGTGTCTTGGGAGATGATGTGTGTGACTTCGTGGGCGGCATCAGCAATTTTGATTTTGCCCCACAAATAGTCATTTAAAGTGTTGTCGAGATCGTCAGAAAAACCGAAAAGCACGTGGATACCGGGGCTTTGAATATCTGTGTCTACAACGCCTACGCGATGTCCCATTGCCGTGAGCTGGGCAGCGAGGTTTGACGTCGTGTTGCTTTTGCCGGTGCCCCCACGGAATGAGTGAATAGAAACGACAGTGGTCATACGGGACTCCCTTTGTTGATGCGAGGCTAGATTTACAGGCAAAGCGACAATGGCACTGTACTTGTTCGCCCAAGGGTACTGAAGGTGGCTACCCGTGCACACCGTATTTCCACGGTCTCGAGTTGTTGAATATTCAACTAACTATTAAGGTGCGGTCATGGATCAAAGCACAATCTTCACCGATGCCCACACCGCATTTTCATTCACAGACCAACCGGTGAGTGATGCTCAACTCTCAGAGATCTACGAGTTGATGAAATTCGCCCCCACACCAATGAACGCCCAAGCCCTGCGCATCCTCTTTATTCGTACCGCCGAGGGCAAAGCCCGACTTATCCCCCACCTGGCCGATTACAACCGCGCGAAATCCCAGTCGGCCCCAGTGGTGGCACTACTTGCCTATGACACCGACTTTCATGAGCACCTACCCGAGCTCTTGCCACATAATCCTCTGGCGAAGAACAATTTCCAGGATCCTGCAAAGCGAGCACTGGCAGCACGAGAGATGGGGATCCTGCAGGCCGGCTACTTCATCCTCGCTGCCCGGGCTGTGGGATTGGACGCTGGCCCCATGTCCGGGCTCGATGCAGCAGGCCTTGATGCTGAATTCTTTGAAGGGACTGCCTTCAAATCCCTCTATGCGGTCAATCTGGGGCATGTGGCTGACGGCGGGAACTTTCCCCGAAACCCACGCTTGTCCCTTGACACCGCTGTTTTATGGGTCTAGCCCGAGAAATACCCCTACACAGCCAAGCGCTGGTAACCTGACGACGTGTCCAGTGAAATTCAGCCAGGGGAGATTGAGGCCGCACGGCATGCGGATCAATTGGCTGACTCCGCGGCTGGCGGCTCAAATATCAGTGACACAGGAACATGGCGGCGCATTGCCTTAGAGGCCCATGAAAAGCAAGGGTGGGCTACCACCGATCGCCATCGGGATCGCCCACACCAGCGCCGGGATCCACTTCGGGTCTATGCCAGCAGGGCCGTGATCTGGGACAGTATTGCGGTTGTTGCAGCCGCCACCATTGGTTTCGTACTCCGCTGGACAATTCCCTACAACCTGAATATCTCAGACGGCACATACGTTGTGTTCGCACTGGTCGTTGTCTTTTCATGGGTGATCGCACTCGTTGTGCGCGGCGCCTATGACACCCGGGTGCTTGGTGTTGGTTCAGAGGAATTCAAACGAATTGTCACCGCATCCGCCGGACTCTTCGCACTCGTTGCGATTGTGGCATTCGCATTCAAATTAGATCTTTCACGCGGTTTTGTGTTGATTACATTTGTTGCAGGTCTAACGCTGTTACTCATAGCTCGATGGTTATTGCGGGCATGGTTGCGACACGAACGTCGATACGGAAACTACTTGCACCGCACCATGGTTGTGGGTAATGGTGCTCGACAAGAAGAAATCTCTGACATGCTCGATCGCGACCCAGTCGCGGGATTTGTTGTTGTTGATGTCTTGGAAGAACCCGTTGAAGGCTGCGATGAAGCAGAATTGAAAATGTGGCTCGATGAAGTCATGGCACGCATTGAGATCAACGACGTGGACACGGTTGCAGTCACCGGATCACATGCA